>Ga0207665_10000336_pt1 | contig 32436 bp, 38 predicted proteins | sample LARL112metaG_FD_184351 | JGI IMG/M metagenome (GOLD analysis project Ga0207665, IMG submission 184351) | Corn, switchgrass and miscanthus rhizosphere microbial communities from Kellogg Biological Station, Michigan, USA - LAR L11-2 metaG... | ecosystem: Host-associated > Plants > Roots >... | reverse complement strand
GAGGTCGAACGCCGGCGAGCTGCGGTGCACGACCCTCGCGAGCGGCACCTCGCTCCTCGGGAGCTGAGGGACAGGGCCTGCCAGCAGCGAAGCCCCCGCTACCGCCGGGACCCAGTAGATCCTGTCCCCGCCGAGCGCGAGCTGCAGGTTCCCCGGCGAGACGTGCCCGACCCCCGCCTGGCCCTCGTAGAGCGTGACGATGCCGGCAGCCTCGCGCCGCAGCTCGGACGCAGCGTGCGTGCGGGTGTAGCTCTGGAAGAATCGGACGGCGATGAGGGTGGCCACGACCGCCGCGAGCAGGATGCCGAGCAGGAACAGCGCGGGCAGCCGGAAGCGCAGTGATCTGAAGAACATGGCGCCTAGCCGGAGGCGTCGCGCACTGGGCCGGCCTTGTAGCCGATGCCCCACACCGTCACGATCGGCGACGCATCGCCGAGCTTCCGCCGCAGCTGGCGGACGTGGACGTCGACCGTCCGGGTGTCGCCTGCGAACGTGTAGCCCCAGACGCGCTCGAGCAGCTGGTCGCGCGTGAGGACGAGGCCCTTGTGGTCGATGAGCTCCCAGAGCAGGTCGAACTCCTTCGGCGCCAGCCTGATCTCCACGTCCCCGACGTGGCACTCACGGCGGCCGGCGTCGAGCACGAGCTCGCCGTGCTGGAGAATCCCCCCGTCTGCTCCCGCCCGGGCCCCATCGCCACTGCGGCGAAGGATCGCCCGCACCCGGGCGACGAGCTCGCGCGGGTTGAAGGGCTTCGTCAGATAGTCGTCGGCGCCGACCTCGAGGCCCGCGATCTTGTCGAGGTCGTCGTCCCGGGCCGTGAGCATCAGGATGGGCAGGGTGCTCGTCTCCCGGATTCGCCGGCAGACCTCGAGCCCGTCGAGATCGGGGAGCATCAGGTCGAGGACGACGAGCGCCGGCGACTCGGTGGCGACGAGGGTCAGCGCCTCGCGGCCGCTTGCGGTCATGCTCACCGCGAAGCCGTCCTTGCGCAGGTAGGCGGCGACAAACGACGCGATCGCCTGCTCGTCCTCGACGACGAGCACCGTCTGGGCGTCCAGGGCCATCAGCTGCCCCCGATCGACCGCTTCAGCTCCGGCGCGGGCAACGAGCGGAACGGCCTGCCGCCGAGCGAGTAGAAGCCGTCGGCATTGGGGTAGTGGGAAGAACCGCGCAGCCAGACGGCGCCATGGCCGCCGGCAAAGAGGTAGACCCCGGCGCCACGCACGACCACCCGGTAGAAGCCTCCGATCGCGCGGAAGCGGAAACCGCTGCCGCTGTACGCCTTGCCGGTGAAGCTGCGCCAACGCACGCTGCTCTGCGACACATCGGGCCCGGCAACCTGCGGTGCGCCGCTCCCGCTCGCGGTCTGCAGGTGGTAGATCTCGACCCGCGCCTCCTGCGTGATGCGGCCCATCACGAAGCCGTGGACGACGACCGTCACCACGGGTGGCCCGTTGACGCCGCCGTCTCCCGCCGCCTTCTTGACGACGACGAAGCCGGACTCGGAGTTCCCGGCAACGCCCGCGGCGGACGCAGCCGGCAGGACCAGCAGCACGACAGTGGCAAGAAAAAGCAGAATCCGGCGCATGAGCGCCACAAGGGTACTCCGGCGCGAAGGAACGGCCGGCGACTCGGCGAACCTCCCGCCCATGCCGGCGAGCGCGTTGCAGAGCAGGGCCGACGGGCTGGCGGCGCGCATCGATGGGCTCGCCACGGCGCTGCGCGAGAGCCGGATCCCGGACGAGACCGCGGCGCGGCTGCTCTCACACGCCTCGACGGCCGCTCTTCAGGCGCTCACCCTCGAGCTGCTTCTCGAGCCGCCGGCGCTGGTGCCGGCCTCCGCGGTCGAGCCCGAGCCGCTAGCCGCCCGAGTCCCCGTACCGGTAGAAGCCGCGGCCTGACTTGCGGCCGAGCAGGCCGGCGTTCGCCATCGCGACGAGGCGCGGCGGCGGCGCCATCCGCGGCTCGCGCAACTTCTCCCAGAGCGCCTCGCTCGCGTGCACGTGCACGTCGATGCCCACCAGGTCGACGAGCTCGCAGGGGCCCATCGGCCAGCCGGCGCCGTACTTCATCCCGGCATCGAGGTCGGCGGGCATGACCCGGGCCTCGTCGAGCACGCGGACGCAGTCGTTGAGAAGCGGGATGAGGACGCGGTTGACGACGAAGCCCGGCGTGTCGTGGCAGCGGATCGGGTGCTTGCCGAGCTGCTCGCCCAGGGCGTAGGCGGTATCGAAAGCCTCGTCGGACGTCAGCTCCGCGCGGACGATCTCCACAAGCGGCATCAGCGGCGCCGGGTTGAAGAAGTGCATGCCGACCACGCGTTCCGGCGTGGAGATCGCTCCGGCGATCTCCGTCACGGAGAGGGCCGAAGTGTTCGTCGCGAGGACGGCGTCCGGGCGGCAGATGCGGTCGAGCTCCGCGAACAGCTCCCGTTTCGGGCCGAGCTCCTCGACGATCGCCTCGATCACGACGTCGCAGTCGGCGAGGTCTGCGAGGTCTGTCGTCAACGAGAGCAGGCCGATGTCAAAGGAGTCGATCTGGCCCTTCTCGACCTTGCGCGAGAGGAAGTGCTCGATCCGGCCACGTGCCGTTTCCCCCAGCTCGCCGGTCACCTCGCGGCCGACCGTCTCCAGCCCGGCCTCGACCGAGAGCTGCGCGATGCCCGCGCCCATCGTCCCCAGGCCCACTACTCCGATCTTCACGCTGAGGAGCCTAGACGCGGGCCGAGCAGCGTAATCACGAGACCCGCCGCACCGACGAGCGACAACGCTCCCGTGAGGCCGACCGCGCGGGCGAGGAAGCCGATCGCCGGCCCGGTGACGAGGGCGCCGGTGTAGCCGGCGGTTGCGACGGCTGCGATGCCCGCCGCGGCCGAGGTGCGAGCGGTCGATCCCGCCACGCGGAAGATCGCCGGCACGAGGACGGCCGCGCCGGCGCCGACGAGGGCGAAGCCGATCAGGCCCGCGGCCGGTGTACGCAGAGCGAGCGCGAGCACGATCCCGCCGCAGATGACGCCGCCGCCTCGTCGGGCGAGGCCTCCGACGCCCCAACGTGCGAGCAGCGGGTCTCCGACGAACCGGGAAACGGCCATCGCCACGGAGAACGCGACCACGCCCGCCGCGGCGACCGCCGCGCTCGCGTTCGCCGGGCCGGCGAGGAAGACCGCACTCCAGCTGATCGTCGCGATCTCGACGAACATCGAGCAGAACATGAGCAACGCGGGCAGCGCGACCGCTCGATTTGGGAGGGCGAACCGCGCTCCGCCCGCGTCCTCCGCCCCCGGTAGGAGGCGCGGCGCGACTACGAGAGTGAGCACGACCACGCCCGCCGCGATCGCCGAGAAGTTCCCGCGAACGCCGATGGACGCCGCGGCCGCCGCCGCTGCGAGGCCGGCGCCGACGAGGAGCCCGACGCTCCACATCCCGTGCAGTGCCGAGAGCACGTGGCGGCCCAGGCGCTGCTCGAGCCCGACGCCGTGGGCGTTCGCCGCGACGTCGACGATGCCGACGCCGGCGCCGATCAAGGCCGCGGCGGCGGCGAGCGACGCCTTTCCCGGCGCAAAGGCCGCCGCGGCAAGCGCTCCCGCCGCGAGCAGCAACCCGCACGCCGTCGGCAGCCGGCTGCCGAAACGCCCCGCGAGCCAGCCGGCGAGCGGCAGCACGACGGTCGCCGTCCCGGACAGCGCGAAGAGGACGAGGCCGAGCTCGCCGGTGTCCAGCGCATGCTGCTGCTTCAGAGCGGGAAGCCGCGCCGACCAGGTGCCCTCGATGGCGCCGAAGGCGACGAAGGTGAGCGCAAGCGCGACGTGCGCGGTGCGCAGCCGCGGTTCTCGCTTCACCCGGGGAGCGTAGACTCGCCGCGTCGTGGACGTACGCGAGGGCACCGTTCCGTTCCCGCTCGGCGGCGACGATGCGGTGACGTGGTACCGCGTCACGGGCGATCTGCGCCCTGGCGACCCGGACGCGCCCACGCCGCTCGTCGTGCTCCACGGCGGGCCTGGCGCGACGCACGACTACCTCCTCTCGCTCGTCGACCTCGCCGACGATCGTGCCGTCGTCCACTACGACCAGCTCGGCGGCGGCCGCAGCACGCACTACCCGGACCGCGGCGCCGAGTTCTGGACGCCCGAGCTCTTCGTCCGCGAGCTCAAAAACCTCGTCGACGCGCTCGGTATTGCCGGACGGCACCACGTCCTCGGCCAGTCCTGGGGCGGGTTCCTGGCGGAGGAGTACGCGTTCACGCAGCCACCTGGACTGCGGGCGCTCGTCCTCGCGGACACGGCGGCCTCGTGGGCGGACTTCGCCGCCGAGGCGGGCAAGCTCCGCGAGCAGCTCCCCGCCGAGGTCCAGGCGACGCTCGCGAAGCACGAGGAGGCCGGCTCGTACGACGACCCCGAGTACATGGAGGCGTGCCTCGTCTTCTACGGCCGGCACGTGTGCCGGATCCCCTGGCCGCCCGAGGTCGCCAAGACGTTCGAGCTCCTCGAGCAGGATCCGACCGTCTACCGCACGATGAACGGGCCGAGCGAGTTCCACATCATCGGCTCGTGCAAGGACTGGCAGGTCAAGGACCGGCTGCACGAGATCCGGGTGCCGACGCTCCTCGTCTCCGGCCGCTACGACGAGGCGACACCGGCGCTGCAGCAGGTGCTCCTCGACGGAATCGCGGATTCGGAGTGGGTGTGCTTCGAGGAGTCATCCCACATGCCGCACGTCGAGGAGCGGGAGCGCTACATGCGGGTCGTGGGCGACTGGCTCGCCCAGCACGACTGACGACGGCGAGGGCTATCCTCGTTCGCAGTGGGCGTTCCCCTGCTACGCCGCCTCCCGGATCCCTGGCGGCACGTCGCCGACTGGGTCCTCACGATCGCCCTCGCCATCGGGTTCGTGCTCGTCTTCCAGGCGGAGGTCGCGAAGCCGTATCGGATCCCGTCCTCGTCGATGGAGCCGACATTCCATTGCGCCAGGCCGGGCGCCGGCTGCCTCGCATCGACGAGCGACCGCGTGCTCGTTAACCGACTTGCCTACGACTTCGGTAGTCCACAGCGCGGGCAGATCGTCGTTTTCAAGGCTCCCGCCGGAGCGAGCGGGTGCGCCCCGGGCGATGCCGGGACCACCTTCGTCAAGCGGCTGATCGGGCTTCCCGGCGAAACGGTGCGCGAGGACGACAGCGGCTACATCTGGATCCGCCGGGCCGGTGCGAATGCGTGGACGAAGCTCGCCGAGCCGTACTTGTCAGCCCAGGCCCATTTCGACGACGCGCAGTACTTCGGCCGGAGCTGGCACGTGCCGAAGGACAAGTACTTCATGCTGGGCGACAGCCGCGACAACTCCTGCGACTCGCGCGTGTGGGGATCCGTCCCCAGGAGCGACCTCATCGGCCCGGTGATCTTCACGTACTGGCCGCCGACCCGGCTCTCGTACCACCCGGGCTCCTGGTAACGGACTGGCTCAGACGCGCTCGATGACGGCGGCGATGGCCTGGCCGAAGCCGATACACATCGTCGCGAGCCCGTAGCGCGCGTCGCGCCGCTCGAGCTCCGAGACGAGCGTCGCCGTGATGCGGGCGCCGGTGGCGCCGAGGGGATGGCCGAGCGAGATGCCGCCGCCGTTGGGGTTCACGTCGCCGGCCTCGTAGCGCTCCTGCAGGCCGGTGTCCGCCAGGAACTGGGAGACGACGGAAGCGAATGCCTCGTTGACCTCGATCACGTCGATCTCGTCCCACGTCAACCCCGCCTTCGCGAGCGCCTTCGCCGACGCTTCGGGATTCCCGTGCAGCATCAAATGCGGGTCGACGCCCACCACCCCGAAGGACACGAACCGCGCCCGGGGCTCCAGCCCGAGCTCCGAGACCTTCGCCTCCGACGCGACCAGCACCGCCGCCGAACCGTCGACGATCTGGGACGAGTTCCCGGCCGTCACGACCCCGTCGGGGATGAACGCCGGCTGGAGCTCCGCCATCTTCTCTAGCGTCGTCCCGCGCCGCACCGCCTCGTCGACCGCGAAGCGCGTGCGCACGAGCGTCGTCCCCGAGTCGGCCGCCGGCACGTCGAGCTCGATCGGGACGATCTCCTTCTCGAAGCGGCCCTCGTCGATCGCGCGCGCAGCGCGCTGGTGCGACTCGTAGCTGATCCGGTCCAGCTCCTCGCGCGTGAGATTCCACTGCTTGGCGATCTCCTCGGCGGAGATCCCCTGCATCACGATGTCGTAGTGCTCGTAGACGAGCGGAGACATCGAGCCGTTGTTCGACCCCATCGGGACGCGCGACATCATCTCGACGCCGCCCGAGACCACGAGGTCGAGCTGACCCGACCAGACTGCCGCGGCAGCGTTGAAGTTCGTCTGCATCGAGGAGCCGCACTGCCGGTCGACGGTCGTGCCGGCGACGGAGACGGGCCACCCCGCGGTGAGCGCGACGTTACGGCCGATGTTCCACGCCTGCTCGTCGACCTGGGTCACACAGCCCCACTGGACGTCCTCGATCTGAGCGGGATCGACCCCGTTCCGCTCCACGAGCCCGTTTACGACCTGCGCCGCGAGCTCATCGCCGCGGATGTGCGAGAGCGTCCCGTTCTTCTTCCCGATCGGACTGCGGACTGCGTCGACGATCATTGCGCCGGACTGCAACATGCAAGAGACTGTACCGCGGTCGTGCTGCGCAAAAACGCCAAGATCGAGTTGCTCAAGCGGGTGCCGCTATTCGAGCGCTGCTCGAAGTCCGAGCTTCAGCAGATCGCCCTCCTCGCCGACGAGGTCAACCTCCCCGCCGGAAGAAACCTCACGACAGAAGGAGCACCGGGCCGCGAGTTCGTCGTGCTCGTCGAAGGGCGTGCCGAAGTCCGGCGCAAGGGCCGCAAGGTTCGGGAGCTGTCCGACGGCGACTTCATGGGCGAGATCGCCCTGATCGCCGAGGTCCCGCGGACGGCGACCATCACGACCCTGACGCCTGTCGACATCTTGCTCATGACGGCCCGCGACTTCCGGAGGCTGCTGAAGGAAGTGCCTTCGTTGCAGCCGAAGGTGATGTACGCGCTAGCGACGCGCCTCCCGCCAGAGTTTCAGTAGGCGCTACCCGACGCGGCGGGGAACGTGCGGAACACGACTTCGCTGGTGAGGTGCCTGGCGATATCGTCACGCTTGAGCACGGGAGGAGCAGATGGCCACCGCAACTGACGAAATCGAGGTTCGCTCGCCTTACTCCGGCGAGGTTGTCGGCCGCGCCCCGAAGAGCGGAGCGGCGGACGCACGGCAGGCGGTCGACGCAGCTTCGCGCGCGCTGGAGTCACCGCTTCCCGCGCACGAGCGGGCGGCGATCCTCGACCGCGTCGCGAGCCTGCTGCGAGAGCGGCGCGAGGACATGGCCCGCACGATCTGCGCCGAGGCCGGGAAGCCGATCAAGACCGCCCGCGTCGAGGCGTCGCGTGCCGTCTCCACGTACACGTTCGCCGCCGTAGAGGCGCGCAAGCTCGCCGGCGACGTCGTGCCGATGGACGCATCCGAGGCAGGCGAGGGCAAGATCGCCTTCACGCTCCGGCGGCCGGTCGGCGTGATCGGCGCCATCTCACCGTTCAACTTCCCCTGCAACCTCGTCGCGCACAAGCTCGCGCCCGCGCTCGCAGCGGGCTGCCCGGTCGTCCTCAAGCCGGCGAGCCAGACCCCGCTCTCGGCGCTCCTCCTCGCCGAGCTCGAGCAGGAGGCGGGGCTGCCGGACGGCTGGCTCAACGTCCTCGTCGGCCCGTCGGCCGAGATCGGCGACGTGCTCGTCGAGGACGAGCGCGTCCGGATGATCACGTTCACCGGCTCGAGCGGCGTCGGCTGGGGCATCGCGGAGCGGGCGGCCAAGAAGCGCGTCCGCCTCGAGCTCGGCAACTCCACGCCTGTGATCGTCGCCGCCGATGCCGACCTCGACCTCGCCGCGACGAAGCTCGCCGCCAACGCCTTCTCCTTCGCCGGCCAGAGCTGCATCTCCGTGCAGCGGATCTACGTCGAGCGTTCCGCCCTCGACAGCTTCCTCGAGCAGTTTCTCCCGAAGGTCGAGGCCCTCGTGGTCGGCGATCCCGCGGAGGAGGCGACGGACGTCGGGCCGGTGATCGACGAGGGCGCGCGCACCCGGATCGCCGAGTGGGTCGACGAGGCGCAGTCGGCCGGCGCGAAGCTCCTCGCGGGCTCGACGGACACCGACCCGTTGCGGCCGGTCGTCCTCGCGGAGGCCCCCGAGACGGCGCGCGTCGTCTGCGACGAGGTGTTCGGCCCGGTCTGCGTCGTCAACGTGGTCGACTCCCTCGCCGACGCCTACGACCGCGCGAACGGCACCGACTACGGGCTCCAGGCCGGGGTCTTCACCGGCTCGATCGCGACCGCGCTCGCCGCGGCCGAGGCCCTCGACTTCGGCGGCGTCACGGTCAACGAGGCGCCGACGTTCCGAGCCGACCAGATGCCGTACGGCGGGGTCAAGGGATCGGGCAACACGAAGGAAGGGCCCGCCTACACGATCCGCGAGATGACCGAGGAACGGCTTGTCGTCCTGCAAGCCTGAGGTTTCTCCTGACCTCCAGACGGGGATGCTCAGCTCGTGATCGGCGTGCAAATCGCCTTCATTGTCGCCAGGCTCGTGTTTGCCAGCACGGCAACAAATACGGCGACTTTGTGACAACGGTGTATACGATGTAGGATCGACCGGCGGGCGATGGGGACGGCCGCCGGGAACCGGCTTCGGAAAAGGCCTTGCGGGGTCTGCGACGAGGAGATGTAACGCAAGTGATCGAAGAGAGAACCGCCCAGTTGCAGCAGTGCATGTATCAATACTCACGGGCCATCTATCGGTCCGTGAAGGACATGATCGACCCCTATTCGGATCGCGAGACACAGCTCGAATCGCGCCGCGCCGTGCTCGAGGCGTGCGAGCAGACGATGGAGCGCCTCGCCAGCGACCCGCTCTATTTCGCGAAGCCGGATCGGGCCTTGTTCCAGGACATCCGCCGCCACTTCCCCATCACTGCACAGGCGCAGGTTGCCTGGGCGGTGCAGGAGGGCGTGAAGGCCGCGGTCGACTTCATCCAGGAGCAGATCGAGTCGGGCCTGCTCGACGGCGGCGTGGCCCGCTGCCGGGCGACGACCCGCAAGGGCAAGCCCTGCCAGCGGACGCCGCTGCCGGAACGCGACTACTGCCCGTCGCACCAACACCTGGAAACACGCGCCGCCGCTTAGGCGCCACGCGCTTATCCACAGTGCGATCCACAGGCAGCCCGCTATAGGGTGCTTCGAGGGTGTCGCACGATACTGACAAGCTGATCCGCCAGCTCTCGCTCGTCGCGTTTCTGATGGCGGAGCGCCGGGCGATCACCGCTCGCGACGTCAAGTCGAACGTCGAGGGCTACTCGGAGATGTCCGACGAGGCGTTCGCGCGGCGCTTCTACTCCGACCGCGCAGAGCTGCTCTCGCTCGGCGTGCCGCTCCAGTCGCAGCGCGACGAGTTCACCGGGGAGGAGCTCTACACGCTCCGCTCGGAGCAGTACTTCCTCCCTCAGCTCGAGCTCGAGGACGAGGAGCTCGCCGCTCTCCAGACCGCCTTCTACCTGCTCGAGGGGCAGTTCGCGTACGCCGAGCCGCTGCGGCTCGCCCTGCAGAATCTCGCGCTCGGACGGCCCGGCTTCAGCGAGGCGCCGACCGAGACGGCGAGCCGCGTCGAGGTGCTCGACCCGGACTACTCGCCCGAGACGCCGGGCCGGCTGGCGAAGCTCGAGAACGCGATCTCGAAGCAGCGGACGGTGCGCTTCGAGTACTGGTCGATCTCGCGCGACGAGATGAGCGAGCGCACGCTGAACCCCTACGCGCTGCTCAACGACAACGGGCTCTGGTACGTCATCGGTCACGATCTCGACCGGGAGGAGATCCGCACCTTCCGCGTCTCTCGCATCCGCGGCGACATCAAGTTCGCGACGCGGCGAGAGCGGGACTTCCGCGCGCCGACCGACTTCGACGTCGAGCTGTACCGCGGCCGGCCGCCGTGGCAGATCGGCGACGCCGTCGGCACCGCGCGGATCGAGGTTCGCGGGGACACGGCCTGGTGGGTGCGCCGGGCGTACGGCTCCACGGGGAAGCTCCAGGACGACGTCTTCGTCACGGAATACTCGTCCATCCCCCAGCTCGCCTCTTGGGTGCTGCGCCAGAACGGTCGCGCGGTGCCGCTCGAACCGCATGAGCTGAAACAGGAGGTCGGAGCCGCCCTGCGCCGCGTGCGGGAGCAGCACGAGGGCGAGCCGCCGAACCCGGCCCGCGAGGCGCCGGTGCCGAACGGCGACGGAAACGTCGAGCGGCCCGCCGGGCCCGTCGCGCCCGAGCGCTTCGCAGTCCTGCAGGCGCTGCTCGCCTACCTCCTCGCGGCCTGCGGCGAGGAGCGCGAGGCGCGGATCCCGGCTTCGGAGCTGCTCGAGCGGTTCCCGTCGATCCCGGCCGACGAGCTCGAGGAGCACCTCTCGCTGCTCAACCTCGTCAACTTCGGCGGCGGCTGCTACACGATCTATGCCGAGCTCCAGAACGACTCCGTCCACGTCGACAAGGAGCTATGGGGCGACACGTTCCGCGCAGCGCCGCGCCTGACGCCGCTCGAAGCGCGCGCCATCCGGCTCGCGCTCGAATACGTGGGCCCGATGATCGCGGCCGACGCGCACACTCCCCTCTCCCGCGTCCGCAAGAAGCTCGAGGAGACGTTCGGGCAGTTCGAGATGGCGCGCACACCGGAGCCGCACGTCGCGACCGAGGAGGTCGACCTCGTCTCCAGGCTCGCGCGCGGCATGCGCGAGCGGAAGCTCGTCGAGATCGAGTATCAGAAGGAGGCAGACTCGGAGCCCTCGACCCGGCTTGTCGAGCCGTACTCGCTCGAGCGAGAGCTGCCGAACTGGTACGTCCACACGTGGGACCGCACGAGCGACGGCGCGCGCTCGTTCCGGCTCGACCGGATGCGGAGCGCCAAGGTGACACGGGAAAAGTTCGAGCCGCGCGAGGGATTCGAGCCCACGCGGCTCCGTGACGCGCGCACCGCGAAGCTCTTCTACGACGAGGAGATCGCGCGCTGGGCCGTCGAGCGTGGCGGGCGGATGCTCGCCGACGGGAGTGCCATCCGCGAGCTGCCGTTCAGCAGCGACGATTGGCTCGAGAGCGAGGTGCTCTCGCTGCGGGGCGAGGCGGTCCTGCTCGAGCCGGCGGAGCTGCGGCGCACGGTCGCCGCGCGCGCCAAGGCCCTCGCGAAGGAGCTCGGCGTGGAACGCCTCCGCGCCCCCGCCTAGGGCCATGGCACTCGACATCCGGTACGCGCGGAACGGGGGCGTTGCGATCGCGTACCAGGTGCTTGGCGAGGGCGACGTCGATCTCGTCTACGTCCCGGACTACATGTCGAACCTCGTCTTCGGCTGGGAGTCGCCGCACTGGCGTCCGTTCTACGAGCGGCTCGCGCAGTCGTTCCGCCTGATCCTCTTCGACAAGCGCGGCACCGGACTCTCGGACCACGGGCCGCACTTCGCCGCCCTCGAGACGCGGATGGAGGACCTGCGCGCAGTCCTCGACGCGGTCGGCTCGTCGAGCACCGTCGTCCTTGGCGCGCAGGAGGGAGCCGGCATGGCGGCCATGTACGCGGCGATCTATCCGGAGCGGACGCGTGCGCTCGTCCTGTTCCACCCGGCTCCCGACTTCGACCCGGAGGAGGAAGCCCAGGCAGGATTGGCCGACCTACGCGAGCGCTGGGGCACCCGCGAGTACTCCGACGAGCTGCTGCAAGGGGGCTGCCGGAGCTTGTACGAGCGCGGCGAGGAGGATCGGGAGCTGTTCGCCAACGAGTTGCGGACCGGAGCCAGCCCCGCGGTCGCATACGCGCTCAACCGCGCCTTCCTCGAGACGGATCTAAGCGCCGTGCTTCCGGCGGTGCGGGCGCCGACGCTCGTCCTCTACCGTCGCGGCGGGGTCTTCGGGGAGGAGGAGAAGTCCATCGAGTTCGCCGGCCGCATTCCCGGCGCGCGCGCGATGCGCGTCTCGGGAACCGACTACTTCGGGATCTTCCTTTCTCCGGACATCGCCGACGAGATCGAGCGCTTCATCGCGGGCGAGCCCGCTGCGGAGGTGCCGGAGAGCGTTCTCACGACCGTGCTGTTCACCGATCTCGTCGGCTCCACCGAGCGCGCGAGCGCCCTCGGCGACCGTGGCTGGCGCGACCTCCTCTCCCAGCATCACGCGCTGACCCGGCGTGAGCTGGCGCGTTTCCGCGGCGAGGAGCGCGACACGGCCGGCGACGGGTTCTTCGCCACCTTCGACGGCCCGGCACGGGCGATCCGCGCCGCGCAGGCGATCGTCGGCGGCGTCGGCGGTCTCGGCCTCGACCTGCGCGCAGGGATCCACGTCGGCGAGTGCGAGCTCCACGACGGCAAGCCGGCAGGCGTCGCGGTCAACATCGGCGCACGCACCGCAGCGGAAGCCGGCGCCGGAGAGATTCTCGTCACGAGCACGGTGCGAGATCTCGTAGCCGGCTCGGGGCTCTCGTTCGAGGAGCGCGGCGAGCGTGAGCTGAAGGGCGTCCCCGGAACGTGGCGGCTCTACGCCGTCAGCCGGGAGGCGGCGAGCTAGGTCCCGGCCGGCAGGACGACCGTGAAGGTCGTGCCCGGCTCGATGCCGGAGCTCACGTCGAGCGAACCTCCGTGCGCCTCGGCAATCGACCGGGCGATGAACAGGCCGAGCCCCGTTCCCGGCTTCGACGCGCCGGGCACGTCCACCCGGCCGAACTTCTCGAAGATGCGCCTCTGCTGATCGCGCGGGATGCCCGGGCCGTCGTCCCGCACCGCGATCCGCACCGCGGCGTTCACCGCTGCCGCAGACACGCGAACCTCACCGCCCTCGGGCGAGTACTTGACCGCGTTGTCGATGAGGTTGCCGAGCACCTGCCGCAGCCGTGCGCGGTCGCCTCGAATCGCCGGCAGCCGCCCATGTACGGAGGCGACGACCCGCACGTCCTGCTGCGCGAGCACCGCCGACTCCACCGCCTCGTCGACGAGACGGCCGAGATCGACCTCGTCGAAGCGGTAGCTGAACGTCCCGGCCTCTATCCGTGAGGTGTCGAGGACGTCCGCGACGAGCGCCGCGAGCCGCGAGGTCTCATCCCCGATCAGCGCAAGGAACGACTCGCGCTGCGCTGCCGTGAGCATGCGCCAGCGGTCCTGCAGCGTGCGCGCCGCGCCGATCACCGCCGCCATCGGGCTGCGCAGCTCGTGCGACACGAGGGAGACGAAGTCGGCGCGGAGCTGCGACAGCCGCGCGAGCTCGTCGACGCGCCGCCGCTCGGCCTCGTAGGCACGGATGTTCTGCACGGCGGTCGCGACGAGTCGGCCCAGCAGCGACACGAGCTCCACCTCGTCCTCGCTAAATGCGTCGATGCGATCGCGCGAGAGGCTCAGCATCCCGATGGTGCGCGCGCCGAGCAGAAGCGGCGCGACGAGCTCACTGCGCAGGCCGAGGCCGAGGAGCCGCTCGTCGGCCGGGAACTCCCGGTCTTCGAGGTCGCGCCGGACGATGACCTGACCGTTGAGCACTCGCTCCAGAACCGAGCCCCGGATCGGATCGCTGTTGCCCGGCGGGAAGACTTCGCCCTCGCCGCGCCCTGCAGTCGCCATCGTCGTCGCCGTATCGCCCTCGACCAGGACGATCGCCGTTCGCTCGAAGGGGACGAGCCCGCGCAGCTCGCGGATGAACGCGCCGAACGCTTCGTCGAGCTCGAGCGAGGAGCCGAGCGCCCGCGCGCACCGGTTCGCTGCCTCGAGCACGTCGACCCGGTGGCCGAGCGCGTCGCGGAGCCGTTCCGCCTCGGCCGCACGCGCCTCGGCCTTGCTCCGTTCCGCGTTGAGCGTGTCCCGGAGCCGGCCGATCACGATGCCGGCGAGCATCCCGACGAGGATCCGGACGAACGCCGAGCGCCACTGGACGCCAGGCCCCAGCGCGTCGATCACGATCGTCGAGCCGGTCATGACCGCTCCGGCGACGACACCGCCGACCAACCCAAGGCGGAGGGCCGCCTCCGCGATCGGGATCAGGTAGAGCGCCCGATACGGCTCGCCCGCCTCGAACGAGAAGACCGCGATGAACCCGATGGCCGCGATGCCGTCGCAGACGATCATGATCACGCGGGCCTGAGCGCGGGCCTTCCGGTCGAGCTCGACGGCCGAGAGGATGGCCGAGACGATCGTCACGGTCACGAAGAAGCCGACGACTGCCCACGCCCACGGCTCGTAGCCGGAAGGGAAGCTCGAGTTGGCGACCGCGACGACCGCGACGACGACGAGCGCCGCCCGCAGGAGAACGAGCCAACGGCCAGGGCGGCTAAAGATCTCGCTCATCCATCCTCGCCAGCGCCCAGGCGGCGACCTCGCGCGTCGTTTCGTCCGGGTCGTCGAGATAGGCGGACACGGCGTCCCTTTCGCCGTCGCCACCCGCGTTGCCTGCCGCTACGAGGGCGTTGAGCCGGAGCCGGCGGCCGTCGTTGCGCGGCACGTAGAGCCGCTCGAAGCGGCGCCTCAGCGCGTCCGGATCGCTGCGCAGCCAGTCGGCGAGGGAGACGTGCGGGGTCGCGTCCGGTGGCAGCGAGTCGTTCGCCCGCCGCTTCTCGACGCCGCGGTTCCAGGGGCAGACGTCCTGGCAGATGTCGCAACCGTAGACCTGGGCGCCAAGGTGCTCTCGATACTCCACCGGCGGAGGCGCAGTCGCCTGCGTCCAGTAGGAGAGGCAGCGCGTGGAGTCGAGCGTTCCCGGCTCGTCGAGCGCCCCGGTCGGGCACGCGTCGATGCAGAGCCGGCAGTCGCCGCAGTCGAGGCCGAGCGGCGGGGTGGGTTCGAGCTCGACGTCGGTCACGACCGTCCCGAGCGCGACCCACGAGCCGTGGCGGCGTGTGATGAGGAGCGTGTTCTTCCCGTAGAACCCGACGCCACTCCGTGCCGCGGCCTCGCGGTCGACGTGCTGGTTCGCGTCGACGAGCACGCGGTAGGAGCCTCCGAGCCTGCGGCCGAGCGCGTCGAGCTTCTCCCGCAGGGTTTCATAGGCGTCGAACCACGTGTACCGCGGCAGCCTGCCGTAGCCGGGCGGCCGCTCTGGCTCTGGGAACCAGTAGCAGAGCGCGGCCGAGACAACGGTGCGCGCACCCGGCAGCAGCTTCTCCGGATGGCACGACTCCTCGGGCCGCGCCATAGTGAAGCGCATGTCCGCGAAGAGCCCGCGCGCTCGGCGCTCGCGGATGTGGCGCTCGGTCTCGCCGTATGGCTCGGCCTGCGTGGCGCCGATCGCGTCGAGCCCCAGTTCGCCCGCGAGCGCGTGGAGTTCCGCTTCGGTCACGCGGATAGTCTGCCGCGGTGCGCGCGGTGAGGATCCACGAGGACGGCGGGCCTGAGGTTCTGGTGCTCGAGGAGGCGCCCGACCCGGTCGCCGGCCCCGGCGATGTGCTCGTCCGCCTCCGGGCGTCGGCGCTGAATCATCTCGACGTCTGGATCCGCAAGGGCCTGCCCTCCGTCCCGAAGCCGCGCATCCTCGGCGCGGACGGGGCGGGCATCGTGGAGGCGCTCGGGGAGGGCGTCACGGGCTTCGAGCCCGGCGAGCGCGTCGTCCTCAACCCCGGCATCGAGGCGGGCGGCGGGCGTATCCACGTGATCGGCGAGCACAGGGACGGCACGAACGCCGAACTGATCGCGGTGCCGGCCACGAACGTCCATCCGATCCCGGAGGGATTGAGCTTCGAGGAGGCCGCGGCGTTCCCGCTCGTCTTCGAGACGGCCTACCGGATGCTCGTCACGCGCGCCGGCCTGCGTGAGGGCGAGTGGGTGCTCGCATGGGGCATCGGGGGCGGCGTCTCGACCGCGGCGCTCGCGATCGCGAAGGCCCTGGGCGCCAACGTGCTCGCCACGTCCTCGAGCGACGCGAAGCTCGAGCTGGCGCGCGAGCTCGGCGCGGACGCGACCGTGAACCACGCGACCGGCGACGTGAAGGAGGCGGTGCAAGGGGCGACCGGCGGCCGCGGCATCGACGTTGTGGTCGAGCACGTCGGCCAGGCGACGTGGGCGACGTCTCTCCAGGTTGCGGCGCCCGGCGGCCGTATCGCCGTCTGCGGCGCGACGAGCGGGCCGAACCCGCCTGCCGCGCTGCACCGGATCTGGTGGAAGCAGCTCTCGATCCTCGGTTCCACGATGGGAACCGGCGAGGACTTCGCGCGCGCCTACGAGCTCGTGGGGAGCGGGCGGGCGCGGCCGGTGATCGATGAAGTCCTGCCCCTCGAGGAGATCCGCGCGGCGCACGAGCGGCTCGAGGCCGGCGAGCAGCTGGGCAAGATCGTCCTCACGATCTGATGCCGTTCCAGAACCGGGTGACACCGCTGGGCGAGCTGATCGCCACGCCGGAACGCGGTCTCGTCTACGGCAACCGCGGCTGTCTCCACGACGAGCGCGGGCGAATCCGAAGGCAGTGGCAGGTCAAGCGCTGGATCTCCTGTCGGCTCGAGTTCCGCGACCGCCACAGAGCCGCAGGACCGATGCCTCCGGGGCGTTACACAGGCCTCTTCTTCCTCGACGACGCGACCGCGCTGGCTGCGGGGCACCGGCCCTGCGCCGAGTGCCGGAATGCGGACTACCGCAGCTTCCTCGCGCTCACGGGCGCGTCGGGAGCCGACGACCTCGACCGCCTCCTGCACGCGGAACGGCTGCGGCCGTTCCATTCCGCGCTGCTCGAGGATCTCCCGGACGGTGCGTTCGTGCTCGAGGACGATGCGCCGTTCGTCCTCTTCGGCCACGAGCTGCTCCGCTGGGCCCCGGGCGGCTACACCGAGCGCCGCTCTGGGACGCGGGGCGAGACGACGCTGATCACGCCGCCGACGAGCGTTCGCGTTCTCGCGTCGGGCTGGAGCGGCAGCGAGCCGCTCATCCATCCGCGTCGACCGTCGTAGCCCGCCACGGCCGTTCGGAACCGCGGCGCCTCGGTCGGTGTACCGAAGTTGAAGGGCGTCGACGAAAGGAACCCCCATGCACAGACTCCTCGTGCTTGCGACGGCCGGGACGCTCGCGGCGCTCGCCGTGACCGCGCCGGCTTCGGCGAAAGGACCCTCGACCGCGTCGCTGAGCGGGCCTGGTCTCGACGGTGCGCTTCCCGTGAAAGGCGAGGGTGAAAGCGGCGGCGGCACGCCGCTTGGTTCTCTGGTCATGCTCGGCGGCTTCTTCCCCGAGGTTTTCGGCCAGTCTCCAGACCCGACGACTCGGACGCGACCTGTGGGAGATCTCGGCCCGCACTACCGCGTCGTCTATCGCATGCCGGGATCGAACCGAGAGAGCACCATCGTCCAGGACGTCTACCCGTATGCAAAGCCCAGTCCAGTGACGCACATGCGCGTCGGTCAGCGCTTCTGGGGCGGCTCGCGCACCGCGGGCGGCTGGTTCGTCTCGGGTGCCGGGCTGAAACACGCCCTCGTCCGGGCGGGGCTGCCCAAGTCGCCGCCCGAATCGCCGTCCAACGCGGCACCGGCGGCAAGCCGCGGGTCGTTCCCCTGGGCATGGACAGCCGGTGGCGCAGTCGGCGTCCTCCTGCTGCTGGTCGTCGCCCTGCGCGCGCGGGGAATCACGCGGCGCAGCGCGCTGAGAACCACCGCCTGAACCATGACAATCTCCCCATGCAGCCCCCGGGCGAGGAGACGCTCGTCGAGCGGGCGCGCCGAGGCGACCTGGCCGCGTTCGAGGCGCTCGTTCTCGCGTACCAGTCGCTCGCCTTCCGAACTGCGTTTGTGATCGCTGGTGACGCGGCCGACGCAGAGGAGGCCGCGCAGGACGCGTTCGTGAAGGCGCACCGGGCGCTCGGGCGCTTCCGGAGAGGCGAGCCCTTTCGCCCCTGGTTGCTGACGATCGTCGCGAACGAAGCCCGCAATCGCCGACGCACCCGAGGCCGCCGCGCCGGGCTGGCGCTCCGCGCGGCTGCGGAGCCCCAAGCGACCGCCGAGGATCCCGAAGAAGCCGCGCTGGCGACCGAGCGTCGGGAGCGACTCCTGACCGCCGTCGAGCGACTGCGTGACGACGACCGAGACATACTCGCCTGCCGCTACTTCCTCGAGCTTTCGGAGGACGAGACCGCTGCTGCGCTCGGCATCGCCCGCGGAACCGTGAAGTCGAGAGCGCATCGGGCGCTCGCCCGGCTGCAGGAGGAGCTGCGATGACGGAACTCGAGCTCGAGCTCCGCGATCTCGCGGCACGCCTCGACCTGCCCCCCTCGCCGTCCTTGGCCGGTGCAGTGCGCGCTCGCCTGGCCCGCCGCCGACGGCGCCGCCGCGTCCTCGTCCTAGCCCTGGCCACCTGCGTCGCCGCGCTTGCTGTCGCACTCGTCGTACCCGGGTCGCGCGCGTCGCTGCTGCGGTTCTTCCACCTGCGCGGCGCCTCGGTGACGCTCATCGACAGGCTCCCGCAACTGACGCCACGCCGGTCGCTGGGCACGCCGATCCCGTTCGGCAAGGTGCCCTTCCGCCTGCTCCTGCCGAGTGGCCAGCGCCCAGAGCGCGTCTATGCCGGCGACGGTGGCTACTGGCTCCGCTATCCCGGCCTGCTCCTCTTCGAATACGAGAGTGCCGCCGGCGCGACGATCCTCAAGAAGGCAGCGGCAGGGACAGACGTCGAGTATGTCCGCGTCAGAGGAGAGCCCGGCATCTGGATCGGCGCACGGCACGCCCTCTATCTCCCGGGTGGTCCGCCACGCGTCGCCGGCCATGTGTTGATCTGGCAACACCGCCTACTGACCCTGCGGCTGGAGGCGGCCGTCGGACGTGAGCGAGCACTCGCAATCGCACGGAGCGTGCGCTAATGCGCGCGGGACTCAGCCGAAGCCGAGGATGAACTTGGCATCGTCGGACATCTTGTCTGGCGTCCAGGGCGGATCGAAGGTGAGCTCGAGCTCGACCTCGTCGATGCCCTCGACCTGCCGGGCGGTGCTGTCGATGTCCTGCGCGATGAGCGGCCCGGCCGGGCAGCCCATGGAGGTGAGGCTGTAGATGATTTTCGCAGTCGAGTCCTCGACCGCGACCTCGTAGACGAGCCCGAGGTCGACGATGTCCATGCCGAGCTCGGGATCCTCGACCTGCCGGAGAATCTCGAGCACCTCCTCGCGCGTCGCCATGCGGCCAGTGTAGAGGCGCGTACGATTCCGGCGTGCTCGGCTACTCCGCGGCGGAGAACATCGTGCTCCTGATTGCGGCCATCGCGCCGGTCGTGTTCATCGTCTGGTTCGCGTGGTGGTTCCTGCGCGCCGGCAGGCGCTACGACGACAAGGAGCGGGCGGCCGGTCGCCGCCCGCCCCTGTAAACGCCCAGGCTAAGCCGCGGGCGCGATGTTCTGGTTGACCTGGAAGACGTTGTCCGGGTCGTAGTGCGCCTTGATGCGTGCGAGCCGGTCGTAGTTCGAGCCGTACATGCCGCGCACCCGGTCGGGCTCGGCCATCTGGAAGTTGACGTAGCCGCCACCCATGCCGTACGGCTTGATGGCGTCGGAGTACGAAACAACCCAGTCCCGGATCGCGCCGGCATTCGCCGGATCAGGATCCACGCCGGCGAACACGCCCGTCCACACGGCGTCGCGGTACGACCACGCGGTCTCGTCGTTCCCGACCCGCGCAGCAGCGCCGTCACTGGCGTAGAGGTGCATCGTCGACTTCCACGTCGGCAACTGAGCGCCGTACTCGGCGTGCACGGCGATCGCCTCGTCCGGGATCTCGCGGATGAACTCTCCGCGCCAGTACCACTGGTCGCCGGGTGGGTACAGCTCGTCGAACGCGGTGTTCCAGGCCGGGAGCGGCACCGGCGCGATCCCGTCGAGGAGCGGCTTGCCGAACGACCGCGCCTCGCGCAGCGCGTCCGACTCCTCCTCCCCCGCCTGCGTCCATGCGACTCCGCAGACCTTGCGCATGTGCAGCTCCTCCGGGAAGGGCGGGCCCGGAGGGACCGTGAGGAAGGCGAAGAAGCCGCCGACCTCGTCGGGCAGGCTCGGCAGGAAGTCGCGATACCACGTCAACAGCTCCGCCGTGTCGTCCATGTCGTAGAGCACCGGCCCTGCCAGGACCGTCGTGACGGGGTGGCAACGGAACGAGAACGACGTGACGATGCCGAAGTTGCCGCCGCCGCCGCGCAGCGCCCAGAAGAGGTCCGGCTCGCGGTCGGCGTCGGTCTGAACCACCGAGCCGTCGGCCAGGACGACGGTCGCAGCGACGAGGTTGTCGATGGTGAGGCCGAGCGCCCTCGTCAGGTGGCCGACGCCGCCGCCGAGGGTGAGCCCGCCGACCCCGGTCGTGCCGATGATCCCGACCGGCACGGTCAACCCGTGCTCGTTGGTGACCGAGAGCAGGTCCTTGAGCAGCGCTCCGCCTCCGACGCGAGCCATGCGGGCAGGAGCGTCGACGCTGATGTCGTTCATCTGCGAAAGATCGATGACGAGCCCGTCGTCGACCGAGCCGAGCCCGGCGCCGTTGTGGCCGCCGCCGCGCACGGCGATCCGCAGGCCGTGCTCCGTCCCGTAGCGCAATGCAGCGGCGACGTCCGCCTCGTCGGCGCAATACGCGATCGCGGCCGGACGCTTGTCGATCATCGCGTTGTAGAGCGTCCGTGACTCGTCGTAGTCCGGCGCGCCGGCCTCGACAACCCGCCCTTTTACGGCAGACGCCAGGCCTTCGACGGAAACAGCCATCTCTTCCTCCTGGTCGATTGTGGCCGATGCTACGACGGCCCCCCGTGAAATGGAAGGGCTGGGGGGCTAGAACCCGAGCAGCCGCACTTCCTCGCGCCGCTCGCGGGCGAAGAAGTGGATGCCGTCCACGAAGCGCACCCAGTTGCAGCGGGTGCACATGAGGAGGGAGTGCGTGCGGGCGCTGTCGGCGAGGAAGCGGACGCCGCGCAGTAGGTCGCCGTTCGAGACGCCGGTCGCCGCGACGATCACCTCGCCCGGAGCGAGGTCGTCGGTATTGAAGACGCGCTCGTAGTCCTCGATCCCGGCCTCGCGGAGCTCCTCGATCTCCGTGCGGGACGTGGGCCAGAACTGCGCCTGCAACTCGCCGCCGAGGCAGCGCAGCGCGGCCGCCGAGAGAACCGCTTGCCGGGTGCCGCCGATCCCGATCGCCAGGTGGTCGTTCGTGCCGCGGATCGCGGCGGAGATCGACGCGGTCACGTCGCCGTCCTGGATGAGCTTGATCCGGGCGCCGGCGTTGCGGATCTCCTCGATCAGGTCGTGGTGGCGGGGCCGGTCGAGGACGATCGTCGTCACGTCGTTGACGCGCCGCCCGAAGGCCTCCGCGATCGCCTCGATGTTCTCTCCGACTGGGCGCATGAGGTCGATCGAGCCCCGGGCACGTGGGCCGACCGCCATCTTCCGCATGTAGATGTCGGGCAGCGTGGTGAAGCGGCCCGGCTCGCCGACGGCGATCATCGACATCGCTCCGTTGCCGCCCCGCGCGACGACGCCGCGGCCTTCGAGCGGGTCGAGCGCGAGGTCGACCTCGGCCCCTCCCGCGCCGACGACCGCGCCCGGCGTGAGACCGCCCGAGTCGTCCATCGAGCCCAGCACGACGCGGCCCTGGATTCGCAGCACGTCGAGGGTCGCGCGCATCCCGGTCGCCGCTGCCTCCTCCGCCGCGTCCTCGTCGGCGCGGCCGAGCCAGCGCGCAGAAACGAGGGCCGCCCGCTCGGTCGCGCGCAGGTACGCCTGGCACTGGCAGGGCTGCTCCCGTTCTGCCGAGTAGTCAGCCTCCTCGCTCACCGCGCCACCGTACGGATTCGCTCGGCGGCGTCGAGGACGAGGTCAGCGACCTGGCGTGCGGCGCTGTCCGCGTCATCGTTCTCGATCACCGGCACTCCCTCCCGCCGCGCGCGCGCCACGATGAGCTCCTGCAGCCGCCGGATATCGTCGAAGCGCTCGAGATAGCGCGACTCCGGACGCTGGTCCGAGTCCTCGTCGCGATAGTGGAAGTGGCGCGCGTGCTCCTCCTCGTCGTCGATCGCGAGCACGGCGAAGACCGACACGGCGAGCTCCGGCCGCGGCAGCTCGACCATACCCGGGACGAGGTGGACTCCCTCGAGCACGAGCGACCAGCCTTCCTCAAGCGCGCGCTCGGAGGAGGCCCGGACGCCGACGTTGACGTTTCGCGCCTGCTGCAGGAATCCGAACTCGAGTGGGTCGTCAGCGTCGGGAAACGCATCCCCGGCCTCGAAGCTCGATTGGTGGATGGACGGCATGAACGCATCCGAGAAGAACGCGCGCATCGTCTGGCGCACGAAGTCCGTCGAGGTGACGCGCGTGATGCCGAAGCGGTAGGCGAGCTCTGTTGCGACGGTGGACTTGCCGGTGCCGGTCGCGCCGCCGACGAAGACCATGATCGGCAGGTCGAGCTCGCGGAGCTCCTGGTAGCGGCGCAGACGCTGGATCGTCTCGCGTCCCTTCTCCTCCCCGAGCATCTCGACCGCGAGCGCCTCCAGGCGCTCGATCTCGATCTGGTCGAGCCCGCGCTCGATCAGCTCGTCGCCCACGCGGCTCGCGAGCGGATAGGCGCGGTGCCCCGGGACTCCGGCGGCCATGAGCGAGCGAGCCATCAGCCCGCGTGAATACGGGAGGCCGAGCTCGCCGCCGCCGAGCGGGAGGGGCATGATGCGCCGCGGCGCGTTCACGTGCGGCTCCGCTCGGGGACGAGAGCCTGGACCCGCTCGTCGAGCTCGTCCGACACGACGTCGTTCGCGGCCAGGACGACCTCCGCGCCGCGCTCGAGCGCCGCCTCGGCCACGACGTCGACGGCGGCCGCCTTGAGCTCGACGAGGTAGACGTCGGCGTCCACGACCTCGAGCTCCTCCTCCAGAGCGTTGCGCCGAGCGAGATTGCGGGAAACGTGGACGAGCTCCGCGTCGAGGTCCTCGACCGGCGCGGGGCCGGTGGTGAAGACCGCTGTGCGGCGGCCACGCAGCGGCTCGGCGGGTCGGAGGCGCAGCTCTGCGGCGACGACGGGCACATCCGAGATCGACCGGATCGCTTCCCTGTCCGCACCACCCGTGTCCACGACGAGGTCGGAGACGAGGACGCGGTAGGCGTTGAGCCCCGCCCGCACGTCGTGAGCACCGTTCGTGACGAGAATCCGCGCGTCGGCGTCGACCGGAGGCAGCGCGGCGCCGCTGCCGTCGAAGACGAGCAGCTCCGGCTCGAGCTGCGCGGCAAGTCGTGCGCCTTCCAGCACGTTCGAGTCGAACGGCGCCCCGGCGAGTCCTCCACCGGCGCGGCGGCAGCCAACCGCGGGAACGCCGGCGAGCGCAGCCGCCTCGAGATGGTCTGACGCCGCGTGCCGTCCGGAACGGGACAGCTCCAGGAGGTCGTCGAGCGTGGGAGGCGACTCGACGAGCTCCGGCTCCGCCGGGCCGCCGCGGCCCATCGCCACGACGACCACGCGCCGGTCGCGCGCGAGTAGCCGCGCCACGTGGCCCGCCACCGCGGTCTTGCCGACCCGCTTCCCCAGCCCGATCACCGCGATCGACGGCGTCGCGACCGGATGGAGCGGCGGCGGGTCGAAGCGGAAGTCGGCGCCGACGTAGGGCAGCCCGAGCGCGAGCGCGCGCGACGCCCACAGCAGCCGCTCGCGCGGCCCGAGCACGGGCTCGTCCGAGAGGTCGAAGACGAGATCCGCCTCCACCGCGTCGAGCGACTCGACAAGGGCCACGCCGTAGTCCTCCCCACCCCGGAGCTTCTCACTGCCACCGACGAGAAGCGCGCCGACGACCTCGTACGGAAGAGCCGCAAGCGCATCCCGCACGACAGGCTCGTAGTGCTCGCCGTCGATCAGCACGATCGCCCTCACGTGGAGCGCACCTCGTCCTCGATCCGCGCCGTGTACTTCTCGTACGTCTTCGTCTCCGTCGAGAACTGGATGATCTTCTCCTGCCCGTGGAACGGGTACCGGCGCCAGACGTCCACGTGCGTCCCGTCGACCTCGACGACGTTGTAACAGGGCCTCCCGTTCCCGCGCAGCCGCGACGAGGAGACCGTGCCTGCGTTGACGACGAACAGGTTCTCGAGCTTCCAGGCGTACGGGACGTGCTTGTGTCCGGCGAGGACGAGGTCCACCTCGGCGCGCTGCAGGGTCTCGAGCGTGTCGCCGGCGTCGTTGACGATGTTCCGCTCCCGGCCCGTCCCCGGCACCGGCAACAGGTGGTGGTGGAGGACGAACACGCGCAAGTCCGCGTCGGCTGCGAACTGCTCCTCGATCCAGCGGTAGCGGCCGCGGCCGATCTGGCCGTTGTCGAGGTCGGGCTCGCTCGAGTCAGCCGCGACGATCGTGGCGCTGCCGACCCGAAGCACCGAGTTGCGGTCGCCGAAAAGGTCTTCGAAGTGGACGTAGCCGACGTTGCGCGAGTCGTGGTTACCGGGGATCACGACCATCGCCTCGCACTCGACGCGGTTCAGGTAGTCGCGCGCGAGCACATACTCGTCCTTGAAGCCGTTCGACGTGAGGTCACCGGAGATGACGACGACGTCTGGCTCGAGCTCGTTCGTCTCCGAAATCGCGCGCTCGAGGTGCTGCGGGAGGAAGAACTGCTGCCCGCAATGCAGGTCCGAGAGCTGCACGATCCTGAACATCGCCCCGGAACGCTAGAAGATCGGGCGCTTGTGCCGAACGTATCAGCATCCGATAGGGCAGCTACCGTGAAGGTCGATGCAGCTTGAGCTCCCGGCTTTTCGGGCGTACCGCGGCACTGAACCGCCGCGGTTTGCGAGTCCCGCAGAGCTCGAATGCGCGAAGGTGCTCGACTACTACGACGTACCGTGGGAGTACGAGCCGCGGACGTTCGTGCTCGAGGAGGACGAAAAGGGACGCGTGACGGAGGCGTTCACGCCCGACTTCTACCTCCCCGAGCAGGACCTGTACGTCGAGATCACCGCCATGAAGCAGTCGCTCGTCACCCGGAAGAACCGGAAGCTGCGAAAGCTCCGCGAGCGATACCCCGACATCAAGGTCAAGCTCTTCTACCGGCGCGACCTGGAGCGCCTCGCCCAGCATTTCCATCTCGACCTCGTCAGCTGACACCGGTTACCGGCCGGCAGACGACCGGATCGGCGAGATCTACCTCTCGAGGGCGGAGCTTGCCGTGCGCGTCCGGGAGCTCGGCGCCGAGATCGCGGGCGACTTCGCAGGTCGCGAGCCCGTCCTCGTGGCGTCGCTCAAGGCGAGTCTCGTCTTCGCCGCCGACCTCTCGCGCGCCATGCCGATCCTGCACGCGATCGACTTCGTCGAGCTCGCCGGCTACGGCAGCTCGCGGATGGGCGGACACCAGCAGATCCGCGTGCTCAAGGACCTCGACCTCGACATCCGGGACCGCGACGTCCTGATCGTCGAGGACGTCATCGACACCGGCCTGACGCTCAACTACCTCGTACGCACGCTCGATCTCCGCGGCCCCGCCTCGGTCGCCGCCGTGACGCTGCTCGACCGGCCGTACCGGCGGCTTGTCGACGATCTCCCGGTGCGCTACGTCGGATTCGTCGTGCCGGACGAGCTCTACGTCGGCTACGGCTTCGATCTCGAGGAGCGGTACCGCGAGCTGCCGGACCTCCGGCTGCTGCATCTCGGCCCGTAACCGCCGCGCCCGTCTCGGCGTTTAGGGCTCGAAATCGGGGAAGACCCCAAGCTCGGGAGACACCGCGTCTGGGGTCCCGCACAAAGGTCGTCTCCCGACGACGCCGGCCGCCCCCACCTGGGCGGCCGGCAGCTTTTCCGGAGACATGCCGGCTCCGATTAGGCTCCAGGAGTGGTCAGCGAAGGCAAGCCCGCACCGGAGTTCACGCTCGAAGACGACGCCGGGGAGACCGTCAGCCTCTCCGACTTCCGCGGCAAGCCCGTCGTTCTCTACTTCTATCCCAAGGACGACACGCCGGGCTGTACCGCTCAGGCCTGCGGCATCCGGGACGCCTACGGCGAGTTCGAGCAGGCGGGAGCCGTCGTGCTCGGCGTCTCGCCGGACAGGGTCTCCAAGCACGTCAAGTTCAAGGAGAAGTACGACCTGCCGTTCACGCTCCTCGCCGACCCGGAGCATGAAGTCGCCGAGCGCTACGGCGTGTGGGGCGAGAAGAAGTACATGGGGCGGTCGTACATGGGCGTCAGCCGCACGACGTTCGTCATCGCACCCGACGGAACGGTCGCCGAGGTCATGGAGAACGTGAAGCCGGATTCGCACGCCGACGACGTACTCGCATCGCTAGCGGCGATCTAGTCGCCGTCCCGGCTATCTGCGACGCTAGTCGCGTGCTGACATGGTTCCGCTCGCTGTTCCGGCGCCGGGGGCCGAAGGAGGCCTCGCCGATCCGCGAGGAGGACGCCTACGCCCGCAGCTACGGCGAGCGGAGCGGCGAGATCGTGAGCGTGGTGCGCGTGGAGCCGAAGCGGATCCCGCGGCGGACGGGGGACATGACCGGCGAGCTCCTGCGGCGCGCCTTCGAGGCGAGACTCGACTCGCGGGGCAAGACCGCCGGGACGTAGTCAGGCAGCTGTTGCGGGGGTTGGCTGCGCGACCTCGAGCAGTTCCCGCGCCGTGGGCTCGTCTCGGGCCCGGGCGCGCTCGGCATCCAGGGTGGTGATGACGTGCTCGTGCTCGAGGCAGTACGGGCTCAGCAGCGTGAGCGTCTCGCAGTCCGGAAAGCTGCAGCTACAGAGCATCGCCATCCGAGCTTCATATCCATTTCGTAACACTGAGAAACCTGACGTGGTCACGGCTGCACGGAGGGACGCTCGCGCCAGAGGTCTGTGAGCGTCGTCGGGGAAAGTGTCCGCTTGTCGACGAGCGGCGCCGTCCCCTCGAACGGCCGCGGGTCGGCGCTGACGAAGATCACGAACGTCTGGGGAGAGGCAGCGGCAATCTGTCCCGCGGCGTCTCCCGGAGAGGCGCCCGCCATGGTCTCGTCGAGGAGCACGAGGTCCGGCCGGGCCTCTCCCGCAATCTCGACGGCCCGAGCCAGGGACCGGCAGGTGGCTGCGACTTCGAATCCGGGACTGGCTTCGACCACGGCGACCGCGGCCTCCAGGAAGACGGGGCTGTCGTCCGCGACCAGCACCTGCACCCGGACCGACTCGCTCAGCTCACCCTCGCCGGAATCACTGCGGTCACCCGCGTGCCGACCCCGGCCGGGCTTTCCAGCGCGAACGAGCCGCCGAAAGTCTCGACCCGCTGCCGCATGCCCATGATCCCGCTGCCCGCAGTCTCGGTCGCCCCGCCGACTCCGTTGTCCTCCACCACGACGTGCAGGCCTGCGCCGTCGGCCGAGACCCTTACGCGGATCGACGAGGCGCCGGAGTGCTTCTGGGCGTTCGCCAGCGTCTCCGTGAGGATGTAGTAGGCCGCGGCCTGCGAGTCCGGATCGCCCGACTGCGTGGGCAGTTCCACGAGGATCACGGGGATCGGAGAGCGGCCCGCAAGGCTGCGCGTTGCGTTGGCAAGACCGAGCTCCGACAAGACCGACGGGTGAATCCCGTGGGAGAGATCGCGGAGCTCGTCGATCGCCTGGTGGAGCTGTCCCTGGGTCTCGGCGAAGACGCGTTGCAGCGTCGGAGTCGTCGCCTCTCGCGCGTTCAGGCCAAGCCGGATGGCGAGCGCGAGCAAGCGCTGCTGCGCACCGTCGTGGAGGTCGCGCTCCATCCGCCTGCGTTCTGCCTCGGCGGCTGTGAAGGCACGCTCTTCGAATGCCCGCATCTCTCGTAGCGCGGCTCCGCGTTCGGTGACGAGCGCGGTCGCGACGAGGCTCGAAATCGCCAGAACGACGATGAACAACTGCGTCTTCAGGACGCTCGGCGCGAAGGAGTTCACCGCGAAGTGGCCGTGGCGGTCGGTCTCTCCCCAGACCACGACCGCGACGCTGAAGAAGACTGCGGTGGTCGCGCCGCGGGCGCCGAACCGGATCGCCACGATCGCCAGGATGGGAAACACGAGATAGGCGGGCGTGACACCCCGGGCCGCGATCAAGCTCAACCCGCCGATGACCGCGAGTGCAACGAATGCTTCGACGGCCCGTCGAGGCGTCAACCGCAACCGCGGCTGTCGGCTCCACGCCAACGCCAGCGGGACCACGAGCAGCCCTCCGCAGGTGTCCCCGAGCCACCAGGTCCACGAGACATGCGGGACGGAGCCGATCGAGAGGCCGCCCGAGGCCGCGAGGGACAACGGCCCAACGATGGCGCTGACCGCGGTGCCTGCGCAGATTCCGGCCAGCATGCCGGCGACTCCGCGCAGCGACTCGAGCGGCGACCACCGACGCATGACCTCTCGGACCACGGCGGCGATGACGATGACCTCGAGGAGGTTCCCGATCGTCTGTCCGATCGCTCCCCAGACCGGAATGGCGGTGTACTGATCCGCCAGCAGGTCGCCGATGAGCGCCCCCGGCCAGAACGAGAGCCCGCCGATGATCAGGAAGGCAGCGCCAACGCCGACCGGAAGCCAGACAATGGCCGCGATCGGCCCGGAGAACCCGAAGGCATAGCCGAACCTCGCGGAGCCGTAGTAGAGCAGCGCCAGGAGGACCCATCCCCAGAGACGGGACCGGGTGAGCCACGCAGGGGCTGCCGCAGCGGATCTGCGCAGCGCAACGCGCTCAGGGCCCTCGACCACTTGACTTCTAACTATTGCAGCACTCGCCCCGGCAGCGGAGTGCAGACACCACTGTGCCTCATTTCAAGGCGCCGGCGTTGCGTGCCCAGAGGCTCGTCAGCCAGTCCGGGCTCACGTCACCCTTGAAGAGCACCGAGAGCGATCCCCGCTCGAAGGCGGGCCCGAAGTTCTGCGCTGAAAGCAGGACGACCGTCACGTCGCGAGCGAGCCTGCCGATCCGCCGCGCCGTCTCGAGGCCGTCCATCCCGGGCATCTGCACGTCGAGCAGCACGAGCTGGGGAGCCGCCACCGAGACCACGAGCTCGAGGGCCTCGGGGCCCGAGGCGACGGAGCCGACGAGGTCGAAGCCGGGAGTCGCGGCGACGACGTCGCACAGAGCCTCCCTCGCGACCTCGTGGTCGTCGACGACGAGAACGCGTACCGATTCGCGAACCTTTGTGGACACAAGGGCAGGGTCGCTCCGCCGCCGAGACGGTCGTATGGCGTAGATGGATCAACCGCTGGGGCGATGCGGATGAGAGGACTTGAAGCGGGATCGTTGAGCCGAAACCGCTAAGCGGGTTCGCATGGCTGGGACGACCATCGCGATGAGTCGTTGTGTCCTCTAGGTATCCCCGGCTCGAGCTACCGCTTGGGCTTGAGGTCTCTTGTGTCCACCTTTTCGGCGTTTCCCCGGTCATCCGTGACCTCGTAGACGGGCGCAGCCGTGGTGCTTCGTCCTCCCACGTCCTTGTCGGACCGTTGCTCGTTCGTTCCGGCGCGGGTAGCAATCTCAACCTCGGTCCCTTCGGGGATCTTGCCTGCGTCGCGCAGTAGCTTCGCCTTCATCGGGCTCCCGTCTCTCGTCTCATGTCAAGGTCAGACGGGCCTCGGTTACGCCAATCCCCCTGCTAGCCCCGAGACCCGCTGACTCGGTTTCAACCGGATTGCGCCGCTGCTAGATACGGCCGGCGTTAAGCGGCCTCGACCCTTAGCAGCCCGACGAACGGCGACTCGTCCTCCTCCGCGAACGGAACGACGTCGAGCACGCGGAACCTGCACCGCCGCCGAAAAAGAGCTCCTCTCCGGGCTTGACCATCGACGGGTAGCTCGCCTCGCCGATGTCACTGCCGTCCTCGAGGTGCAACCTGTACGTGAGCATCCACTCCCTCCGTTTCCGCGAAGAAGGACGGGCCCGCTTCGGCCGCGTGTGACCGACGAAAGCGGCACGCGGCCGATCTCGTCACGTCGCCTCGCCCGCGAACTTGTGTGCCGGCGCCTGGATCAGAGAGATCTCAGAGTGGCGCTACGGGATCGAGATCTTCGCCGTGTACAGGTCGAATTGGTGCAGCGTCCCGTCCGGGTTGGTGCCGGTGCTGTTGGAGTTGTCCGACCAGGCTGGCCAGAACGTGCCTCCCACGAACGCGGCATGCGTGTAGTCGCCTACGTCGAAGGAGCCGTTCGCCTGGGTCGCGTTCGAGGTCCCGGGACTGATGCGGAAGTTCGGTGCGAATGTCGCTCCGCCGTCCGTCGAGTAGGTGCCCCAGACCTGGAAGTCGTCGTTCGGGATGCCGTCGGTGTCTCCGCTTCCCCCGGTTCCTAGATCGTTCCGGGTGTCGTACCACGACAGCGCGACGTTCCCGGTCGTCTGGTCGAGTGCGATCGCAGGGAGGTACTGGCTGTTGACCGTGTGGTCGTCGTTGAGCTTCACCGCCGGCGACCAGGTAGCGCCGTTGTCGTCGGAATGCTGGAGTTCGATGTCCGTGTTGTTGCCGCTATTGGGCGTCTCCTGGGTCCACACGAGGTAGGCCCGCCCTCTGTGTGCGCCGCCGCTCCGGTCCCAGGCCAGATTGGCTTCGGCGTCGATCGTCCGATCTGGCTGAGCCGGGATGGGGTCGAACCCGCCTACGGCGCTGTGTGCGACGAGGACCGGCGCGTTGAAGCCGGCCCGGCCGAGGCCGTCGGCGTCCACCGCCGTGAAGATGTCGGTTCCACCCTTTCCACTTTCGTTCTTCTGGTACGTCACCATCACCTGACCGCTCGGCCCGACGGCGGTATCGCCGTAATCCCCGTTCCCACCCGGGTTGGGAACGTCCTCGGGCGCAGTGAAGCCGCCGTACTGGCCGAGCCCCGTGACCGGGGCTCCGAACGCGTGGATCTGCTTCCCCGGGGAGGTCGCATAGCTGACCCAGACGCTATTCGCTCCAGCGGAGATCGACGGCTGATCGCCGCCGGGCGCGATGTCCGCGACCTTTGTGAACGACATTCCGCCGTCGGTCGAGAGAGCGAGGAGGACGTGGAAGTTCTCGTTCACGAGGTAGGTCAGCCAGAGGTTGCCGAAGCGATCCCAGGCGACCTGCTCATCGCAGCAGATGTCTCCGAGAGGATCGCTGATCGTGCTACCGATCACACGCCTCGCCCACGTTTGCCCGCGGTTGAATGTCACGTTCACCGAGAGACCGGCGGCGACGCTCGGCCGCAACGTCGCCATCGTCACGACGTTCGAGGTGTTGGTCGGATTGACTGCGATCGCATCCTCGGCTTCGTTGCCGAGCATCGCGCTCGAGTCGATCGTCGAAACCGGCGCAGCCGCTGCAAGCCCAGTCATGACCAGCGCCGCCACAGCCAAGCCCAGAACGATCGTCGAGAACTTAGACAAGAACCGTCGGCCCCACACACGCTCACCTCTCGACTGCGCTAGATAAGACGACCAGATCATCGCCGCTACTTCCCGCTCCTACAACTGGCCAGCAGGCAAATAGCGCTGGCTTGGGCCAGCGTTCTCTCACCCAAGTCGCTCTCCAGGCCGTGCAGTCGTTCGTCTCCGGCCGGAGCCGCTAGGGGCAAGCGCTGTCGGGCGTTCGGCCCCGCTCCCGGCCCCAGCTCCTAAGAGTCGGGGGCGGGCTGCGCCTGAATGTCTGGCGAGACGCTCTGACGTTGCGGCGTCGGAGAGGATCTCGCCGTCGATGACGCAACCCGCGCCGCGTGAGTGTTCTGGGCGGGTGTCACCTTTCGCTAGACACATCCTGGTTCACTCGGCGTTCGAGGTTCGCCGAGTCGAAACACCCTGGTACGGATCGTACGGCGTGCCCGGACAGTCGGTTGCCGGCTCGCGCGCGAGCTGGACGAGCGTCCCCTGCCAGAGCAGCCGCTTAGCCCGGAACGGTTCCCAGCGCGAGCCAGGCGCGCGCCGGCAGCGTGAATGGGCTCTCAGGCAGGGAGGCGCGCACGGCGTCGCGCAGGGTCGCCCTGCCGGCATCGTCGAGCGAGGCGTAGAAGGCGCCGCTGGCGGGACCGCCGCCGCCGATGAACGGCTGCCAGTAGTCGTCGAAGTCGGCGTAGTCGACGCTCGTTTCGAGCGTGCCGCCGCTGACGCCCTGCAGGCCGGCGCGGCCGAACCGCTCGACGAGGTCGCCCTCGCTCACGCCGGCGCTCGGCTGCCCGTCTGCGATGCTCGGGTCGATCTCACGCGCAGCCCGCCAGAAGTGCGAGACCATCTCCAGCCCGCCACCGGGGATGTCCCACATCGCGGCGGCGACGATGCCGCCGGGCTTCGTCACGCGCGCCATCTCCCCGATGCCCTGGTCCGCGTCGCTCATCCAGGCCACGACCAGCGAGCACATCGCCGCGTCGAAAGTGCCGTCGTCCCAGGGCAGCGACTCGGCGACGCCCTCCCGCACGTTCGCGCCCGGGATGCGTGCCTGGCAGGCAGCGACGAAATGAGGGGTGGGGTCGATCGCGGCGACGTTGTTCTCACCGACACGCCCGGCGAGCTCGACGGCGAGCGCGCCCGGGCCG
>Ga0207665_10000335_pt1 | contig 32444 bp, 34 predicted proteins | sample LARL112metaG_FD_184351 | JGI IMG/M metagenome (GOLD analysis project Ga0207665, IMG submission 184351) | Corn, switchgrass and miscanthus rhizosphere microbial communities from Kellogg Biological Station, Michigan, USA - LAR L11-2 metaG... | ecosystem: Host-associated > Plants > Roots >... | reverse complement strand
AGGCCGCGTTGAATCTTGATCGCTTCGGCGGTTTCGGTCATTGATGCCCTCGCTCGCAACTTCGCGTCTTTCTCACGCGGTGAGAAGCATGGATTTGCTCAACAAGCTTTTTGATATCGCACGGCAGCGCAATCGCAAAATCGTTTTGCCGGAAGGCGACGACGAGCGGATCATTGCCGCGGCCGCACGCCTCGCGCGCGAGAAGATCGCCTCCCCTATCCTGCTCGGCTCAGCTGAGGAAATCACCCGGCTTGCGGGCCAGCATGACCTTTCGCTTGCAGGGATAGCGATTGCCGACCCGCGCAGCGATACACGCCTGCAAAGCTACGGCTCGGCGCTTTCGCGCTTTCGCGAGTCGATGACGCCATCGATGGCAACGCGACTGGTTTCGAAACCGATCTATTTTGCAGGCATGATGGTGCGCGAAGGCCATGCGGACGCAATGGTCGCCGGCTGCGCCAACCCGACACGGCGCGTGATTGAAGCGGGTTTGATGACTGTCGGGTTGTCAGACGGCATTGCACTGCCATCGAGCTATTTCCTGATGATCGTCCCGGATTTTCTCGGGCAAGGGCGAAAATCATTCATCTTTGCCGACTGTGCCGTGAACGCCGATCCGACACCCGCCGAGCTTGCCGATATTGCGGTGACCTCGGCACGCAGCGCGCAGACGCTGCTCGGCGAAACTTCGCGCGTGGCCATGCTGTCATTTTCGACCAAGGGCAGCGCGCAGCATGCGCGCGTCGACAAGGTGCGCGAGGCTTTAAGTCTGGTGCGCCAACGCGAACCTGAACTTGCCATCGACGGCGAGTTTCAGGCAGACGCGGCGTTGGTGCCGACCGTCGCGCAGAAAAAAGTAAAGGACAGCAGCGCGGTCGCCGGACAGGCTAACGTCCTGATTTTTCCCGATCTCGATTCAGGAAATATCGCATACAAGCTCACGCAATGGCTCGGCGGCGCGCAGGCGATCGGCCCGTTCCTGCAAGGTTTTGCCAAACCGATCAGCGATCTGTCGCGCGGCGCCACAGTCGATGACATTGTTACGACGTGTGCGGTGGTGGCAGCGGGATGACGAGCGCCGCTCGGGCTACGCCCATCAATGCTTCCACTCCGGCGCTGGAACCGGTTTCCACGAACGCGTGAGTTTGAGGTCGTCGACGATCGCGTTGGCGGCGATGTAGCCCGGAGCTCCATTGATACCGCCGCCATTGCCCGACGACGAACCACAGAGATAGAGCCCTTCGACGGGCGTTCGCGATCCCGGCATCAGGGGATGCGGCCTGTTGATGCCGAGCTGGTTCGGCACGTAGGCACCAACGCGCACGGCGCCCTGTCGCATGTTCGCGTTGAGCTTTTCGACGTCGAGCGGCGTGAACAGGTAGGTCCCGATCAGATTGTCGCCTTCGATATTGGACGCATAGATACGCCAGTAATCGAGAATACGACGGGCGTATTCGGCGCGATTACGCTCCCACTCCTGCGGCGAACCATCCACTGAATAGGGAGCAAACGGCCACCAGAACGCAACGTGCTTGCCACCAGGCGCGTAACTCGGATCGAACATGCTGTTGCACGCGCCGTTACCCATCAGCACCCTGGGAAATTTCTTCGCCGCACAGTCATCGAAACAGCTCGCGACGTCGTCAATGTGATCCATACCGAAGAAGATATTGTAGGCACGCGAAACGTCGGGATCGAAAGCTGCCGCGCGATAGGCCGGAGGGTCTTTGAGCGCGAGATGCAATGTCACCAGGCTGTGGTTGCCCCAATGCCACGACTTTGCTTTTTCCCGCACCTGTTCGGGAAACAACTGTTCTCCAGTCATTTGCATGGTCGTCGGAAAATCGATCGCACTTGCCACGAATTTGCGGCCCTCGATTGTTCGACCGTCCGACAACTTAACTCCGGTCGCACGTCCGTTAGCGACTTTGATCTCTCTTACGTCCGCGTTTGTAATGATTTCGCCGCCGCCAGCCTCCACTACCCGTGCCAGGGCGAGCGCAAGGGAGACCGCGCCCCCGACCGGCAAAGTAAAACTGGCGATATTGGCAAAGATCGCCGGAAAGACGATTCCCGAGCCTGGCACGTTCTCAGTCGTGATCACGTGCATGTAGGACGTGAACAGGGTTCGAATGCGCTCATCGACAAAATGTTTACGTACGACACTGAAGAGATCGTGTTGGGCGTGCGAAAGCAGCTCTTTTGCCTTCGGTCCGCTTAACCGGTCGACCAATTGCTCGCGCGGCATCGGCGCGTTGTAGAGCAGCGACACCAACAACGGACGCATTTCCTCGCAATAGGTGTGCCACAACGCGCGGAATGTCTCGGCGTCCTGCCGCGAAAAGCGAGCAAGCGACGCGCAACTCCTTTCGAGATCCTTGTAGATGACAATGCCGGTGCCATCACGGAAGACGGCCGCTTGCTGCACGGGCGGCTCGATATAGGAAAAGCCGTAGCGATGGAGTTCAAGGTCACGCAGCAACGGACAAAAACCGATACCCATATAGAAATTTGCGTGCAGATTGAGCCTGTAACCTGGAAGTATCCGTTCCTCGGTACTTGAGCCCCCACCAATGCGGCTATTGCGCTCAAGCACGGCCACCCGCAGGCCGGCGCGCGACAAATAAGCGGCAAGAGCGAGCCCATTATGGCCCGCCCCGATTACGACCCCGTCGAAGTCCGTCATGCTGCCCCGCTCTTGACCCCAAGACCGCGCATGAACCGCTCGCGAATTTGGACCGGGTCACGATCCGTCGTCGCCACCGCCGGCTTCTCGTCGATGCGAACGGCGATCAGGTTCGGCCCCTCACCCTTGAGCGCTGTTGTTACCAGCCGATCGAATTCCGCCTCATCCGCCGCCCAGGTGCTGTTTGCAATGCCGGCACCACGCGCGATTGCGACAAGGTCAGCCGCCGGATTTGCGGTCGGCTGCGAGCCGGTGATCTGGTAAATGCCATTGTCCCATACAACGATCGTAAGGTTTTTCGGCGCTCGTTCGCCGACCGTTGCGAGACAGCCAAGCTGCATAAGCAGGGAACCGTCGCCTTCGAGTGCAAACACGTGCCGATCCGGTTGCGCAATGGCAACGCCAAACGCGATTGGTATTGCGAGCCCCATGCTGCCGAGCATGTAGAAATTCTGTGGGCGTTGACCGCTGGCCCAAAGGTCGAAATTGGCATTGCCGATGCCACCGATGACTGCTTCCTCGTGCTTGAGCTGGCCGACGAGGCGCTTGGTCAATTCGAAGCGGTTCATGACCTTGGCGTTGTGCGCGCGTGTGGCTCCCGAGGACTTCGTGTTCGTCACGGCGTTACCCTCCGAACACTTTCCCGCCCGTGAGCAACGGCGACAGGATAAAGGTGACGGGCGCTTGCGTAGCCACGGCCTGCTTGATCGACCGATCGACGGTGAAAGCCAGCTCGTCCAGACGTGTGATCGTAACGTTTTCGACCGCAAGTGAATTGAGAACCGGCCGCATCGTCTTGCACACCAGTGCCTGTCCGAGATTGAATTCGCCAAGCGTGCCACGTTCCGAAACAAATATCAGCGCGGGAATTTGGCAGGGGACGACCAGCGAAGCCAGTGCATTTGGAATCGTACCGAAGCCACTGGTCTGCATGAGGACGGCGCCGCGCAGTCCACCCATCCAGGCGCCGGTTATGATGCCGATGGCTTCTTCCTCACGTGTGGCAGCAAACGTCGTGAAAAACTTGTCGGCATGAAGCGCCGTGATCAGCGGCGTGAACACCCGGTCGGGCACGTAAACGACGAGCTTGACGTTATTTACCTTGAGAGTCGCGAGAATGATCTCGTGCCAGGTGGTTGCCCGTATCTGATTATCTGTCATGGCCGGCAAACCGCTTACACCTGAACTGAAATTCGTGTTGTCCCCGCCGCGGCGCTCGCTTGAGGCCATCGTTCGCTTGAGGCCATTGCTCGCGCAATCGCAAAAGCTTAGCCTAACAGCAACAGTTCAACTAATCAGAAAAAATTGGCGAAACTCAAGGGGAGGACGATGACAAAATCAGATGGACACTGCGCGCCGTCGCGGCGCAGCATCATCAAAAGCGCCGGTGCACTGGTCGCCGGTGTTGCCGCTCCGTCAATCCTGAGCCTGCGCTCGGCTTATGCCGCATACCCCGAAAGGCCCGTTAAAATAATCGTCGCCAATACGCCGGGCGGGCCGTCCGATATCGTCGGACGCATCACGGCGGCAGCGCTTCAGCAATCAACAGGCAAGACTTTCATCATCGAGAATATCGGTGGCGCGGGCGGAAATATCGGGTTCGGCAATGCAGCGCACGCTGCTCCCGATGGCTACACCATTCTTCTCGCGACCAATGCGTGGTCGGTGAACGTCAGTCTGTACAACAAAATCCCCTACGATCCGCTGAAAGATTTCGTCGGCGTGAGCGAGCTTGCAACCTCACCCAACACGTTTGTCGTCAAGTCGGATTTACCGGCAAAGACCATGCAGGAATTTGTCGCGCTTGCACGGGCCAATCCCGACAAATTCAACTGCGCGACGCCGCCGATCGGCACGACCCCGCAAATTCAGCTTGAGGTGCTCAAGATCCGGGAGAAACTGCCCAAGCTCGAAAACGTTGTCTACAAAGGTGGCGGCGACGCCATTCAGGCCCTGCTGAGCGGAACCGCTCAACTGAGCTCCGGTTCGCTCCCGCCGGCCGCGCCGCACATCAAGGCCGGCACGATGCGCTGCCTTGCGGTTACAGGTGAAGAGCGCTGGCCGGATCTGCCAGACGTGCCGACCATGGTGGAAGCAGGATACAAGGATTTCGTTTTTGCGACCGACACCAACCTGCTGGCCCCCGCGAAGACTCCTCCTGAAATCGTGAAATGGCTGGAAGCGGAAACGCTCAAGGTGCTCGGTACTCCGGAAATGAAGGAAAAGCTTTATCAGGCTGGTTTCCAGGTCCGGCCAAAGGGCGCCGATGCAGCGTGGACCCGTGTGACCAAGGAGATCGATTTGTTCAGAAGCATCATCGACCAGGCCGGGATTCAAAAGCTGTAGAGAGTCATCATCGGCTGGGACCCCGCATGCAAATCAAGACAATTGAGCCGATCGCAGTCAGCCTGCCCATGCTCAAACCCGTCATCATGGCGGGAGAGGAAGTGCGCCGTGCCGACAACGTGCTGGTACGGATAGAGACCGACAGTGGCATCATCGGCTGGGGAGAAGCCGCTTCTGCTCCGGTGATGACGGGTGAGACACTGGAAAGCATTGTGTCTGCAATCCACTATCTGAGTTCTGTGCTGCGCGGGCGCAATCCTGAAGATATCGCCGGCGCACTCAACGCCATGAACGGCCGTATGTATGGCAATCACGGCGCCAAGGCCGCAATTGAAATTGCGCTCCACGATATTGCGGGCCGGTCAACTGCGAAGCCGGTGCATGCGTTGCTTGGCCGGAAGAAGCGAAGCCGCATGCCCCTGCTGGGCGTGATCGGCGGCGGCGACCGCGATGGCGACCTGCGCGACGCTGAAAAGAAGAAAGCGGCAGGCGTCACCGCTTACAAGATAAAGGTCGGCGTCGACACCGTTGAGAACGATGCGGCGCGCACGCGCGATATCTGCAAGACTCTCGGCGAAGGCGTGCTCATCTCAGCTGACGCCAATCAAGGCTTCAGCACTGCTCAGGCCATTGCCTATGTGCGCGCGGTAGAAGGCTCTGGACTTGATTTCTTTGAACAGCCTGTGGCGGCTGACGATCTGGATGGAATGGCGGCAGTGGCCGCAGCAACCGACATAGCGATCGGCTCGGATGAAGGCATTCACTCAGCCGAGGACATAAGACGTCACCACGAGCGCAAGGCTGCACGCGGTGTGAGTCTGAAAGCCATCAAATTGGGGGGCCTGAAGGCGGTGACCGAAGCCGGGAGACTTTGCGACAGTCTTGGCATGAGCGTGAACATCTCATGCAAGACAGGCGAGTCGAGCGTCGCCTGCGCGGCCGCGTTGCACGTTGCTTCGGTCATACCCAACATCGCCTGGGGATTGACGCTCACCCATACGGGCATCGCCGACGACGTTGTGACCCAGCCGATCCCAACTGCCCGGGGCCACGTCGACAGCCTTGACCGACCTGGCCTTGGTGTCGATGTCGACGAAGATGTCGTTCGCCGCTATCGCGTTGCGATCGCTGCACGGAACGTAGCCTAAAATCGGATTGCGCCAGATCAAACCGGTCTTGATGGCCGCCGCATCGCCGTCTCAACATCGGAGCGGTTTTTTCGCGCTTTTGACTTGGTGGTCAGAACGGCGATGGACGCTCCAGCAAGATAGCCCATTTGCAACGCCGCGACCGCCATGGCAGCGACTAGAATGATGGCGCCATAGGTCATGCTGAATTGGAGACTGAAGGCAATAATTGCGGTGACACTGACGACTATCGCAGGGATTAAAATGAAAACCCTGAAGAAAAGCCCAAGTGCCATTCCGACCAGGAAGGCTGCTATCCCAAGTAAGGCTATCGGCATATGAGCTTCTATCTTCTGAGATCTCTTTTTGAATAATTGTCGCGACGTACCGGGCTAGGGTTTTCCTTGAACGACTAGTGCAGGAACACGTAATCCGCGGAGTATGGCAGGCTGCGATAGGCGCCCGCTGTTTCGCACGCTCCCTGCGTTGCGCCACCCTTTGTATTGACCCGCTGGATGATTTTGACGTTTGACAAGATTCCGATGCCGCGATGCTCGGTCACTTCAAACTTCAGCCATGGAACATCACTGAAGGTTGCGCCCGGAGCGGCAGCCACCATTTTGGCTTTTACCCCGCTCCCATCGACGTGCTGCCAGTTCGGCCCCGCGTAAAGAACCCCGACCGTTTTGCCGTTGAAGATCAACGCGGCAGCCGGCTCGCGGACCTGCCATACGAGTTTGTTCGCGGGATCAACTTTGCACTCATAGATCTGCGCACCTTCAGCATGAAATGTCGCGACGACAGGTTGACCGTGTGCGGCGATCGCGGGTGGAATTTGCGCGATCGCGGGTGTAACGACGAGCGCACCTCCGGTAAGCGAGATCGCCAAAAGAGATCTCTTCAAGGCTGATTTCACATCCATCTTCGTGCAGGCTTGCAGAAGACCGCGCCGCAACCGGCGGCGACTACGCGCACATGGAAATGGCGGCGAACGCCTCGTTGGGGCGGCCGCTCGCGCTAGTGGGGGCGAAGCTCACGACCTGCCTTACCGAAACGTTCGCCGCCGTGCCGCAGAAGCGGCCCCGCACCAGCGAGAAAGGAGCGCTGGTGAAGCCCATCGAAACGCGATTGGTCTGTGCGAAAGTTGTGAAAACAAGATTCACATCGGCACGCGCTTTTTTCGCGAACACGATGATGAGAAGTCCAAGGGCGAGCGCCAGCAAAAGCTGGAACAGAAAGATTTCTCGACCCAAGCTGTTCATTCCCCACTCCGGTCAAGACGGTTAACGTAACTGTTTCCCGGACTCGCTACGCTTACCAACCCGACCACTTCTGACGTGTGTTGCTTTCGATTCGCGATCGGAAAGCTGGAGCGCGATATCTCTTTACGTATCGCTGCAAGCAAAAGCTTGGGCGGATACGACAACAGTTTGGACACACGCGAAAATCTCAGATTTGTTTCGCACCGGTTCGCCTCGCGAACGCTTCACTGCGCATTCTTCGATGGCGGCGAATTGGAGCGACTCTTTGCGGCTCTCGCATTCGCGGCTTTCACTGCGTTGGCTGCCGTAATACCGGGATTTACCTGAGCCTTGCCTGTCGGATATGGCTGCAGCATTGGCGTCCCCAGCCCAATGACAGGCGAGACAGGTGCATATCCGAAGTCAATTGAAGCGGCGCGGATGCAGCGGTCGTATCTGGCTTCACATTTGGCAGCACGACTTTGGGAATGCCGTCTTTCCGAGTAGCAGACCTCGCGTCGCTGTTCGCACGTACTTTTAGCCAATGCGCCTTGTGCGAATGCTCCAACAACGAGAAAGCCAAGGACGGCCACAAGAACTTTCTGCATTCACATCTCCCTGTCCGTTTCCGCTTTTTTTCGGCGCGTCATCGACTCTGTAGTGGCCAATGACAAACGCGCCTTCATAAAAGAACTCCCGGCGGAAGACTTCGCCGGGAGCCAAGTTGGTCTGGAGTTCGATGGAATGAAGAGCTCCGACTTACCTGTTCTTACTCATGGCCATTCAAGTGGCTGACTAGTAGGTCGACGCCTATCGGCGACCGGAATGATGGCCGCCGGAACTCGGAGGCGTGTTCTGGATCGCTGGTCTATTGGCGCCCTGGGGCTGCTTGGCTTGTTGTTGAGCCGCACGGGCGTGATTCGCCGAACACGAACGATAGAGCGAACCACACGCCATGGAATCAAATGGCGAACTTGCACCTTTCACACAGGCAGCATTTTCAGTACGGCAATCAGCAAGCACAGGACTAACGTTCGCGTACAAAACGATGGCCATAATACAAATGGCAACAACACCTTTTTGCATTCCGGGATTCCTTACAGACTCTTCACTCCTGCATGCGCGTCCATCGAAAAATTCCAGAACGTATTACGTGCGCAAGGATGAACCGCACTTGAACAATTTTTCAGCGATAATTTATTTTGCTGCACTCTTGGCGAGTATCGTTTGATTGACTGATAAATAATTTCATCCCAATGGATGAGATAGCGGGTGACACAAGCATTCTCGAAATGAAGCGCGTGCCGAAAACTCGGCATGCGCGCATTGTGAAGTGCAGATTGCTTCACGGGGACGGAGCTTAGCCAAGCGCGACACTTACGCGGGCCAAAACGAAGCCATCGATCAACTCTGCGAGATCAGTCTGCTAATTTTTCAAGCCTACGCCGATCGCACGCCTTCATTCCGGACATCGCGCGGCGTTGCCCCATAGCGTCGCTTGAACGACCGATTGAAGTATGAAAGGTCGCCAAACCCGGCATCGTAGGCAATCGCTCCGACCGCACTTTGAGCGAGACGCGGTTCCGTCAACATGCGATGCGCACGACTGAGACGCTGGGCCAGCAGGAATTCCGAAAAAGTCGTTCCCTCGCTCTCAAACAAACGCTGCAGATTTCGGGCCGTCAGCCCAAGATGTGCGGCGACGCCACCGACCGAGAGATCACGGCGATTGCTGTTCTCGATGATGTAGGTCTTCGCCATCCTCAGTCGTGCAGCGGGTGCGCCACGTCCGCCGATGAGGCCAGTCCCATCGTGGGCGGCGCCAAGTGCCAGAGCGACCAGGTCGTGTAGATGATTGACGGCGGTGCGGCGAAACTCCGGTGTTGCCAGTGCAATGTCGTTGAACAACGGGGCTGCGTAACCGGCCAAAAGCCTGAGCGCTTCGGTCTTATGCGGGATCAGTTGCATCACGACATCATCGACGTCAGCGACAATCGACGAAAGAATTGCACGGGGTATCCTGAAGGAAAGTGAGCCGCCGTGCGAGTGGCGATCGAACAGCTTCACCTCTCCGGTACTCATCAACAGGGCGTCGCCTTCGTGCAAGGTAACTTCGCGGCCTCGCGCCTGTGCGGTAGCCGAGCCCGATTGATTGATGATGAAGACGAGATCGCCGTTACCGTCAGCGAGGAATTCGCGTGTCCGCCTGACGCGCGCAGGTGATAGCGAGGTGGACATCACCTGCACACCAGGCAAGGCGCGGGCCAGTATGGCGCATTCCAAGGGCGCATCGTTCATGGGCTCGATGTCGAGCTTCATTACGATGCGACAATAGTGGTCGCGCCACATCGCAACCCGATCTTTTTCCGGCAGGTCGGACGTAGAAAAACGGACGGTAGAGAAGCCATCGGAATTCATCAGATTCGTCCTATCGAGAATGGCGCCGATATAGGAAAATCGGTACCTCGTTGCGTCCCCTGAACAGGGGGCGTTGCGGAAGAATTTGAAAAAGCGTGATATTTCAACTTGTTGCCACGCTTGTAGGGTGTCCCTGCACGACCTGGAGGGACGCCCGGAAGGCAAATTGCAGAACCGCGAAGGCGCCAACAAACAAATGACGATGCGTCATCATCCGATCGGATGACGACGCGGCCCGTCCAATTTTCATTTCCAATGTCTTGAACGCGCCACGCAGGATCGGCACAGGAATGGATCTTCGCGAGAGTCTTTCATTTGCCATTTGCATGCGATAGATCGCGATCGATTTTGGTAATGCTGTTTTTATGCGTGCTCCAATGAACTCTATCTGAACAGTTGCGTCCTCCATTTGGAGGATGTGTTCGGAGGATGCGGTCTGCGACGCCGTTGGAACGCGCGGGCGATGTCGGGAGAGACGAGTTGCGCGCGCTCGATCCCGCCAAAATTTTTTCCCAAAAGTTATGGGGCGCTTGCGATTTACTTCAATCGGTTGACGATTGTAACACGCGATTTTTGTAACGGGTCACCTGAGTTTTCTTCAGTGTGGCTCGGAACAAATGAAAACATTGATTGCCGCCGTCTGCGGACAAATCTTTATTTCTTCCGTCGCTTGTGCAGTGGATTTGCCGAACGAGCTACAGGCGCCGACTGATCCGTTATGGATGACTGTCTTTTCGACTGAGGCGCGTTACTTTTCCTGGCGTAACAATTTCACGGCTCCAAATGGCATAGGCCCGGGCCGGGGGTCCGAGTTCTATTTGCCATTCGCGATGCAGTTGACGGGCAAGCCTCTCGAGTCATGGAGTGCAGATTTCACGGTGCGCGGTGGATGGGTCAAAGCCGTTCAATCCACTCCTGGTCATTCAGGCGAAGTTCAGACCACAACAGATACCGTTGCATCGGGTACGGTGACGTATCTTGGCTTGCAAGGGATTCAACCTTTCGTGTCGCTCAACGCAAATCTGCCGACAGGGAAAACCGTTCTGCCCGGCAATCAAGCCAATGCCCGCATGGATCCAGACTTCGTCGACATCTCGACATTCGGCGAAGGTTTCAATCTTGGGCCGACTGCGGGATTCAATTTTCCGATAACAGATTCGCTGCTTGTTACAACGAGCTTTGGCTATACGTGGCGTGGTCGCTTCACTCAGGATTCCTTCATCGATCCGACTAACCCTTTTCTGACCAGCAGAGTGGACCCTGGCGATAACCTCACTGCGACAGGCGCGATCAACTATCAGATCGGCCAATTGGCAATCGGCTTCACCGGCGCAGTCACCTGGGAGACGGCCACTAGCGTCGACGGTACGAACACCTTGAAGCCGGGCAATCGGCTTCTTCTCGCACTTCAGTCGTCATATGTCTGGTCGGAAAATTTCGGGACGACGACCCTCAACGCCTCGCTTGCTCATTCCAACCGCAACAAGATCCTGCTCCCCGGCTTTTCCTTTCTCGCAATAGAGGCGTTGAATTCGAACTCCAACGTCTACCGCGTGGGGCTCCAGCACATGGTGCCGGTCGGGAATTTCCAGATTGGGCCGGTTGGCAGCGTCCTGTACCGCGATCAGAACGGCTACAATTCGGCTACCCTGCAGTTTGTGCCGCCGAAAACACGATGGTCGGCCGGCATGCTCGCTCAGTACACGCCAAAAGAAGCAATAACAATCAACGCTCGTTTCGAGGGCATCTGGACACGTGAAAACGAAAATCCGGCCGTCGATGGTGGGAAACTCGATGATCTGGCAGGGGGCGTTTTGCCCGCGGCCACCGTGCCCGTGATCTCGGGGACCGGATGGCAGACATCCATTGGCATCAACATCAAACTGTGAGGTGGGACATGACACGCCTAGTCCATCTGTCTCTGGTTCTGGCGACGACATCTCTTCTATTTTCGCCAATCGGCGCCTCCGCACAAAGGAAATGCGCGGCGGGCCTGGCGGCAAATGGCAATTGTGCGAACGAAGCCGCGGCCAGAGCGGCGGTCAGGACGGCGGTGATTTTTTCGCAGCCTAAGATCTCCACGACCGCCTATCCCGTGCTTCCGTCCTCTGACCGCCTTTATCGCTACCCCAGTCAATTGACGACGACTCCATTCATCCCGCCCCCGGTCGGCCCCGGACCGATGCCGGCGATTGGCTCAGGAGGCGGTAGTGGCGGTGGTAGTGGCGGCAGCGGCGGTGTCGTCGTCGGTGGAGGTGGCGGCGGTGTTGGCGGCAGCGGCAGCGTCACCGTCGGTGGAGGTGGCGGCGGTGGTGTTGGTGGCAGCGGCAGCAGTGGCGGCGGCGGCGGTTGAGCTCGCGCGCGAGCTCTAGCGAAAGCGCCACAACCGCGTTGCGGTGTGACGCCACATTCATCGAGTCCTGATCGTCAGATTGAAATCAAGTCCGAGGCAACAGCCCGCGATCAAGTCCAGATCGACAGTTTCACCCATAACGCCGGCAACGGGCGTCTGCGGATCCTTTTCACCACGGTGACGTGGTGTCCGTTTGCTTTCGCGCGACATCGGTCCCTTTGGACAGACTTTCCTTCATCACGGAACCACCAACCAGAAGCACGACCAGGCACAGGTAGAAAACAATGACCTGTCCCAACAGCCGCCTGACCTTTCTTCGATCGTCGCCATTGAGACGGTCCAGGTAGAACGGCTCACGCATTTTCAGGCTCCCGCTCAGATCGCGCGTTTCCGGATTGTCAGTTCGGCTCGACGCGCCCGACTGCAAAATGCGGCGCGACGTTCAACGTCAGAGCTATTTCGCCGAGATTGGACGGCGCGGATTCAGCCCGCTGACTGTGGGCTTTTCAATTTTGGTCACGACTGGTTTTACCGGCTTGCAGTGAGCGCCCGTACACGGCCGACTGCCAGCTTGAGCGACCATTGGAACGAGGAAGACAATCGCGGCCACCGCCAGTGCGGTGGCACGAAGAGACAGATTAACCGACATGAGATTTGTGACCGGCATTTGAGAAAATTTCCCTGCGGTGATCGCCGTCGATCCACGTATCCGGCGAAGAGTTTCACGAGCGGATCGCGATCTTGGTTTACGCGCGCAGCGGTGAACTGCCACTGAACGTCGTGGAGATTGAAATGACAGTTTTCGGTTGGAGATGTCCTCCCCCGATCGGAGGAGAAAACCAATTCTGCAGAAAATTTTTGGTGATATGAGATGCGGCGTGTGCGCATCTATCCTCCGAACGGAGGATACTCTTCAACGAAAAGTGTGCGGCCAGGCTGGCACGACGACAGCGTGAGGTTCTGGACGGTCAGTCCACCAATACGCTGGAATATCCAGCGACAAGCTTGACGAGATCGGCCTGGCGGCTGACGCCGGTTTTTTCGAACAGGCGCCCAAGGTGGGTTTTTACTGTGGTGTCGGCAACACCGAGATTTCCTGCAACCTGTCGAACACCACCGACATTGACGATGGCGCGCAGAACGCGCAGCTCGGTCGGCGTCAGTTTATAGGTCTTTCCGATCACTTCGGAGGGCGGCACGGTCTCGAGCTCTGCCTTGCGTACAAAAAGCGCTGCGACCGCGGCCGACGCGGCGCCGGCCTTGCGCCTTTCACCAACGCTCAGCGGCAAAACATGCGCGATATAACGTTCGCCGGCTCGCCCTTTGAGTGACCAAGCCTTCCCTTTGCCGCCCATCTCCGAGTCACTTTTACCGGCTGTAGCGAATGCATCGTGCAAGGTCTGATCGACCTGCGCGTCACTGGCGTTCAGACGCCCATGTACGGTACGCAGCAAATCGCCATGCTCGAGCATTGATCGGCTGGCAGCGTTTCCGTGGACGATCTGGCCGTCGGTATCGACGAGGAAAATGGCCGGGCTGAGCCCGTCAAGAATATCGGCAAAGGTGGCGGCTTCGGCTTGTCGGAGATCGATGACCTTGCCGGTACGCACAGCGCGGCGCACGTGCGGCACGATGAGCGCCATACGGCGCCGCATCTCTTCGTCGACCATGCCGGCTGCCTTGCTGCGAACGACAGAGAGATACGCGCAACTCGTTGCCGTTTTCTCCAACACGCCATTTGCGGCATCGATCCAGCCTTGCGGCTCCGCCCATTCGCGATAAAAGCGACCGGCGCGGAACTCTTCGTACGGCACGAGGTCAGGCACACTTACGACCTGTTCGACCTCGCAGTCCGTCAAATTCGCCGCTGGATCGAATTTCCAGTAGGTTTCCGAATAGAGTTTCACGAAATAAGGATCGACGCCGGACTGATAGTAGATGTTGCCCGACTTGCTCACGGTGTCCTTCGACAGCAATCCCGCGGCTTGACCACCGGTGTATTTGGCAATCTTCGCGAGAACGTCCGCCCAGCGAGACGAGTCGAGCGCCGCGTCGTAAATATCTCCGATGAGCTGCGTAAGGTCTCGGTCTGCTTCCATCTCTCATCCAGCTCGAGTTGAGCGCGCCGTTCTTCTTGGGTGTTCACCGGATCACGAGACCTGTGAGTGTCGTGATACGCCAAGGAGACGATGCAATCTTGGACGAGAGCGAAAAATTCTTGGTCTATAGCGTCGTTTGCGTCGGTCGGTTAATTTCAAATTGCAAATCCGCGAAGCGAGCGAACACGCGGACCCAGTGGCGCGCGCTCGTCGGTTCCACAAATGATTTCGTTCGTTTTGGTGTTCTTGGTCGGTATCAGCGCAACCCACGCTCATCCGCCATCGGAACCAGAGCCTGTCTGCACCTGAAATGATGGCAGCATAAATGCTCTCACGCCCACATGATCAAGAACGTTCAAAGGCGTATAGCGTTTGGCCAGCTGATCGCCCTCGGCAAGGACCGAGGAATGATTGTTGAGGAATATCCAACGACCCTCTTCGCGGACCGCAACGAGCGCATGCTTTTGACGCAGCACTCTGTCTTCGACAATCACAATCCGCACAGAATCCGGCGATAACCCCACATCACGCAGGGCCGCGTACTTCAGGATCGCGTGCTGCTTGCAGTCCCCCGCACCGTCGGTCAAGGCAGCGAGCGGAGATGACCAATCGGACGGTGCCGAGTTCTTGATCCCTCGGATCGAGAGATTGACGGCCCGATTGATGTGCCCGATCCGGGCGAGACCTTGGTGAAGTTGACCTTCGTCGACAATCGCAATGAATAGAAGCGCGGCAGGCGACGAACAATCCTCAGGCCGCGCGCGGCAGCGAGCAATAACTGTCCTATCCGCCTCAATGTCCTCTCGGAGGTCTTCCCACGTCGCGTGTAACAATCCTTCAGCGACAACAAACGTCGGGAGTCCGAATGGTTCCTGAAGTTCCGTTTGAGCGGTGAGGCCGAGGAGGAGAAGCCCCGCCCCAGCTCGCAGGATTCGCCTCACCAAGGAACACTGCGTGTCCATATTCGAGGTCATTCTCTGGCAATCGGAACGTAAACATACCGGATATATGTGCTGCAGCGTCATCCGGCTATCAAACCGTGACTAACCAGCGGACGAACACACACCCATGTCCAGTCAAATGACTGTGTTCTGCTGAATCGGGTTGCTGCTGCCACGGAATACCGTCTTTAGGTTTTCACTATCGCGACAGATAGCGGTAACAAATGGATCGCCAAGGGTTCGATCGTTCGAGCAAAAGGATGCCATGATGATCGCTGTCATTTTTGAGGTCTGGCCGAAAACGTCCCGCAAGCAGGACTATTTGGACATCGCGGCCGAACTGAAGCCTCTGCTCGAAAAAGTAGACGGTTTTATTTCAATCGAACGGTTCGAAAGCCTCTATGAGCCGGGGAAAATTCTTTCACTGTCATTCTTCCGGGACGAAGCCGCGGTGAACTCCTGGCGCAACACCGTTGAACACCGTAAGGCACAGTCAAAAGGTCGTCACGAAATCTTCGCAAATTATCGTTTGCGGGTTGCATGTGTCGTTCGAGACTACGGGATGAACGAACGTGAACACGTCCCCGCGGATAGCCGGGCGATCCACAAAGCATAGGCTGCAGGCTGGGCCGAATTGAATTCGCGAACCCGCCCGACGCTCACGTCTCTCCAAATCTGCGGATTGAGGCTGGTCGCACGAGCGTGGCACCAGCGCGACCCTCTCTTATACTAAATGATAACTGATGAATGTTGACTTTTATCACTAATCACTTAACATGCCTTCACTGGAGGCTTTCCTATGTCGTACCAGGCTGTTTTTCCCCGACTTTTCAATGCTTTGGCTGTCTTGCCGGTCCTCGCTTTAGCGGCCTGTGATCCGATGACGGCTCAGCCGACTGTACCCGCGAGACCGGTCCTCGTGACAAATGCCCACTACGAATCGCAGGTCAGTGAACGCAGCTTCGTTGGAACGGTCCGGCCGCGCATCGAGAGTGACCTTGGCTTTCGCGTCGCCGGAAAAGTTGCGAAGCGCCTGATAGAGGTCGGCACTCTCGTTGAAGCGGGCCAGCCGCTCGCATTGCTCGATGAGGCGGACCTCACATTGCAAGCCGAGCAGGCTGCCGCAGAACTCTCCGCGGCGAATGGGGTCGTGTCGCAGGCGACCGCCGCGGAAGCGCGCGCGAAAGAGCTGCGACAGAAAGGATGGTCGACCGACGCGCAGCTGGACCAGGCCAAGGCCGCCGCCGACGAAGCGCGTGCTCGGCTGAATCGAGCCGAGCGATCGGTTGAGCTTACAAAAAACAGTCTCTCATACGCGCGGCTTCTCGCCGATGCTCCCGGCGTAGTCACCGCCACCCTGATCGAGCCCGGTCAAGTCGTCAGTGCGGGACAAACCGCCGTTCGCGTGGCGCGCCTCGCGGAAAAGGAAGTCGTCGTTGCAATCCCTGAAACGCTGTTGGCGCGTGCAAAATCAGGTGGCGCACAAGTGACTATCTGGTCCGAACCGGGAAAGTCCTACGTCGCCAAGCTTCGTGAGCTTGCGCCGTCAGCCGATCCGGTCACGCGGACTTATCTTGCCAAATTTTCAATGCCGGATGCCGGCGATACAGTACAACTCGGGATGACGGCGACGTTGACGTTGTCCGACCCAACCAGCGAGCAAGTCGCTCGCCTTCCCCTGTCAGCATTGTTCAATCAAGGCAACGGCCCTTCGGTTTTCGTCGTCGATGGAAACACTGGCGCGATTACCTTGAGGTCTGTCTCCGTCAAGTCATACGAACGGAATGACGTCCTCATCAGTGGCGGTGTGGATGAAGGCGCGAGCGTCGTCGCGCTAGGCGTGCAAAAACTCGACCCCGCGCAGAAGGTGAAGATCGTCTCGTCGCTGTCGTTCTGAGCGTGGACCACGAAATGTTGTCGGATCGCTAAGGAAAAAAACCATGCGTCGTTTCAATCTTTCAGCATGGGCGGTCAAGCATCCCGCCTTGATCCTGTTCCTGATCGTCATGTTCGGTGTGGCTGGGCTGATTTCCTATCGCAGCCTGGGTCGTGCGGAAGATCCCTCGTTCACCATCAAGGTCGTGGTGGTAACCGCCATGTGGCCCGGTGCGACTGCTGCCGAAATGCAGGCGCAGGTCGCCGACCCGATCGAAAAGAAGCTGCAGGAACTGCCTTACTTCGACAAAGTGACGACCTACACCAAGCCGGCCTTTACCGCGATGCAGGTCGCGTTCAAGGACAACACGCCCGCGCGCGATGTACCTCAGTTGTTCTATCAACTGCGCAAGAAGATCGTCGACATCAAGGACGACCTCCCCGCCGGCCTCATCGGGCCTTCCGTCAATGACGAATACGGCGACGTCGATTCGATTCTTTATATGCTCACCGCTGATGGCGCAGACTATGCGCAGATGAAAAAGGTTGCCGAAGCGCTGCGCCAGCGCCTGCTCAAGGTGAAGGATGTCACGAAGGTCAATCTCTACGGCACGCAGGCTGAAAAGATCTATGTCGAGTTTTCGCACGCCAAGCTTGCCACGCTTGGCGTAACGACGGATCAGATCTTCCAGTCGCTTGCCAGGCAGAACGCCGTGGTACCGGCCGGTATTGTTGAAGCCTCGGCACAGCGCGTGCCGTTGCGCGTAACCGGAGCTCTCGATGGCGCCAAGGCCGTCGCCGAGACACCCGTTGAAGCCAACGGTCGCGTTTTCCGGCTGGGCGACATTGCAACCGTGACGCACGGCTTCGCGGATCCTCCCGATTTCATGGTCCGACAGAAAGAAAAGCCCGCAATTGGCATCGGCGTCGTGATGGCGAAGGGTGCCAATATTCTCGAGCTCGGGCCGGCTGTCAGCAACGCCACCGCCGATTTCATGGCCGCGGTACCGCGGGGTTTCGATCTTGAGCAGATCGCCGATCAGCCGGCTGTTGTCGAGCACGCGGTCGGTGAGTTTGTGCACTCCTTCATCGAAGCGCTGGCGATTGTTCTGTTCGTGAGTTTCCTCGCGCTTGGCTGGCGCACGGGCATCGTCGTCGCGCTCTCGGTGCCGCTCGTTCTCGCTATCGTGTTCGTAGTCATGAACGCGATGGGCCTCGACCTGCACCGGATTACGCTCGGGGCATTGATTATCGCGCTCGGTCTTCTGGTCGATGATGCCATCATTGCCGTCGAGATGATGGTGGTGAAAATCGAACAGGGCTGGGATCGCATTCGGGCCGCGTCTTTTGCCTGGGAATCAACCGCTTTCCCGATGCTGACGGGAACGTTGGTGACAGCGGCCGGCTTCCTGCCGATCGGCTTTGCTAACTCGTCCGTCGGTGAATACGCTGGTGGCATTTTCTGGGTGGTCGCCATTTCACTGGTTGCGTCATGGCTGGTCGCGGTCACCTTCACTCCGTACCTCGGGGTCAAGCTCCTGCCAGCGCTCAAGCGGCTCGGCCACCGACATGACCCGCATGCGATCTACGAAACTCGCATCTACCGCACATTGCGTAGAGTCATCGAATGGTGCGTGCAGCGTCGTATCACCGTAGTGTTGGCAACGGTCGGCGTATTCGCCTTGTCGATCGTCGGGTTTGGTCACGTCCAGCAGCAATTCTTCCCTCTGTCGGAACGACCAGAGCTGTTCTTTCAACTGCGCCTGCCCGCGGGCACTGCGTTCGGCACAACGCTTGATTCGGTCAAACGCGCCGAATGGCTCCTCAAAGGCGACGAGGATATTTCAACCTATACCGCCTATATCGGTCAGGGCTCACCGCGCTTCTGGCTCGGACTGAACCCGCAGCTGCCGAATGAATCATTCGCCGAGATCGTCATCGTGTCGAAGGATGTCGAGGCGCGCGAGCGCATCAAGGCACGAATCGAAAAAGCGGTCGCGGAAGGCGCGCTTTCGGAAGCGCGCGTGCGTGTCGACCGGTTCAACTTCGGTCCCCCTGTTGGCTTCCCTGTGCAGTTCCGTGTCGTCGGACCGGATGCGACGAAGGTGCGGGACATCGCCTATCAGGTCCGTGAGATCATGCGGACCGATGACCAGGTGATCGATCCGCATCTCGACTGGAACGAACAAACACCATCGCTGAAGCTCGTGGTCGATCAGGATCGCGTTCGGGCGCTGGGAATGACGCCACAGGACATCTCCAAGTCGCTGAGCATGTTGCTTTCGGGCGTCCCCATCACCACGGTGCGCGATGGCATCGAAAAGGTCGAGGTTGTCGCGCGCGCTGTGCCCGCCGAACGGCTTGATCTCGCCCATATCGGAGATCTGTCGCTCTATTCGCGCAACGGCATCGCCGTTCCCCTGACGCAGATTGCCAAGGTCGAATACACCCATGAGGAACCTATCCTGTGGCGCATCAACCGCGACATGGCGATGACCGTGCGCGCCGACGTCGTCGATGGCGTTCAGCCCCCTGATGTCACCAATGCCATCTGGCCGAAGTTGAAACCGATCCGCGACCGTCTCGACCCGGCGTACCGAATCGAGATAGGTGGCGCCATCGAAGAATCGCAGAAGGGCAATGCATCGATCTTCGTCCTCTTCCCCGTCATGATCGGCGTCATGCTTACGCTGTTGATGATCCAGCTCCAGAGCATCTCGCGGCTCGTTCTGGTTTTCCTCACCGCCCCACTCGGTATCATTGGAGCTTCGCTGGGCCTGAACCTGACGGGCAAGCCGTTCGGCTTCGTCGCATTGCTCGGGTTGATCGCTCTTGCTGGCATGATCATGCGCAACGCGGTCATTCTGGTTGACCAGATCGAATCGGATGTTGGCCAGGGACTCCCGCGAGGTGAAGCCATCGTCGAAGCAACGGTCAGGCGGGCACGGCCGGTTATCCTCACTGCATTGGCCGCCATTCTCGCGATGATTCCGCTGTCGCGCTCGGCCTTCTGGGGTCCGATGGCCATCACCATCATGGGTGGCCTGTTTGTGGCAACGTTTCTGACCCTGTTGTTCCTGCCAAGCCTCTATGCATTGTGGTATCGTAAGCATCTCGATGAGCGTGGCGGGGCCGAGGATGAAGTGACGGAGACATCGGACCGCATGCAGTGGTCCGGGGCGGGTTCGCTTGCACCCGCTGGCAAATGACGGAAAGGCTGGGCAGTTAAATGAGCTACGTGGCCGACCACATCGAACCGGATGTGCGGGAACAAATTCTGGTTACCGCGGAGCGGCTGTTTCGCGAGATCGGCTACCAAAAGACAACGGTAGCCGACATCGCCAAGGCCCTGCGCATGAGCCCGGCGAACGTTTACCGTTTTTTCGATTCAAAGAGGTCAATCAATACCGGTGTGGCCCGACGGTTGATGAGCGAGGTCGAACAGGCCGCCCAGACGATCGCCGCCGGCAAGGGAAGCGCCGCGGCCCGCCTGCGCAAGCTGCTGACAACCGTCCATCAGATGAATTCGGCACGTTATGTCGCCGATTCAAAGATGCATGAGATGGTCGCCTGCGCGATGGAAGAGAATTGGGATGTCTGCAAGGCCCATATCGAATTCATTACAGGGGTCATCGGGTCTGTGATCGCCTCGGGCATTGCATCAGGCGAATTCCATACCCGTGACGCCGGTACTGCTGCATTGTGCACCTGCGCCGCGATGATCCGCTTTTTCCACCCCTTGTTTATCGCAGAAGGCGCCGATAAACCCGGTCCTACGCTCGATCAGATGATCGATTTCGTCACCGCAGGTCTGCGTAACCGCGAGTAAGCGGTCACTCCACGTAAAATCCGTTCCCCCTCAAGGAAAAATGCAGGTCGCCTTCAAGCTTGCGGCTGCCGGATCAGCTATCGCTTTGAGACTTCCCACTCCCCCATAAGCGGGCGACAGAGTTTCTTGTCGTCCGCTTTCTTTTTGATCAAGCGATGGCCGCAAAAACGCGGACCTGTGTGAGCCATCTCACAGAGCGCTTGCGCGCGCCGGGCCACTATCGCTGTGGGAGGGGAACAAGCCCGGGAGGCGTACATGCGAAGAGCACTAAATATTGCCCTCGTCATATTCGGCATTTCCGCGAGTGTGATGGCCTCACCGCGCACCACCACTTCGCCGAACAACAGTTCAAATGTGCCCGACGTCCCCAGCCTTCACGTCTTAATGCCCCCCGATATGAAAGATTTTCCTCTCGAGGCAATACCTCTTCCGTGATCATTGCTTTGTCCCGACAACAGCTTCGGTGATAGAGCGTACACTTGATGATGGAAGGTGACAGTCCGGGTATCTTCAGGGAGTCCAGCCATGAGTGCCTATGGCCAGAAGCGGGACGACGAGTATCTGAACAGGCTCAAATCTTCCGGGCCGATCAGCGACTTCATCACAAACTACAACGCCAATCTGAGTACGCCACATCGGACGATCTTCCTGTTTCCGGGTGGAATGGGCTCCCAACTCTTGCGCGCAACCGCGGATTTCTATCAAGGTCCGCCGTTTTTTTACCTTACGGCGTGGATCGATCCATTCATCTGGGCGGGAACGGTCGTCAACCTGCAGACGCAAACACCGCCTGACTACGACGACTACCAGCAACACTTCATAGTACCCAACGGCTGCATCGACTGCCCGGGCCTCGAGCCCTATGTGGGCTTTATCAACTGGTGCCAGAACAGCAATATTGACCTGTTTGTATTCGGCTGGGATTGGCGTCTCTCAAGTGAAGCGACAGCAAATTTTTTTCTGAACGGATTTTTGCCTGCGTTCGACACTTTGGCGACACAAGCTGGGTGCTCGCCGCATCCTCTCGACAATTTCTGGCTGATCGGACACAGCTTCGGTGGAATGGTCGTCAAGCAGATCCTGAATCAGTCGGCCAATCAGTACGTCCAAAGAATGAAGCGCGCGATTACCGTCGGCTCGCCATTCTACGGCTATGGCGGACAGGTGCACCGATTTTTCAAGGGTGACAGCCAGATCAACTGGACGCTGAATCCGAACGGCGCGCAGCGAGCTGCAGAGATCGTGTCGACACTTCCGGGCGGGTACGAATTACTGTTTCTCCCGGAAGCGACCTATAACAACAACCAGGGCGCCTTCGCCAACGACCCGGATGGATACAATCTTTTGGCTTACCCGAGTGTGGACGCGACTAATCCCGGGCAACGCGCCGATCCCTACAACCCCATTCCAATTCCCCCCGCGACCGACCCCAACGGAAAGGTTCGATATATTTCGAGTTGTGGTTTCGATATGAACCTGCTCGCCGCCGGAAAAGCCGCTTCGGATAAAATCACCCTTGCGCTCAATTCGAGTGTTCGGAACAAATTCTACAACATTCGTGGTGTCGGAAACGGCAATACTGTCAACAGCCAGACGTGGAAGCTTGTGCCGCAGGGTTTCAATCCCAACACGGACCCTGACCCAATCACCGACACTCTCGGGCCGGGCGATGGCACCCTGCCCGCCTGGTCGACGCGGCTGCTTGGCCTGAGCAACGGGCACGTCATCAGCATTCCGGGCAATATCGATCATATGGATATGATGAACAACACATCGGTCCAGATACAGATCGCTAAGCTGCTGCAACCAACACCAAGCTTGTTCGCGCACATGAGCCGCATGGCGAAGAGACATCCAGTGAAAATCAAGACAGCAAGCCGGACTGAATTGAACAGACTGATCCGCCAATTGGACCGTGCAACCTCAGGGGAAGACATTTCCCCCGAGGAGCGCCGGGCCGTGATACGCGGCCGGCTGCAGAGATACAGCCCCGAAGAGCTGCAGGAACTGTTGGCTCGCGGCTATCTGGACGCGTTGAAAAGTCCGAGCCAGCTTTCCGGTCGTCCAACCCGAACCAAAAAAGCCGGACGTCCCACCAAACGCAAACGCCGCAAATCGAGGCGATAAGCCACGTTGATTGCGCTGTGGATCGGCGGTAGTCAGCACGGGTGCATTCCTGTCTGGCGGTGGCTAGTATGGGAAAGAGGTCGGGCGATGCGGTTTTGGCGTATCCTGAGTTGGCTGTCGGTGGCGCTGGCTGTTTCCGCCTGCGCGGAAAACGCCAATAATCTGCAGAATTTCTATCTTGAGCAGTATGCAAACCCGAATCCGACGCTGACGGATTTGATGGTGTGCCACGGCTTCTATTGCGCCGAGCGGTCACCGGCGACCATTAGCGAGGATCAGTGGCGTCGCGTCACAGCACTGTTCAAACCGCGCCCGAAGAATGCACAGGCTGAGCGCCATCAAATCGTTCGCGGCGTGGCAATGATTCAGACCATTGTGGCGCCGCAAACTGGAACAAATGCTCACCAGTGGACGCACAAGAACATGTACGTGCTTCCCAATGCCGGTGACCTGACGCAACTCGACTGTATCGATTCCTCCGTCAACACATGGACTTACATGACGCTGATGGAGCGCAGTGGACTCTTTGCCTTCCACAAGGTGGCGCCGCTTTCCTACGCACCACTGCGCAACACCGCGGTTGTGCAGGAAATCAACGGCGGCTACTACGCCATCGACGCAAGTTTGGTCGACATGGGAGTACCGCCTCCCATAATGCCACTGGCGGCCTGGTTGGCCTCCTGGCCACCAGACCCAGCTGCGATCGAGCGCGTGGATCGAGCCGGCGCCGGCACTGGAGCAACCGGGACCAGCGCCGCTCTCAACTAAAACCAGGCAGAAAAAGATAGCGTCTGCGCTCGGACCGCCGGCGCCACTCTCGGCCTGTCTAGAACCGCTTCGTTCGCAACACGGTTGGCCACCCGGTCTTTTCGGCAGCGGGCGACGCTACCTGGTCGGGCAGGAACTTCGGCCGGTCGCCGGTTGCCACCACCTGCACGACATGGAAGCCGCGCGTTTTGAGTTCGTGGAGCAACATTGGCAGTGCTGTAGCCGTGGCCGGATGAATGTCATGGAGAAGCAGAATACCCCGGCCTTTTGCTTCCAGCCGTCGCATGGCCCTTTGCACAATAGCCTTTGCCGAAATGTGCCTGAACCAGTCATCGGCGACGACATCCGCACTCCAGGTCACCAGCGACTTTGAGGCCAGATAATTGTCGATCGCATCGTTTCTGGCGAGACCGGGAATTCGGAAAAAAGGCGAAAGCGCTTTCGGATTTCCCAATGCGACATCGACGGATGCAACACCGGTCTCAACCTCGGATGCGACCCGCTGCATCGGCAACCGCTGCAGGGCGAGCGGATGATTTTCGGTATGGGTGCCAATGCTGTGACCGGCATTGTAGATGCGCCGGACAATGGACGGGTATTCGTGCGCCATTCGCCCTATCAAAAAATAAGTCGCCTTGACGCATTGCGACGCTAACGTATCCAGAATGATGTTGCTGTAGGGCGGCAACGGTCCGTCATCGAATGTGATGACAACCTCATGATCGTTGAGCGGCAATGTCTGCTTGTATTGCATACTGCCGATGCCCTTGAATTCGTCAGGGCTGATGGTGAGTACGCGACTGGTCCCCAACGCATTCGGATTCCCGGGGCAAGCATCCGTAGACGCCCGGGCCAACCCACTGGTGGCGGCCAGAGCGACGAGAACGAAAAATCCGGCAAGACGTATCTGAACTCGCACGCCCACGACCCAAATCCCTTGGCGCACTTCAAGATGAAGACCGGCGAGGCTCTAGAGTTCAATTAAGGCAACATGAAATTCCTTTGGTGGCTGAAATATGCGGCAGTGCAAGGCAAAGAGAGGAACCGAAGGCACCAATCACCAGGTCGTGAATTTGCGTCGCGATGGGGCTAGAAGCCCACCAATATTGATCTTTCGCATCAGATCGGACGATTTCGAATTAGATTCTACCATTTTGAGCAAGCGCATTTTAATTCGCCAATACCTAGGGTCAGGCACGTCGTTCTGGCTCTGAGTTCACGCTTCAAGCTCTACGGACAGCCTATGCAATTCGCTACCGCCATCCCCTTCGTGAGCTGCGTCAAATGTGGCGAACGGCTTTTCCTGCCGGAAACGTCGGAGTACGCCGATGCCCACAGCGTGCGTCATCGCTGGAAATGCGGGCGCTGTGACCACGGCTTCGAGACTGCCGTAGATCTCGGCATTCAAAGGGGGCGGCGTCGGTCAGACCGGCAACGACCATTAAGTACGACGCGCGGGTCCTGGTGAAGAATTCACGCCAGCGTATGAGGAGGTGAATCATGCGCGAACTGATTGGAAAGATACCGACTAAAGATCCCAATATCACCGAGGTGGTCTACCTCAGTGAGGTCGTCCGTTGCCTTGAGTGCGAGCAAACAGTGCCGATGGGCATCGAGGTCGTGACCGTCAAAAAAACCGCGGGAGCCAGGCAAGTTGTCCGGCACCAGTGCTACTGCCGCGGACACGGTTTCGACTATGAGACGAAGGCGCAAAGTCCGCCGATTCGCCCTCATGCTCATGTCCATGCGGAAACGTTGCGACGTTTCGACAATCCGATCTGGGGCGCGGTCTAGGATTGCCGCGAACTCAGGCCCTAATCGATCGGGCGGACGGATGGCAGCGGATAGGCGGCGAGCGCGTTGATCTCTCCCGGGCGCGCCGCCTTCAGCCTGCGGAGAAAGTCAGTTGCATCGTCGCCGTAACCGCGCCGACTTATTCCAAACAACACTACTCCGGATGCACCACCTTTGCCCTTCAACGGCGCATAGCGATAGGCATTCCATTCGACAATGTCTTCTCCTTTGGAATCCTGCGCGCTGAGAATGAAATCGAGGATTATCTCTCCATTCTTTGAATTCGTGAGGATTGCGAAATTAACGGTTGGATCGGTCGACTTGCGCTTGTTGAGCATGTTGACCTGTGCGGCGACCACGTCCTTGACGCTGACGTCGCGCACAGTGGCTTCAATCAAGATCATCCGCTGGAAGCGCTCGCTCGTTTGACCCGAGGGGAGATATTCCTGCTTGTAGTAGTGGGGCCTCGGGTGCGAACTCCATGCCAGCCGGTAGCTTTCGCCGTTGAACTCGAACGCCTGAGGAACCGATAGTCGTTCGACCACGCTCTCGGAGCGCGCGATCCCGATATTGCCGGGCAACGCATTGGCAAGAAGCAGGCACGCGCCGCTAAGCAGTGGGATGAAATCGCGCCGTTTCATTATTTTGGCAGAAAATCGTTTGTGAATGTCGAGGGGAAATCAACCTCCTGCGTGCCCTTCGGTTGCAGATAAGCAAATGTCCCGCGCGCCTGTGATTCCGTCATACGGCCATCCTTGGTCCAGATCTGGCTCACGACGTCATAAGCTTCATCGTTCGTCGCAGGCGCCATTGTCGGATATTCCAGCGCCATGGACGCCTTGCCTCGCTTCGGATCATCTTTGAGAATTTTCACGGCATCAGAGAACGCAGCGGCGACCTTGCGAAGAAGTTCGGGTTTGTCCTTGATGTTGTCGGGGTGGGTGGCAAGCGTCATGAACAGAATGTCGCGAAACTCAGGTACCTCGCCGTTCATCAGATTGAGGAAAATACGGCCTTTGCCCGCCTGCTGAACCAGGACGCCGGCCGGTTCAAACGGTAGCGCCGCATCAATCAATTTGCGGTCAAAAGCGGCCACATACGAGGGCGCTTCGGCACCGAGATAGACGCTTTGGATGTCTTCGGGCAGCGTCAATCCATATTTTTTTGCAAGGACGCCAAGCATTTTCTCGCCGGAGCCGCCCGCTGACGGCATGGCCACACGCATGCCTTTCAGACGCTTGATCTTGTCCTCAACAGAAAGCTTGTCCGCGCCAGCCACCAGCGCGTCATTGCCGATGATGTTGTTGACCGGCCGATTGGCGATATTGAAGAAAGCAACGACACGTTTACCTTGCACCGCGGACGTCAGAATGTGTTCATAGCTCACGATCGCGACATCGGCCTGTTTGGTAAGCGCCGCCTGCAGCGCGAGCGGGCCTCCCTGGACGAACGAAACATCCGGCTCGAGCCCATACTTCTCAAACAATTTTTCGCGCTGAGCGACATAGAGAGCTCCGCTGTAATAGCCATGCCCGATATTGGTGATTTTGACCGGCTCAGCGGCCGCGGAATACGTCACCAGCATCGATGCTGCGATCGCGGACAGTTTCCAGGCTCTCATGACAATCCTCCCTGTGCGATTTTTTAGCGGCTGGTGAAGCGCCATTGTTCCAGATGATTTTGCACGGCATCCACCAGAAAATTCAAAGCCACTGCGAGCAGCGCGATAACAATGAGCACCGCGAAAACGCCAGCGGTGTCGAACTGGGCGCCGGAAAACTGAACGAGATAGCCGAGTCCCTTGTTTGATGCGACCATCTCGCCGATCACGGCGCCGATCAAGGCGTAAGGAACGGAAACCCGCAGCCCGGCGAACATCCATGACATGGCTGACGGGACGATCACTTTGGTGATGACTTGCATGCGGGTTGCCTTCATGAGGCGAGCGATGTCGATCAGATCCTGATCAACCTGCCGAACACCAGCGAATGTGTTCAAAAACACCAAAAACAGCACCAAGGCTGCCGCCAGCGCGATCTTGGATTCGATGCCGAGGCCGAACCAAAGGACAAAGAGCGGAGCCAGCGCGACCTTCGGAAGCGCGTTCAGCGCATTGAGGTAGGGATTGAGCAACCTGCTGACAAAAGGCGATACGCCAAGCCAAATTCCCAATGCACCGCCGAGAACCGAGCCGATGATAAATCCGGCCATCGTCGCATAGATCGTTGCCCACAAATGAATGAAAATGGACCCGTCACGCGTCCATTCAAAGAGCCGTCGTCCGACATCGATCGGATTTGAGATGAAGAAATTGTCGACTAGTCGGCCCGACGCGCCCTGCCAGGCAAACAAGACGGCAATGCCCAGCAAGGTTTGCCACAACACCATGGCAACGCCGCCAGCCTCGCTAGGGCTCGACGTGTCGGGCTGATCGATCTGCCGTTCCAGCGAGGTCACACTTTTTCCTCCTGGTATTCGATGCGCAGCCGATCCCACAGCGCGTCGTAGTGCTCTTTAAACTGGTTGGTGAAACGGACGTTGAGCACATCACGCGGACGTGCCAACGAAATTTTCTGCTCAAGCGCAATCATGGCTGGTCGGCGGGTACAAACAATGACCCGATCGGCAAGTGTCACTGCTTCCATGAGGTCATGCGTGACGAAAATAACGGTCTGCTTGTTCTCCGCGGCAAGCTGCAGAAGCAGACCATGCATCGCCAGCTTGAGCTGAGCATCGAGCGCCGCGAACGGTTCGTCCAGCAACGCGGTTTCGGCGCCATAAACGATCATGCGCGCAAGACTCACACGCTTTCGCATCCCGCCGGACAACTCATTTGGAAAGCGTGTTTGAAACCCGTCGAGCCCGACCGCTTTTATGATTTTCTCCGCCTGGTCATCGCGTTCCGATCGTGCCATGCCGGCGAGTTCCAACGGAAAGGCGATATTGTCTCGAACGCTTCGCCAGGGAAGCAGGTTGTCCTTCTGCGTCATGTATCCGACATCGGTGTTCAGGTCGCTGACGCGCGTACCTTTGTAGAGGATCTGGCCCTTACTTGGCGGATAGATCCCCGCAATCATGTTCAACAGGGTCGATTTGCCACATCCGCTGGGACCGATGACCGCAACAATCTCACGCTGGTGAATTGTCAGATTGAAATCGCGCAGTGCCTCAACGACCGCCTCGCGGCGTCTGAATGTCTTGCAGACTTGAGAGATCTCAATCACGGCCTGCTACCATCAGAATATCGAGCGTTGATGCCCACCATCGACATCGATATTGGCGCCCACGATAAAGCCTGCGCGTTCCGAGGCGAGAAATGCGACCGCACTGGCGACGTCCTCGGGTTCTCCCCATCGTCCGAGTGGAACCTCGGCACCCCAACGCGATTCTTGCTGCTCCAGGCTGCGTCCGAGAAAAACTTCGTTGTGAAGTTTCAAGCCGTCAGTTAGCGGGGTCTTGATGCGGCTCGGACACACGGCATTGACCAGGATGTTGTCGCGCGCGAGGTCGTCCGAAAGCGACTTCACCAAAGCGTGCTGAGCGGCATTGCTGATGGTCGACGCGATCCCGTTGGCCTGCGGCACTTTGCCCGCCTGACCGATGATGACAATAAACCGTCCGCCCCCTTGGCGACGCATATGCGGCACGACGCATTTGGCCAATCCCCATGCGCCCATCACTTTCGTCTCCAGGTGATGCAGCAAAGCGCTGGTCTCGACATCTTCAAGGCGGCCGGCGAGATGCGTACCAGCGTTGCTGACAACAATGTCGATCCGCCCATATGCGGCGACCACACCGTCGACCAGCGCGCTCACCTGAACGGGATCGCAAACGTCGGCAATGAATCCTTGCGCTCGATCGATTTGCGCCAGCGCGCGGTCAAGTTTGGCTTGCCGCCGTCCAGCAAGGGCAAGTCTGCAGCCTTCCTCGGAAAGGCGTCGGGAAACCGCGAGGCCTATGCCACTTGTGCCGCCGGACACCAACGCAACTTTATCTTTCAAACCAAGGTCCATGATTTTCGCTTTCAACCAAAGACGTAACGATGGTAGCCGCCATCAATGCTCACGGCGCTCCCGGTCACGAAATTCGCCGGCTCCGAGACAAGGTATGACACCAGATCCGCGACTTCTTCAGGCGTCCCGGTTCGTCCAAGCGGGTTTGCCCGTGAAAATCCGGCCGCCGCAGTCGCACGATCGACCTTCCGTTCGCGCATCTCTTTCTCAATCAACGAGGCCAGAAGTTCGGACTCAATGTACTGCGGACACACCGCATTGACGCGGATGTTGTCGCGAGCGACGGCATCGGCAACGGACTTGGTCAGGCCCATGCAGGCGGCGTTCGTCACGCCCGACGGAAAACGGTCTGGATGCGGGTGCCGCGCGGCCTGACCTATAATATTGATGATCCGCCCATCCTTCTGCTTCCGCATGATGGGGAGCACCGCCTGAATCATGAAGAAAAAGCCGAACACCTTGTCGCGCAGCTGCCGTTCCAGAATCTCTGCTGTGGTTGTGTCCACGGTACCGCGCAGGTGAGTTCCGGCATTGTTGACGAGAATGTCTATCCGCCCAAACGCCTGGTGGGTAGCGGCAACAAACTTTTGCACTTCCACTGCGTCGGTAACGTCAGCCGCGACCCCAAGAACGCAACGTTCTCCCGGATCGTTTTTGCCCTGTGAAAGATCGGCAACAGTTGAATGCAAACGTTCCGCGTTGCGCGCGCAGATTGCTACCCTACAGCCTTCTTGAATCAGACCTTTTGCGACAGCCTTGCCGATGCCGCGCGACGCCCCAGTCACCACAGCAACCTTGCCATGCAGGCCGAGATCCATCCTCCCCCTCGCATTTCTAATGATGTATGGGTTGTTCGGATCATCTATCGGCAGGTGAACTGCGTCAAGCAACCGGAGGAAAGCAGGCGATGGATCTGGGCATCAAGGGGCGGCGCGCAATCGTAACAGGCGGCGGCAGCGGAATCGGATTCGAAACGGCGCGACAATTTCTCGAAGAGGGTGTGCGCGTTCTCATTGCAGGCCGAACCGCCGACAAGATCAACAAAGCGCGCGACGAACTGGCAAAGCGAACCGGTGGCGAAGTTCACGCCGTGCAAGCCGACATGAGCAAAGAGGCGGACATCAAGCGGATGATTGATACCGCGAAGGAAAAGCTCGGCGGCGTCGACATTCTCGTCAACAATGCGGGCACGATGTATTCTGGCCGGTTTGCATCGCTGAAAGATGACGAGCTGAAGAATCAGTTCGAGACCAAGCTGTTCGGTTTCATGCGGGCGATCCGTCTCGTTCACCCGATGATGAAAGCGCAAAAGTGGGGACGCATCGTCAATACGATCGGCGGTGCCGGCAAAGAACCAGATCCCTACATGTTCGGCAGCGCGATGACCAACAGTGCGCTGCTCAATTTGACCAAGTCGCTGTCGGAGGAATTTGGCGAAGACAACGTGCTGGTGAACGCCATATGTCCAGGCTGGGTAGCGACCGACCTCTGGGTGCGCAATGCCGAGGGCCTCAAGAAAGAGCTGAATGTGAAGAGCGAAGACGAAGCAAGAAAGCTTGCCGCCAGGAAGAACTCGCTGGGCCGCATGGGCAAGCCGGAAGAGCTGGCAAACGCCACCGTTTTTCTGTGCTCGGAACGGGCGAGCTACATCACCGGCGTTTCGCTTAACCTTGATGGTGGACGCTTGAAGGGTCTCTGGTGATGGCTGGCCGAAATCACGTTTGCGAAGACTGGCAACGCTTCAGCTCGTCGCTTAGCTGAGCTATTTTTCGTTCCGCAGCCTCGCGTTCGCTTTCGCGCAATGTCTCCAGAACCTGGATGCGCGTGTCGAGCTTCCGCCGAACCTCTTCGAGGTGCTTTACGCGCATCTCCTGGTTCTCGGTCTTTGCCTCCGCGCTCTTGACCTTGTCTTCCCAGAAGGACGTTTTCTGACTGTAGCGTCTCTTTTCACCGTGAACGGTTGCGACAAGCCTGAACCGCTCCGCCATCGCGGCAGCGAGCTCGGAGTTCAGGTTGCCGATCTGCGCAAGTGCCGATGCGGCATTCGCTTCCCCCGCTTTGAGGGTCGCCTGCATTGCATGCATCCGGTCCGCCATGGTTTCCGTTTCGAGAAGAGCAAGTGCGCGCTGCGTGGACAAGGATGCCCTGTCCTTTTTCAAGCGCTTTATCTCTTCCTGATTGGCGACGGCCGCGGTCCCCTGCTCCGCCATTGCGTTTCGTAGTTCGGAAACGGTCCGCTTGAGGCGTTCTATCTCTTCGCGCGCCACCTGTAACGCGTCGGTCTGCCGTGCCTGGATATTGTAGAGATCGAGGATCTCCGTCAGGCGCAAATTTAATTCTGATGATTGTCGGGCAATTGTATCCTCAAGGGCCCTGATGTCCGTTTCGGAAGCACCAGATCCTGCAGGGTAAAAGTCTTCCGGGAAGTCAAAGACGGGTTCGACGGATTTCATGGCCGAGCGCTTCCTGTGAAGCAGGATGAACGCGTCGTTAGGTTACGGACGAGGGGTGCCGAAGGAGACAAAACGCGTGCTTCAACGGTCGGCCGAACTTCGGCCCAACCGCTTAACAAGTCGTTAACGGGAGGGGCCCATCGGCCAGGCAGCCGAAACTGCAATGCCAACGCACTCGTCGTAACGACACCTTGGCAAACGCAAGCTTCGGCTAAGTGTGATGGAGGATGTCCGAACCGGTGAAATTTATGTTTGTACCGGCGAGATAAATTTCCGTGCTGCTGACAGTATTCCGGTGCAGATCACTCTCTCTATGCGCATTGTCCGAAATTGCTTCGGCTATAGCGTTGGCGACTTGCACACTCGCGGCGCCA
>Ga0207665_10000334_pt1 | contig 32444 bp, 26 predicted proteins | sample LARL112metaG_FD_184351 | JGI IMG/M metagenome (GOLD analysis project Ga0207665, IMG submission 184351) | Corn, switchgrass and miscanthus rhizosphere microbial communities from Kellogg Biological Station, Michigan, USA - LAR L11-2 metaG... | ecosystem: Host-associated > Plants > Roots >... | reverse complement strand
CGCTCTGTCTTTCCCGCCCCCGCGCTCCGCGCCCGCCCCCGCTCTGTTTTTCCCGCCCCCGCGCTCCGCGCCCGCCCCCGCTCCGCCGAGCGTGGCGACCGCCTGCGCCGCGGCCAGGGAGAATGAGCCGGCGAACACCGACAGCCGGCGCAGGGCCGCCTGCTCCGCGGGCTGCAGCATGTCGTAGCTCCAGTCCAGCGCGGCCCGCAGCGTCTGGTGCCGGACCGGGGCGCCCTGCCTGCCTCCCACCAGCAGCTTGAACACGTCGTCCAGGCCCGCCAGGACCTGGTTGACCGCCATCACCCGCAGCTTCGCCGCGGCCAGTTCGAGTGCCAGCGGCAGGCCGTCGAGCCTGCGGCACAACTGGCCGATCAACTCCGCGTTGTCGTCGGTGATCTCGAAGCCGGGCAGCACGGCCCTGGCCCGGTCCAGGAAGAACTGCATGGCCTCTGGATCCACCAGTGGCGGCAGCGGCCAGCGCGACTCGCCGGCCGCGCCCAGCGGCTCCCGGCTGGTGGCCAGGATGTGCAGCCGCGGGCACATGGTGAGCAGGCGGTCGGCAACTTCACGGCAGCCGGCGGTGAGGTGTTCACAGTTATCCAGGACGATAAGCGCGGGGTGATCGGCGACTCGCGCGGCAATGGACTCGGCCAGATTGAGGCCGGAGGCGTCCCTGGCCCCGATCGCGTCCGCGATCGCCTGCGCGGCCATGTCGTCCCTGGTGACAGGCGCTAATTCCACCCACCAGGCCCGGCCGCCGAACCGTGCCTGCAACTGCGCCGCAACGGCCAGCGCCAGCCTGCTCTTGCCGACGCCGCCCGGGCCCATCAGCGTCACCAGGCGGCTGGAGTCCAGGGCCGTGGTGACACCCTCGCATTCCTTGCGCCGGCCTATCAGCGCGGTGACCGGCGCGGGGATGCCGGAACGGCGGGTGCCGGTCTCGCCGGCGCTGAGGGCAGTTCCAGGCCCGCCCGAGATGGCCTGGTTAGGCTCCATGGGGAAATTGTGGCATTGTGCCCCGCTGGCCGCGCCCGGGGGAGCCGGCCGCCCGGCGCGCGGGCGTAATACCAGTGGCGTTGGCCGCCCGGAGATCTAGGTTGGGACAGTGGCGGCGGCGGTGTCCGCCGGTGATCGGGAGGGGGCGCAGTGGACCTGGACCGCGCCGAGCAGTGGATAGACCGCTGGGACGCCCAGCAAGAGTGGTACATGCCCGACCGCGAGGAGCGGTTCACCGTGCTCATCGACGCGGTCGAGGCCGCGGTGGGCCGGGACGACCCGCTCCTGCTCGACCTCGGCTGCGGCCCCGGGTCGCTGGCGGTCAGGTTGCTGGACCGGCTCCCTTCGGCGCGCGTGGTGGCGATCGATACCGACCCGCTGCTGCTTGCCCTCGGCCGTGCCACGTTTGCCGGACGTCCCGGGCTGCGGTTCGTGGATCAGGATCTGCGGAAGCCGGGCTGGGCGCCAGCGCTGGGTCTGGACCGGCCAGCGGACGCGGCGGTGAGCACCACCGCGCTGCACTGGCTTGACGCGGCCCAGTTGCGGGCCATGTACGCCGAACTGGCGACCGTGCTGCGCCCCGGCGGGCTGATGCTCGACGGCGATCACCTGAAGGAAGACGAGACGGCGGTGCCCGCGCTGGCCCGCCTCGGGGACGCCGTCAGCGAGCGTGCCGCCCACCGCCGGCTCGGCGACCGGGAGCACCAGGAAGACTGGAAGGCGTGGTGGGAGGCGGCGACCTCAGATCCGGAGCTGGCGGGGCCCGCCGCCGAGCGGGCACGGCGCAGGCTCAGTGAGGACCATCACGGCTCGGAGTCGGTGCTGCTTGTGCAGCACGTTGCGGCGCTGCGGGCGGCCGGGTTCGCCGAGATCGGCACGCTCTGGCAGTACGGCGAGAACCGCATCCTCTGCGCCGTCACGCCCGCCTGACGGCCGTTGCCGTCGCCGCGCCCCGCGGACGTCCAGCTCCTGTCGCGGCTCAGGCGGCGTCGTGCAGTACCTCTTGCACGGTGTGCCCGGTCCGGCGCATCTGGACACCCAGCACGATCTCCGACACTCCGAAGATCAAGCTGTACAGGCCGAACAGGAGGGCCAGGGTGACCGCGCCGATGTCGGGACGGGCGCTGAGCACGACGCCGAAAGCGATCGAGATCAGTCCGGTCACGATGAACATCGCCCGGGTGCCCGCGGTCTCCCTGCTGCCGAACGCTGCGAAGATCTCGGCGAAGCCGGCCACGAACGCCCAGATCGCCACGACCAGTACCAGCACCAGCGCGGTGGGCCCGGGCCAGACGAGTGCCACCACGCCGGCGGCCAGGTCGATCAGCGCGAGCAGCAGGTGGCCGAAGACCGGCCCCGCGCTGCCGCTGCTGAACGCCCGCATGGCTTGCAGGACCGCGCCGATGAACGCGTAGATCGCGAACAGGATGATCAGCGCGGCAATCGTCACGCTCGGCCAGGCGATCGCGATAATCCCGACGATGATGCCCAGCACGCCGAGCAGTATCAACGAGTTGGATGTGGATTTGAACATGACAGCAGTCCTTCCTTAGCCTTCCGGTTCCGCCGATGTTAGGGCGGGCGCGTACGGGTGCCATTGGGCTGCGGTTACGAATCTCCGCCCGGGTGTGGTACCCGGCGCACGGCCCGCCCCTTCCGGTGTCTCCCGGGGGGGGCGCAACGCCATTTCGCGCGGGTGGTCAGGCCATGGCGGGGGAGGGGACGGCGCGGCGCGGGTCGAGCAGGCCGGGCTCGGTGGCCATGAAAACATCCAGGAAATCCACGTGCCAGCCCGCGGCGAGCAGTGGCCTGGTCGCCGGGTGCGGCGCGGGCAGGCACACCCGGGCCCGGCCGCCGGCGGGATCGAGGGACGCGAGCACGGCCAGGACCGCGTCCACCGCGTCGCCGTCCCCGGCGGCCGGCGCGATGGCCAGGTGGGCGATCCCGTACTCGGCGTCCTCGCCGGCCACGGTGCCGGCCGCCAGCACCGCGGCGCCGCGCCGTGCGGTGACCGGCTGCCCGCCGGGGCGAGCGGCCCAGGCCCGGTGGTCGGCCGACCGGTCGATCCCGGTCCACTCCGCCTCCAGCGCCGCCACCTCCTCCGGCGACGTCGTGGCCACGGTCCAGCCCGGTGCGTGCGGCAGCGCGCCCACATCACCGCCCAGGTACAGCAGCGGCCACCAGGCGTCCAGGCCCGCCCGGGTATACAGGGGCAGGGCATGGGCGTGCAAGCTGCTGAACGTCATGCGCGGCGAGCCAGGTTCCCACAGCGCGGCCAGCAGTGCCTGGCCGGTGCCCCGGCCATGCGCCGCGGGGTCCACGAACAGGTCGCACAGCATCGTGACGGCGGCAGGCCCGTCCCCGATCCGCCGCGTCGCGCCGAACCCGGTCACGGTCACGGTGCCCTGCGTCCCGGCGGCCCGGTGCTCGGCCACCATGACCTGCCCGTGCGCCAGCAGGTACCGGACATAGGCCGGATCGGACCCGGACCACTCCTCGACCTGCCCGGTCGCCTCGGCCACGGCGGCGATGGCGGCCAGGTCATCTTCGGTAGCCGCGCGCACCTCTAGCTTTGCCACGGGCCCACCCTGCCACGCGCCGCGGCCCCGCCGCCAAGGGATTCTTGCCGGCTCACCGGTCACCACTGGCGCATCCGCCGGGCCAGGTAGGCCCGCTCCGGGGCGGGCGGCTCCAGGGCAAGCGCCGCCTCGTAGGCCGCGACCGCCTCCGCGCGGCGGCCCAGGCGGCGCAGCAGTTCGGCACGGGCGATATGCAACTGCGGCCAGCGTGCCAGCCGGCCGTCACCGCCGACCGTGTCCAGGATGACCAGCCCGGCCGCCGGGCCTTCGGACATGGCCACGGCCACCGCCCGGTTCGCCACCACCATCGGCGAGGGCTCGTACCTGATCAGTTCGGCGTACAGCAGGGCGATCTCCCGCCAGTCGGTGTCCGCCGCGGTGGCGACGCCGGAATGGCATGCCGCGATCGCCGCCTGAATCTGGTAGGTGCCGGGCCGGCCCAGCCGCAGGGCCTGCTCGACAAGCATCTCCCCCTCGTCGATCATGGCGCGGTCCCAGCGGCCGCGGTCCTGCTCGGCGAGCAGCACCAGGTCTCCCGCCGGGCTGAGGCGCGCGTCCCGGCGCGCGTCGGTGAGCAGCAGCAGCGCGAGCAGCCCGGTCACCTCCGGCTCGCCGGGCAGCAGCGCGGTCAGCGCCCGGGCGAGCCTGATCGCCTGGTCGCAGAGGTCGCCGCGGATCAGCGCGTCACCATCCGCGGCCAGGTGCCCCTCGGTGAAGACCAGGTACACCACCCGCAGCACCGCGCCGAGCCTGGCCGGCAGGTCCTCCCGTCCCGGCACCCGGAAGGCGATGCCGGCCTGGCGGATCTTGCGTTTGGCCCGCACCAGGCGCTGCGCCATGGTCGGCTCGGGAACGCAGAACGCGGCCGCGATCTCGGCCGTGGTCAGGCCGCACACGCAGCGCAGCGTCAGCCCGACCCTGGCGGCCGGGTCGAGCGCGGGGTGACAGCAGGTGAAGATCAGTGCGAGCTCGTCGTCCGTGCCCGCGGCCCACCCGGTCACCGGTAGCGCGGCCTCCTCACGCATGGCCTCGGCCTCCTTGTCGGCGCGGCGGCGTTCCCGGCGCAGCCGGTCGAGCGCCTTGTGCCTTGCGGTGCCGATCAGCCAGCCGCGCGGGCTGGCCGGCAGTCCCTCGGCGGGCCACTGTGCCAAGGCCGCGGCGCAGGCGTCCTGCACCGCGTCCTCGGCCACCTCAAGGTCACCCACCTGGCGCGTGACCGCCGCGACCGCCGCCCACCAGTGGGCGCGGAGCACCTCGCCGAGCGCGCCGCTATCCGGCCGGCTGCTCAGCGGGAGCCACCACCTGGACCACGGGGCGCACCTCCACCTTGCCCGCGTGCGCCGCTGGCAGGGTCGCCGCCCACTTCAGCGCCTCGTCCAGGTCCGCACACTCGACCAGGGTGTAACCGCCGAAGTGCTCCTTGATCTCGGCCGCCGGGCCGTCGGTGAGCAGCGTCTCGCCGTCCCTGACCCGCACCGTAGTCGCCGCGGCCGGGGGCTGCAGGGGCGCGCAGTCGAGCAGCACGCCTGCGCGTGCCATGGCGCCGGTGGCCGCGCCCCATTCGGCCCGCATCCGCTCGAACTCCTCGGTGCCGGGCTCGGGGAGCTGATCCTCCGGCCGCCCGTACAGCAGGAACATGTACTTCACCATGCACCACCTCTCCTGGCCGGCCAGGACGCCGGCTTCTGCATGGAGTCGAACGGCGCGGTCCCGGATCGACACATCCGGCCCATATGATGCCGGGCTGCTATCCGGCGCCGCCGCGCCCCGCTGCTGGCAGACTAGAGGAATGTCCGTCACCCCCCTCACCGCGCACGCTCAGGAAGGGGTGCCCGCCCTGCCCGGGCAGCCTGAGCCGTGCGTGCTGCTCAAGCTCGGTGAGATCGTGCTCAAGGGGGGCAACAGGCGGCAGTTCGAGCAGCGGCTGCACGCGAACATCCGGCATGCCATGGAGGACGCCGGCCTTGCCGTGCGGATCTGGCAGCGGTACGGGGTGACCATGCTGCGGGCCGCGGACGACGCCGGGACCGATGCCGCCGCGGCAGAGGCCGCGGTGGACAAGATCGCCGAGCGTGCCCGGGACGTCATGGGCATCGCGAGAGTTTGCAGGGCGGTACGAGTGCCCAAGCAGCCCCAGGCTGCCATCGACACCGCGGTTGCCATGATGGCGGGAAAGACCGGCTCGTTCGCGGTCCGCGCCCGCCGTCGCGACAAGCGGTTCCCCGCCACCTCCGCGGAACTGGCCACCGCGATCGGGACCCGGGTTCAGCGGGAGTACGGGTACCCGGTCAACCTGAAGCACCCGGACAACACCGTGTTCGTCGAGGTGGACCAGCACGAGGTGTTCGTCTACACCGACGGCCAGCCGGGCCAGGGCGGCCTGCCCGTCGGGATGAGCGGCCGCGCGCTGGTGCTCATGTCCGGCGGCATCGATTCCCCCGTGGCCGCCTACCGGATGATGCGGCGTGGCCTGCGCTGCGACTTCCTGCACTTCTCCGGCATGCCGCTGACCGGGCCGGAGTCGGTGTACAAGGCCTACGGCCTGATGCATCAGCTGGACAGGTTCCAGGGCAGATCCCGGCTGTTCGTGGTCGCGTTCGGCAAGACGCAGCAGCGCCTGGCGGCCTCCGGGGCCAGCCGGCTGCAGATCGTGGCGCAGCGCCGGCTGATGCTCAAGACCGCGGAGGCGCTGGCCAGCCGTCTCGGCGCGGCGGCGCTCATCACCGGCGACTCCCTCGGGCAGGTGAGCAGCCAGACGCTGGTCAACCTCACCGCGCTTGACGACGCGGTCCGGCTGCCGATCCTGCGCCCGCTGATCGGCCGCGACAAGGTGGAGATCATGGCGGAGGCGCGCCACATCCGCACGCTCGCGCTCTCCGAACTGCCCGACCAGGACTGCTGCACGCTGCTGACTCCCCGGCACGTGGAGACGCAGGCGCGCATCGACGACCTGCACCGGATCGAGGCCCGCCTGGACGCAGCGGACCTGGCGGAGGAACTGGCCGGCCTGGCCCAGGAGTACCGCCCCGACCGGCCCTGAGCCCGGCCGCTCCCGCGCAGCTACGCTGCCCGGGGTAGGTCCGGCCCGGCTCAGGCCGCGGGGCCGTGGCCCCAGATCACCGCGTCCGAGCCCCCGGACGTCTGGATGGTCCCCGAAGCCCACAGGGACGTGGTGCCGGGGATCAGCGCGATCCCGAACGCCTGGCCGGTGCCGCCCGGCAGCACATGGCTCGACCAGGTCCCCGTGGATGACCGGTGCTCCGCCACCGGCGCCTTGGACGAGGACTGGGTGGCGGTGAACCACTCGCCGCGCATGCCGTCCGCCGCCATGCCCCCGAGCTGGGCCGATGAAGGTACCGCCACGCTGGTCCAGCGCTGGCCGTTGAAATGCACCAGGCGCTGCGGCGGGCTGCCGCCCACCGTGGCGATGGCGGAGACGTCGGTGGCGGTCTTGACGAGAATCGCGGAGTACTGCAGGCCGTCCAGGGCCGGGCTGGAGATCCGCCGCCAGGCTGACCGCCGATAATCCACTGACCGGCCGGTTTTGGGCTCAGGTGGCGGGGCCGTGGCCCCAGATGGCGGCGTCCGAGCCGGGTGCCGCCGCTAGGGTGCCCGCGCCCCACAGCGACTTGGTACCGGGGATGAGGGCGAGGTTGTAAACCGTGCTGCCCGCGGCCAGTTTGGTGCTCGACCAGGTCCCGGTGGCGGACCGGTGCACGGCCCACTGCGCCGCCGTGCCGAAGCCGCTGAACCACAGCCCGCCGCTGCCGTCCGAGGTGATGCCGACCAACTGCACCGACTGCGGCACGGTGATCGGCACGCTGCTCCACTGGGTGCCGTCGAAATGCAGCAACTGCTGCCTCGGGCCCCCGCCCGGTGCGGCGGTGACCCACACGTCGGTGTCGGACAGAGCCAGGATCCTCTCGAACTGCAGCCCGGTCAGGGCCGTGCCGGTTACCTGCTGCCAGGTGGTGCCGTTGTAGTGCAGCAGGATGTCGTCGGGGGAGACGCTGTCCGCGCCGATGGCCCACATGTCCGACCGGGAGAGGGCGCTCGCGGTGGAGATGGCCCCGGCCAGCCCCGTGACCTTGTGCCAGGTGCTCCCGCGCAGATGCCAGGTGCCGATGCCGGGGAATGCCCCGGGGCCGCCGAACACCCAGACGTTGGTTGGGCTGAACGCGTTGACGCCGGTGATCTCGGTGGCGAGCTGGTGCTCCGGCCACGTCCTGGCCACCGACCATGACGTGCCGTTCCAGTGCAGTGCGTACCCGGTGAGCTGGCTGACCGCCCAGGCGTCGTTACTGGCCGGCGTGCTCACCGCGCCCAGGGTGCCGGTCAGCCCGCTGGGCAGGGTGGCGGTTTGCCAGCTCGTGCCGTTCCACCGCACCGCCAGCGGGGCACCTTTCGTGCTGCCGGACACGTCGGTGCCGCCTACCGCCCAGGCGTTGGTCTTCCCGGATGCGGCCACGCCGAACAGCCCGTTGAAGAGCGTCGATGCCCCGGTGTGCGCCTGGAAGGCGACCTGCCATCCGGTGCTGGCGGCCGCCGCACCGGGCAGCCAGGCGGCCGTGGCCAGCGCGGCTGCGGCTAGCCCGGCACCGACACGAAGTGCCGCCGAGCGGCGGGGGTAGCGATGCACGCGAGTCTCCGATCGTGCGTGGGCGGCCCCCACGGCGCTCAGCCTGCCACAGGGCTCGGCTGTTTGTCCCCGTGTTGTTCCTGGGCTGCCGCGCGCGGCGGGGTGAGGGTGCGGCCCATCAGCGGGGACAGGTTCGCGGCGACGCTGGCGAGCTGGCGGATGTCGGAATCCACCAGCGCCTGGTCGCCGTCGCACAGGGCCAGCTTGGGCTCCGGGTGCACGTCGATGATGACGCCGTCGGCGCCGACTGCGATCGCCGCGCGGGTGAGCGGCAGGACCAGGTCACGCCGGCCGCCCGAGTGTGACGGGTCCACGATGACCGGCAGGTGGGACAGCCGCTGGGCGACCGGCACCGCGCTGATGTCCAGCGTGTTGCGGGTGGCGGTCTCGAACGTGCGGATGCCCCGCTCGCACAGCACGATGTCGAGGTTGCCGCGCTGGGCGATGTACTCCGCCGCCATCAGCCACTCCTCGATGGTGGCGCTCATGCCCCGCTTGAGCAGGACCGGCTTGGCGGCCGAGCCAACAGCCTGGAGCAGCGCGAAGTTCTGCATGTTGCGGGTGCCGACCTGGAGCATGTCCGCGTAGGAGGCGACCAGTTCCACGCTGCCCGGGTCGATGACCTCGGTCACCACAGGCAGCCCGGTCTCGGCCCTGACGTCGGCGAGGATGCGCAGCCCGGCCTCACCCAGGCCCTGGTAGGCGTAGGGGGAAGTACGCGGCTTGAACGCGCCGCCGCGCAGCAGCGACGCGCCCGCCGCCTTGGCCATCCGCGCGGCCGTCAGCGTCTGCTCGTGCGACTCCACCGCGCACGGCCCGGCGATCACCGTGAGCGTGTCCGGGCCGATCGGCACGCCGCCGACCCGGATCACCGACCTGTCGGGATGGTGCTCCCGGCTGATGAGCTTGTACGGCACGGAGATCCGCACCACGTCCACCACGCCGCTGCGGCTGCGCAGGTTGAGCGCGCCGAACTGCTCCACGTCACCGACCAGGCCCACGATCGTGCGGGACACGCCGCGGCTCACGAACGCCTCACCGCCGCCCGCCCGCACCAGTTCAACGATTGCGTCCACATCCGCCTGCGTGGCCTCCGGGGCCATCACCACGACCATTGGGGTCTCCTTCAGTTGCTCTGGCCGGTCTGTGACAGACAAACAAGCCCCGGGCCTTCCGGGCCCGGGGCTTGTCATCAGGTCGTTTCGCGTCAGCGCAGAGTCTGGCGGGCGACCGTCCGGGAACCGGGCCGGTAGCCATACCAAAACTCGAACTGCGAGCGCACGGGTGCAGCCTAGCGCACGCTCACCGGGGCCTGCACCCCGGCACTGGTCACGCCGCCGGCTTGCCTTCTGGTCAGGTACCTGCTGGTCACGAACGCCACGCCGTAGAGCACGCCGATGACGATCAGCAGGAACCGGTACCCGGTGATCAAGGCGATGTATTCCAGGACCCCGCCGACCATGGCCCCGAGCAGGTTGGCGGCGAACGCGTCCCCGGAGGTCGCCACGTCGGAGAACCGCTGGGCGAAGATGAGGTTGGCCAGGTAGATCGGGGCGAAGGCCAGTGCGCTGCCCGCGAAGAAGCGGGCCACGATGGGCAGGCCCACCAGCGATGTCTGCGGCACCACCCAGGTGAGCACGAGCGACGCGATCAGCGCGGCGTAGAGGAGGGACGGGCGTGGCAGCCGGACGTGGCTGGCGGTCTCTACCGCCAGGTACACCGCGAGCAGCACGCCCGCGAACACCAGCGAGTTCACCAGCCAGGTGGTGCCGAACAGCAGCGCGAACTGCACGATGTTCTTGGTCTCGAGCAGCAGGAACGCGGCCCCCATGAAGGCCAGGTCCACGTAGTTCCGCATCCGGGAGAACGAGCCGCCGCCGACCCGGACCAGCAGCAGCGACGCGGCGAAGATGGCCCCGATCATCCACAGGTACTGCTTCGGGATGTTGTTGCCCGGCAGGTAGGGGAACGGATGGTCGTCGGTCGCCGGGGCGATCCTGGTGCCGGTGTAGAAGCTGGCGCAGTTCGGCACCGGCCCGGCCGGGTGCACGGTGAGCACCGCCAGGCGGCGCCCGCCGAGCGGCGGCCCGACCTCGGTGCAGGGCGTCCGCCCGAACGCGTCCTCGATCGTGGACGCGTACCTGCTCTCCAGGAACGGCGCGTAGTAGTTGTACATCGCGAACGTGCCGCCCGGCGCCAGGTGGGCGCGCACCGCTTGGAGTGACTGCAAGGTGAGCAGGTAGCTCTCCAGCCGGATCCCGGACTGCCCGGCCAGGGCGGTCAGCGAGTCGGGCAGCGCGAACAGGATCAGGTTGTAGTGCTTGGAGGTGTCCTGCAGGAAGGCGCGCCCGTCGTCGACGTGCGCGGTCAGCCTGGGGCTGGAGTAGGGGTGGTTCGGGTGCATGTCGCCCAGCCGCACCAGCAACGGGTCGATCTCCACCGTGTCGACGTGCCTGGCGCCCTCGGACAGGGCGACGGCCGCGTCGTTGCCCGTCCCCGAGCCGATGATCAGGACGTTGCCCAGCGACGCCTTGGTGACGTGCCGGTAGGGGTAGAAGTAGAACGCCTTCTGCTTGTGCATCAGGGCCAGGGACCGTGCCGCCTGGTAGGGGATGTTGTTCGCGGACACGTACAGGGCGCCGGTCGGGCCGTGCGTCTGGTTGTACGCCAGCTTGTTGTAGGGCGACCACTCCTGCGCCGGGAGGAACGACTCCAGCAGCAGCATGGTCGCGACGCTCGCGACCGCGAGGACCTGCCACCACCGGATCCGCGGGGCGAGCAGCACAAGCAGCCCGGCACAGGCGATGACGCCCCAGGTGCCGGGTGGCTGGTCGAGGAAGGACAGCCCGGTGAACGCCGCGATCCCGGCGAGGCTGCCGAGGATGTCGAGGCGGTAGGCGCGCAGCGGCCGGAAGCGGACGAACAGCCTGGCCGTGCCCTGGCCCAGGCCCGCCATCACGCCGGTCACCAGCAGGAAGACCACGCCGAGGCTGACCGGCTGCGGCAGCGCCGGGCTGCCGTGCAGGCCCTGGAAGGGGTTCGGGCCGTTCAGCGTCGCCAGGATCACCGGGAACGCGAGCACGAAGGACACCAGCAGCAGCAGCGCCACCGGTGTCCAGCGCAGGTAGTCGCGCTTGGTCCGGGCGTTCAGGAAACCGATGCCGATGCCGAGGAAGCTTGCTAGCAGGACGAAGTTGGTGGCCTTGGTCACGAAGACGTTGTTCGCGGTCACCCACCTGATCAGGGCGAGCTCCACGAAGAGCATCAGGAAGCTGGCGAACACCAGCTTCGCACGTTCCCTGGGGGTTTCGGCGGCCACCTCGGAGGCCGGCGCTTGTGCTGCGGGTCTCTCCTGTGACCGTTCCCCGGCCGGCCCGCTGGCCTGACCGGTCGGCTGCGCCGTGACTTCCCCTTCCGCACCCGTCACGGTGCGGCCTTCTCCTGGATCATCTGGCAGGTTTCTCATTTTCACCATGCAACGGTAACTAAAGGACGCCAGCCGGGTGCGGCATCGGGGATGATTCCTGCCCTGCTCATCCGGCCGTATGCAGCTTCTTGAGCTTTGGCCCGGAACCATCCCTTGCGTACAGGGTGTAGGTGTTCATGTGCCGCACCACGTGGAAGTGACTGTCGAAATAGGCCAGGAGCGCGGGATTCCACGGAATTCGTACCGAGCTCTTCGGCGTCAGCAGCACCCAGCCAGCGGTGCTGAAGGCCTGATGCCAGGCCTGGCTCACGGCGGGCACCCGGCCGGCCCCGGAGCCCGGCCGGCGGCCGTCGCCGAGCGCCAGATCGGTGCCGAGGCTGTCCACCATCTGCGAGCAGCCCGGCACGTCAGAGGTGAACCGGTCGGCGATCAGGAGGTAGGCGGCGGAGTCGGTGAGCACGCACGAGCCCTTGGGGATCAGCCGCAGCGTCACCGACGGCACGTCGAAGCGGGCCATCGACCGGCTCGGCGGCGCCGCCTGCGCGGCCGCACCGGCCAGCACGGCCAGCCCGAGCACGATCAGGCCGGCCCTGGCCAGCCACGGCGTGGCCGCGGGCGCCGCGGGCTGATCTTGGGCCGCTGGCTGACCCCCGGTGGCGCGCCGGGACGCAAGCCCTTCGGCCAGCCGGGCCACCGGCAGGGCCAGGGACAGGGCGAGGAACGGCCCGAGGAACGCGGCGTAGTGGGACGCGTAGTAGGGCGGCCACAGAAACATGGCCACGATCAGCGCCGCGGACACCAGCGCGAACCAGTCCAGCGGGGCGGGCGGGCGCCTGGTCACCATCGACGCGGCGATCTGGGCCACGATCACGACGGCCACCACGGTGATCGCCAGCACGACCACGGTGGTGGGGGACAGCACCTTGGGCGTGCCCAGCATCGAGTTGAACCGCTTCCAGGCGGCGGTCCTGGTCCCGATCCTGGCGAGCTGGGCCACCACGACGTCGTCGTAGAAGCGCCCCGGCGCGGCGATCACGAACGGCAGGACCGGGATCAGGAAGCCGGCCGCGACCCCGCCGGCGAACACCGCGGCCCGGCGCACGTGCGGCAGGCACAGCACGATGATCACGAGCACCGGCACGATCGCCCACACCTTGATGGCGCCGCCGAAGCCGAACGCCACGCCGCCCCACAGCAGCCGCCGGGTCCGGGTCGTCGGCCGGTCGCCGTCGAACACGGCCACCGCACCGGCCAGGCAGAACAGCACAAGCCACGGTTCCAGCAGCACGGTGCGCGCGGACGCCGCGGCGGGCGGGTAGATCGCGATGATGCCGCCGGTGAGCAGGACGGCCAGGGCTCCGCGGTGACGCACAAGGAACCCGGCGAGCACCACCGCGGCGGTCCCGGCAAAGACGCACAGGAACCGGGCGATGACCAGGGCCCAGGCGGTACCGCCCAGGTAGGACTCGAGCGCGGCCGGGCTCATCAGCTCGGTGATGCCCGGCGGCTGGACGAAGGCGTAGTCACGGTAGGGCAGCACGCCGTGGATGAGCCGGACCGCGCTGCCGAAGTAAGGCCCGTCGTCGTACTGGGTGACCGACATCAGGCCGGGCGTGAACAAGATCCACAGCCGCAGGGCCAGGGCTATCAGGCTGGTGCTGATGATCGCCGCGCGGACCCCGGGAGTGCCCCAGCCGCGCGGTGCCGCGGCGTCACCGGAGGATGTGCCGGAAGCCGTCGTGGCCATCACCCCGCTCACCGCCGCCCGCTTTCCCTGTGCCTGCCTGGCTGCCCCGCAGACATGCCCGCATGCCCGGGAGAGCCGTGCGGCCGTGTCGTTCCGTCAGCCCGCGCGCAGGCCATTGCGCACGTAGAGCTGGAGCTTGCGGGGGGATTGGTAGATCACGTGGAAGTGACTGGCGAAGTAGGCCTCGAGCTGCGGGCTCCACGCGATCCGCCGGGTGTTGGTGGCGGTGAGCAGTACGTACTGTGCCTTGCTGAACGCCTGGCTCCACGCCTCGTTCACCCGTGCGACCTTCGCCGCCCCGGTCTGCGGTTTCAGGCCGCGGGACAGGGCCAGGGTGGTGCCCAGGCTGTCTATCACCTTGGGGCAGTTCGGGTCGGTGGAGACGAACCGGTTGGCGGCGAGGGTGACCGCTACCTGGTCGGTCAGCACGCACGCGCCGGACGGGACCATCTGGTCGATCGCAGCCGGGATCGGGCCGATGACCCGCGGTGCCCCGCTCTCGAGGCGGAACTGGAAGGCCGCGACCACCGCGAGCGCCACCGCCGACACGGTGAAGATGGCCGTACCGGCCTGGCGGGCGGCCTTGGCGCTGCCGGTGCGCGGCCAGGTGACGGCCAGGCCACCGTCCGGCTGGGCGCCCCCGAACAGCCGGGCCACCGGCAGCGCGATGGTCAGCGCCATGAACGGCGCGAGGAACGCGGTGAAGTGATAGTGGAACTGGGGCGGCCACAGGAACATCGCGACGATCAGCACGGTCGTCACGGCGGCGAACCAGTCCAGGAGGGGCGGCGGCTGCTGGGTCACCGCGATGGCGGCGGCCCAGGCCACCACCACGAAGATCACCAGCGCCAGCACGACCAGCAGCAGAAGGCTCTTCGACCAGCCCAGCGCGTACGGGAAGCCGACCATGTTCCTGAGCCGGAGCAGCACCCCCACCCGCACGGCGTGGGCCCGGTACCCGACCTGGGCGGTGATGAGGCTGTGGTAGAGCTGGCTCGGCCCGGCGATGGCGAACGGCAGCACGGGAATCACGAACCCGGCCGCGACCCCGCCGACGTAGATCGCGGCGCGTTTGATCCGGGGCAGGCACAGCGCCGCGAGGACGAGCACGGGCACGATCGCCCACGCCTCCACGGCGCCGGCGAAACCGAACAGGACACCGCCCCAGACAAGGCGCTTGGTGCTGGCCGTGATCCGGTCACCGTCGAACACCGCTACCGCGCCGGCCAGGCAGAACAGCACCAGCCACGGCTCGACGAGCACCGTGTGCGCGGCGGCCACGCCGTCGGAGTAGACCGCCACGATCCCGCACGTCAGCAGGACCGCCAGCAGGCCGCGGTGGCGCACGAGCAGCCCGGCGAGCGCGACTGCCGCGGTACCGGCCAGCACCGTGAGAATCCGGCCGATGGCCAGGCCCCAGGCGGTGCCGGTCCAGTAGGTCAGCAGCCCGGCCGGGCTCATCAGCAGGGTGATGCCGGGCGGCTGAACCAGGACGAAGTCCTTGTAGGGCATGGAGCCGTGCACCAGGCGGACCGCGCTGCCGAAGTATGGTCCGTCGTCGTACTCGGTGACGCCGAGCAGGAAGCCGGGGCGGGTGTACTGGTAGTAGACGCGCAGGATGAGCGCGAGCAGGGTGATGATGATGATCGTCAGGTTGACCGGCGTGAGCCAGGCCGGGCGGCGTCCCTGCTGCGGGGCCGGGGCGCCACCCTGGGACCCGTCCGCAGAAGTCCTGGCAAGCGTTTCGCTCACGGCTGGCGTCTCCCTCAACCTTTTGCTTTTTCTCACCCGTGGACAACCCGTTCGGCGACCTCGGACGCCGAACGCAGCCCGGCGTGTGCGGGGGAGGCGGCCAATAGCCCGGCCCAAAGCGGATCGTACCGGTCAGGGCGGGCATAACGGCCGAGTGTTGCGTAACTTGCAGGTCAAAGCCTGTGGAAAAAACTCTAAGCCCTGGGTCTTCTGACCTGCGCAGCCGCCCCCACGAGGCCGCAACGGGAGGCTGCGGGCGGCCATTCGGCGGGCCGGTGTGACCGGCTCGTGGCGGATCGCCGCCGCTCCGGGCGGTTTGCGGTCATATGGTGGCTGACCTGGCCGGTTGGCGCGCGAATCCGGCACGATTTCGGGGTCCCGGCAGCGCCGGCACAGGTACGGTACCTTTTGCAGCGGCATCGCGTGCGCGCTCTGGTCCCCGGGGGGATTCGCATGGAGGACGCGGGCCTGATCTGACATTTGCCGGTCAGGCGGGCGCCGCCCATCGATCAGGCGGGCGCGGCGCGCCGCGAGTCGTCTGTGCTGTCGGAGTTGAGCCCCGCCGTGCGCCGCAATGGTATGGCGTTGCCTTCGCAGGCCCGGTAGGGGCGGACCAGGTCGAGGAGATCAGTGACGACGGTCAAGGAAGCCGGGCCCGGCGCCGAGGGGACAGGCGCGGGCCAGGCGGCCCCGAGCCCGGGGACACCGCCGGTCTGGCGCCGGTGGCGCGCGGCCTGGCCCTGGCTGGCCGGCCTGATACGGCGGCACTGGATTTTCGCGAGCGCCCTGGGCGCGGCGGTGCTGCCGCGACTGGTGGCGATGCTCGGCTTCCAGCCCGCCGTGCTGTTCCGGCTGGATACCTACGACTACCTGTGGGGCGCGGTTCACGTCTCGCCGAACGTGGTGAACCCGAGCGGGTACTCGCTGTTCCTGTGGCTGCTGCGGCCGTTCCACTCGGTCGCGGGAGTGGTGGCCTTGCAGCACATGATGGGCCTGGGCATCGCCACGCTGGTATACGCACTGGTCCGCCGCTACGGGCTGCCGGACTGGGGTGCCACGCTCGCGGCCGCCCCGGTGCTGTTCGACCCGGCGCAGATTCTCGTGGAGCAGTTCGTCATGGCCGATCTGCTGGCCATGGCGCTGATGGTCGGGGCGTTCGCGATCCTGCTGCTGCGCAGGCCACCGTCGATGTGGCAGGTCATCACGGCGGGCCTGATGACCGGCGCCTCGGTGACCGTGCGGCCGACCACCCTGCCGCTGGTGCTGCTCATCCCGCTGTTCCTGCTGCTGCGCCGGGTCGGCTGGCGCAAGGCAGGCGCCGCGCTGCTGGCCGGGGTGCTCCCGGTCGCCGGGTACCTGGGCTGGTTCGCCGCGGTGCACGGCTCGGTCAACCTGACCAACAGCAACGGCATGTTCCTGTGGTCACGAACCATGTCGTTCGCGAACTGCGCGGTGATCCGCCCGCCCGCCGACCTGCAGGCGCTCTGCCCCAGCGCCCAGCCGGGCCACCTTGCCCAGCCGGACCCGTCCCGGCGACTGCCGCCCAAGCGGTATCTGTGGAACCACCGCACCTGGCAATGGCGGCACGAGCACTCCGGGTTCGTGCCGGATACCGCCGCTTTTACCCAGGCCAACAACGCGCGGGCGCTGCACTTCGCGATCACGGCCATCGCTGCGCAGCCGTTTGGCTATATCGGCGTGGTGGCAAGGGAAAGCGCCGAGCCCTTCGTGTTCACCAACAACCTGCGTTTCCCCACCGTGCAGCCGCACTCCTCCGGGCTGTCGCGGGCGAACCGGAGGTATGCGGTGGCCACGATCAAGGGGTACACCGGCAGTGACCAGGGCGTGGCGGGGGACCTCGGGTACGACTACGGCACCCGGCTGGTGTCGCCGTACGTGTTCCTGATGAACGAGTACCAGCACATCGTGTTCCTGCCGGGCCCGGTGTTCGCGCTCATCATGCTCACCGGGCTGGCCGGGATCATCCTGCCGCGCCGCCGCACCGCGGTCGCGGCGCTGCTGTGGGCCAGCGCCGTCATCCTGATGGTGCTGCCGATCGCGGAGCACGAGTACACCTACCGGTACGTGCTTCCCGCGGTGCCGCTGGCCTGCATCGCGGCCGCGATGGCGCTGCGCAAGCCCGGCCAGGAGCGCGCGCAGACCTGACCGGCGCCCGGCCCGGAGTGCTCAGCCGAAGTGCGGCAGCCCCGTGGTCAGCGTGATCGTGCTGCCCTTCGGAGCCTGTCCCGTCGGGCTTTCGCTGAACACCACGTTGAACGGCCCGACCTGGTTGATCTGCACCACGAAGCCGGCGTGTCGCAGGACCTGCACCGCCTTGGGAATCCGCATGCCGGTGACGTCGGGAATGTTGACCATGGGCGGGCCGGGCGAGATCTGGACGGTGATGACCTGGCCGTTGGTGAACGCGCTGCCCGGCGGGGCCGACTGCTTGACGACGATGTTGACCGGCTGGTCGCTGTGCGCGGCGGGCACCTCGTTGAGCTTCACCCCGTTGGCGGCCGCCCACTGCTCGGCCACCGACTTGTCCTGGCCGACGAAGTTGGGCAGCGGCGGCCCCGCGCTCAGCACGATGGACACCGGCTTGGGCTGCGGCCAGGAGCTGCCGGCCGTGGGATCGGTGGAGATGACGATCCCGGCGGCGATCGTGGTGGATGTGACCGTCTTGACCTTCCCGGGGGTCAGGCCCGCGTGTTTGATCGCCGCCTGCGCGGCGGTCAGCGTCTGCCCGGTCACCTGCGGCATGTTGATCATGTGCGGGCCGGCCGACACGACGAGGTCGACCCGGCCGCCGCGCGCGATACGGGATCCGTTCGCCGGGTTGGTCCTGATGACAAGGCCCTTGGCGACGCCGTTGTCCAGCACGGTCGTGGTGCTGCCGGGGGTGAGGCCCACGTCGCGCAGATCGGCCTGGGCCGTTGCCGCGGAGACCCCGATGACCTTGGGCACGATTGTGTACCGGCCCTCGAACATCCACCAGCCGAGCAAGCCGAACACCAGCACCACGGCGAGGCCAGCCGCGATGTACGCGAGCCTGCGGCTGAACAGCAGCTGCCCCAGCCGGGATTCGCGCACGGTCGTCCCGTACGGGGGGTCGGACGCGGAGACGATCAGGGTCTGGTTGGTGGCCGGGCGGTAGGGATCCGCGCTGGTGACGCCGTAGGACTGCACCGCCGTCCCCGTCGGCATGCCGGGGATCAGGTTCACGTCGCCGTCGTTCTGCGGCGGATCCGGCCAGCCGCTGGAGCTTGCCGGCTGGGCGGGCCACTCGGCAGGCGGCGGCGCAGGCCACACCGGCGCGACGACCGCCCGCGGCGGGGTGGTGTCCGCGATCGAGGCGTCAGGCCCGGGAGCGCCTGGCATGGGAGCGCCTGGCATGGGAGCGCCGGGCCCGGGAGTGCCGTGCATGGGAGCGCCGGGACCGGGAGTGCCGGGCATGGCGCCGAAGCCAGCAACAGCGGGCGGCGGGACGTCGAGTGGCAGGCCGTGCCTGGCGCCGGTGATGGCGCGCAGGAACTGCCCGGCGTCGGCCGGGCGGAGGTCCGGGTCCCTGCTCGTGGCCAGGGCCACCAGGGAATCCAGCGCCGGCGGCAGCCCTGGCACCAGGCTGGAGGGCGCCGGGACAATCTCGTTGACGTGCCGGTACGCCACCGCGAGCGGGGTGTCGCCGGTGAACGGCTGACGGCCGGTGAGCAGCTCGAACAGCATGATCCCGGTCGCGTAGACGTCGGTGCGGAAGTCCGCCCGGCCGCCGGCCACCTGCTCCGGGGCGAGATACGCGGCGGTGCCGATGAGCAGCCCGCTCTTGGTGTGGGTCACGTCGGAGAGCAGCCTGGCCAGCCCGAAGTCCGCGACCTTGAGCGACTGGGCCTGTCCGAGCAGCACGTTTTCCGGCTTGACGTCACGGTGGGCGATACCGGCCGCATGCGCGGCGGCCAGCCCGGACAGGACGCCCTCGATGATGTCGAGCGCCTCGCGCGGGCGCAGCCTGGTGCGCTCGTGCAGCAGGTCGCGCAGGGTCTGGCCGGGCACGTACTCCATGGCCAGGTACAGGGTGCGCCCGTCGGCGCCCTGGTCGTAGACGGTGACCACGTTCGGGTGGGAAAGCTTGGCGACCGACCTGGCTTCGGAAACGAACCGCCGGACGAAGTCCTCGTCGTTGGCAAGCTCCGCATGCATGATCTTCAGCGCGACCGTGCGGTCGAGCCGAGTATCGGTGCCCAGGTAGACGGTCGCCATCCCGCCGTGTGCGAGATGGGACTCCACCCGGTACCGGCCATCAAGGAGTTGGCCGATAGGCACGCGGGCCAGGGTCGTATCCATTGGCGTCGATTCTAAAGCTGACACCGGATTTCAGCCCGGGAACAGCACGAAGGCGACGAGACGGCCACAGCCGGTGACGGTACTGACCCGGGGGAGCGACCCCCGGAGCCCCTGTTGGCCCGGGAGGATGACCCCTGGGAGCCCGCTGGCCTACAGCCCCGTTGGCCGGGGGGAGCGACCCTCGGTGGCCGGGAGTGGGCTGCGCTCCTACCCTTGGGGCCTATGCGGATCGGGCAGGTGGTGATAGCCGGGGCCGGCCTGGCCGGGCTGCGGACCGCGGAGGAACTGCGGGCCCGTGGGTACCAGGGCGCCCTCACCATGATCGGCGCCGAGTCCCGGCCGCCCTACGACCGCCCGCCGCTCACGAAGAAGTTCATGACCGGCGAGATCGACGACACCTCGCTGCGCGCCGACCTGGACGCGCTCGGCACCGACCTGAGGCTCGGGGAAGCGGCGACCGGCCTGGGTGAGGGTGTGCTCCGCACCGGCAAGGCCGAGTTCGGCTTCGATGCCCTGGTGATCGCCACCGGGGCCACGCCGGTACGGCTGCCCGGCCCGGGCCCGCAGCGGGTGCTGCGCACCTTCGACCAGGCCGCCGCATTGCGGTCGATACTGCGGCCCGGGCTCAAGCTGGCCGTGGTCGGCGCCGGCTGGATCGGCGCCGAGCTTGCCACCAGTGCCGCGAAGCGCGGCTGCCAGGTGACCGTGGTGGAAGCGGCGCCCGCACCGCTCGCCGGGGCGCTCGGCGCCGAGGCCGGCTCGCGGACCGTGCCGTGGTACGCGGCCGCCGGGGTGGAGTTGCGGCTGGGCCAGCCGGTGGAATCGGTGGAGCCGGGCGGGCTCGCCCTGCCCGGCGGCGGCTGGCTGGCCGCCGATGAGGTGGTCACCGCGGTCGGCGTCCGGCCGGAAGTGGGCTGGCTGGCGGGCTCGGGGGTGCTGGTGGAGAACGGGGTGGCGGTGGACGAGGGGCTGCGGGCATCGGTCCCGGGCACCTTCGCCGCGGGGGACTGCGCCGCGTTCGTCTCGCGCCGCTTCGGGCGCAGGCTGCGGGTCGAGCACTGGGACACGGCCATCCACGCGCCCGAGGTGGTGGCTGCGAACATCCTGGGCGGCGCCGAGAGCTACGACCCGGTGCCCTACTTCTGGTCGGAGCAATTCGGGCGAATGGTGCAGTACTGCGGCCAGCACTCACCCGGCGACAAGCTGCTCTGGCGCGGCGATACGGACGGCCGTGACTGGACCGCATGCTGGCTGGCCGGGGACCGGGGTGCCGGAGAGCGGGTCGCGGGGGAGCGGTTGACCGCCGTGCTGGCCGTGTCGCGGCCACGGGATCTGCTCCAGGGGCGGCGGCTGATCGCCGCGGGCACGCCGGTGGATCCGGTGCGCCTGGCCGATCCGGCCGTCCCCCTCCGCGATGCCGCGGACGGCTGAGGTAACAGGCCGGGAACACGTGGAGCGTCTGTGGCGATCTTCCAGGTTTGGCCGGGTGCGCAGGTGGCAACATCGGGGGTGTGGCACAGAACGACCCCCTGCCGGACTCAGTCGTCGGCAACTGTCTCAGCATGGCCGAGGTCGCTGACCGCCTCGGCATCCCACGCGGCCGGATCAAGCAACTGCTCCGCGACCGCAAGCTGGTAGCGGTCCAGCAGCCGGACGGCACGCTGGGCGTGCCCGCCGCGTTCCTGGACGGCCATCAGATCATCAAGGGACTGCACGGCACGCTCACCTTGCTTTTCGACTGCGGCTTCGATGAGCCGGAGGTGGTTCGCTGGCTGTTCACGGCCGACGAGACGCTGCCCGGTACGCCCATCCAGGCCATTGCCGAGCATCGTGGCACCGAGGTGAACAGGCGGGCACAGGCGCTGGCGTTCTGACGCCGGGGGCGGTGGCTGGGGTGACCGGCGGGCCTGGCGGCCCGCTGTGGCATTCTGGCGTGTGTGATGCGCGCTTTGTACCAGGTTGATGTGTTCACCACCGAGCCCTACCGGGGGAACCCGGTCGCCGTGGTGCTCGACGGAACGGGGCTCTCCACCGAGCAGATGCAGCGGTTCGCGCACTGGATGAACCTGTCGGAGACCACGTTTGTGCTCCCGCCGTCCGATGCAGGAGCGGACTACCAGGTGCGGATCTTCACGCCGGTCGCCGAGCTGCCCTTCGCCGGCCACCCCACCCTGGGGACGTGCCATGCCTGGCTGGAGGCTGGCGGGGCGCCTCGCCAGGCGGGGACCGTGGTGCAGCAGTGCCGGGCCGGGCTGGTGACCCTGCGCCAGACCGCGGATGGCCTCGCGTTCGCCGCTCCGCCGGTGCTGCGTGACGGCCCGGTCGACGAGGAACTGCTCGGCCGGATCGCTTCGGTCCTGGGCATCGACAGGGCCGACATCGTCGACGCCTCCTGGGCGGACAACGGCCCCGGCTGGGTGGCGGTGCTGCTCGCCAGCGCAGAGGCGGTGCTGGCGGTCAAGCCCGCGACCTCGGACCTTGACCTCGGCCTGGTCGGCCCTTATCCCCCGGGATCGCCGCAGGCGTTCGAGGTCCGGGCGTTCTTCCCCAAGGACGGCGTCACCACCGAGGACCCGGTGACCGGCAGCCTGAACGCCTCCCTGGCGCCGTGGCTGCTGCGCACCGGCCGGGCACAGGCTCCCTACGTGGTGAGCCAGGGAACGGCCCTGGGCCGCGCGGGCCGGGTACACGTCTCCTGCGATGACGACGGCACGATCTGGGTAGCGGGCGGCACGGTCACCTGCGTCCGCGGCCAGGCCGAACTCTGACCCGCCCCGTCGGCCCGGGCGCGCCTTACACCGGCCGGTCGACGCGCCCTCACACCGGCCAGTCGAGCTGTGGCTCCGGAACGGCGAGCCGCCGTCCGTGCGCCTGGGCCGCGGCCCGGCCGGCCGCGTCGCCGCGCGGGTAACGGAAGATCCGGCCGGGGAACACCACGAAGTTCTCGGCGGGGGATTCGAAGTTCACATACCAGCCGGGCTGATCGAGCGCGTCCGCGAAGGCCTGGGCCAGCTCCTCCGCCCGGGCGTCATCGGCCTCGAAATCCAGCGTGGTCCAGATGTCTGGCTGGTCGGGCGTGGTGCCCCCGGCCCGGTACCTGCTGATCTTGCGGACGGTCAGCCTCAGGTCCGCCAGGACCGTGCCCACGCGGAGGCTCTCGGCGATGAGGGTGCCCTCGATCATGATGCTCTCCTCCCAGCGCACGGATCCGTGCCTGCGGCCGTACGCGGAGCGCTCGCAGCAGCGGTCCGAGAGCCTCCGCGTACGGCCGATGCTCTCGGGGCACCGGTCCGCCGTAACAGTAGCCACCACCCACCGACAAGCACGCCCGCCGACACTGGTGTGCTACCCGACCATGCCTGCCCGCGCCATCCCTGCCCGGCAATCCCTGCCCGGCCAGCACGCCGAGACCGGCCCGCCTCGCTGGCGTACTGTCCGTAGCCCGCATCCTCCATGCAGGCGGTATGCAGCGCGTCAAAGGTGTCACCTGGTGCCAGCCCGTCGTTGTCCGCGGCAGGCCGCTTAGCGGCGCCGGCTCAGGCCAGGTAGGGCTCTGGCCCGGTCAGGTAGCTGCGTCCGTGCGGCGTTGTCCAGACGAAGGTGCCTGGGCGGGGCTGGGCCAGTTGCCATCCGCTGGCCTGCTTGGCGCGGTGATGGCGCCGGCAGCAGGGGCCACCGTTGCATTCGCAGGACCGGCCGCCCTGGTGGTAGGGGATCGTGTGCTCGAAATCGCAGGACACAGCGGGGCGGCGACACCCCGGAGCGATGCAGGTGACCTGCCGTACCTGGATCAGGTGGGTTAGTGCCGGGGAGGGCCGGTACCCCGGCGACTCCCGGCGGTGGCTGCATTCACCTGTCTCCAGCCAGGCCAGGCTGACGCCAGCCAGCCAAATGCGGATTCCCGGCGAGGGCGGGCCTGGGCCCTCGCGGTGGCCGATGGGTCCGGCCGACGGCCGGCCAGGAGCGGCTTTGGCGCACCCGTGGGCGACCGCCCGGCCATCGGATCCGGTCACGGTCACACACCATTTGGTGGCCGGATCGCGGGCCAAGGCGGCGGCCAGCGCCCTGGAGTCCGCGGCATCCAGTGGCCCGAACCCGGCGACCTCACCTGGCGAAAGCGACCAGCCCAGCCACGTCGAAAGCGGCAGCACCAGGTTTACGGACCCGCGCAACGACGGGCCGGGTGCCCCGCTCGGCAGGGTGGCCGCTGCCCGACCGGATGCTGGGCTGGACGGCTTGCGAGCGGCAGGCGAAGACACGCTGGCCCCCTCATCGCAACCGATCTGGGCGCCCGGCGGCCCGGAGTCGCGGAGGCTCTCGCGATGGGAGCCTGCCCCGGCGTCTCGCGTCTCGTCCGCGGCGGCGGGCCCGCCTGGAACGCCGGCGTCGGAGGCGCGGAGGCTCTCGCGATGGGAGCCCGCCCCGGCGTCTCCCGTCTCGTCCGCGGCGGTGGGCCCGCCTGGACCGCAGGTGTCGGCCGGGCCGGGTGCGCCGCTGAGGAGCGAAATCATGGAGGGCTGGTCGGCCGGACTGCCCGGGCCGGCTATTCCGGTGCGGAGCGGGGTCCCGGGGGTCTGGCCGGCCGGGCTGCCCGGACTGGCAGTGCTGGTGGGGAGCAGGGTTTCGGCGGGCTGGCCGTTCAGCAGGGCCAGGTATACCTGTGCGCGCAACTGATCGAGGTTCCCACCAAGGCCCGCAGCCTTCAGCCGCTTGGCCCAGGCGGTCAGGTGCGCGTCAGCGGCCAGCACGCCTGCGGGCGGCAGGTCCCGCCCGGCCAGGGCGGCGGTGCCGGCATCCTCCATCCACCGCTCCACCCGCGCCAATTTCTCCGCCTGCGCTTTGCGTCTGCGCGCAGCGGCCGGGTCGGCGGCTATCGCCTGCCGGCGCGCCGCACGCCGGAGCTCTCCGGTGGTCCACGCCGCCGCCCGGCCGATCACCGCCGCTTCCACTCGTGAGGCGTGTACGTCGCCCAAACCACTCAGCTCGCTAAGGATCACCAGTGCTTTCGGCACATCGATTTCACCGGCCGCTAATGCCGCCATCGTCTTGGGCAGCCGCGCCAGCCCTTGTGCCCTGTCCACCAGCCTGCCCCCCGCCCACGGCGTGAGCGTGAGTGCCATCGCCACCTCGTCACCGACATGCTCGGCCAGATGTGCATCCGCCCCCGCGGCGACCTGCGCCTCCCGCCGCCGGCACAGCTCCGCGACCGCGGCCAGCTCTCCGGCGGCAGCCCAGGACGCGACCCGCCGCCACGCGATCATGAGGCCGGCGAGTTCGTCATCGCTGACGCGGCTCAGCCCAGACGCCCACTTATCGGCGGTCAGCCCGGCCAGGACCGGTCCCGGCGGCACCCGATCCGCCACGCCTCCCGCGTCAAACCCGCCACCGGTGCCGAGGTGTCGCGGCATCAGCCCAGGCAGCGCCTCCACCGGCTCGCCGCCCGGCGGGGAGTCCAGTTGATCGCCAGGCAACCATGGTCCGGCCAGCGAGCAGCCCAGAGCCATCGGAGCGGCATCGCACCGGCCTTCGTCCCAGACATCTGCGTCATCTGCGCGGTCCAGGGCGGCCAGAGTGGCGATTTCCCTCGCAGTCAGCGATCCTGCCGAGTCCCACTCAGTGTCCTCCCAGCAGTCACTGTCCTCCCAGCAGCGATGGCGTCCATCGTCCGAGAACTTCCCGTTCCCGGGAGAGCCGACGGCCACGGGAGCAGTGGCCCACGCGGGGCCAACGGGCGGCACCCGCGGCGGCGCCGGAGCCACGGCAACCGCCTGGCCGCCGGGCGGGCTCCCCGGTGGCTGGCCGTGACTGGCGAGATTGGCCACCGGGAGCTCCTTTCGAACTGACATACGTTTATTGGTCTCAACGTTAGCATTCAACGCCGACAAAACCACCGAAGTGTCTGGGTGCCGGGTGGGCGTAACTGATACGGGTGGGATACGCAGCACTCACCCGTCGTTCCGAGGGCTCACCCGTCGCGGGCGGTGGCGACGACGGCCAGCTCGGCGAGAGCTCCCCGGGCTTCGCCGGTAATGGGGGCGGCCTCCAACGCGGCGATGGCCTCGCTGACGTGGCGGCTGATCATCCGCTCGCACTCCGTCAGGGCCCCGGTGGCGGTGATCGCGGCGCGGACCTCCGCCGTGCCGGCTTCGTCGAGCACCGGGTCACCCAGGAACCTGTCGATGACCTCGGCCTGGCCGGGTGTGGCCCGGTCCCTGGCGATCGCCAGCAGCACGGTCCGCTTGCCCTCTCTGACGTCGTCGCCAGCGGGCTTGCCCGTCTGCGCCGGGTCTCCGAACACGCCGAGGATGTCGTCGCGGAGCTGGAAGGCCAGGCCAAGCGGCAGCCCGTAGGCGGTGTATGCGGCGGCCAGGCCGGGCTCCTGGTCCGCGACGGGCGGGCCGTCGCGCTCTGCGGCGCCCCGGCCGGGCGCCTGGCCAGCCCAGCCGCTCGCCAGGGCGGCACCGAGGTGCAGTGGCCGCTCGATGGTGTACTTGGTCGTCTTGAACTCCACCACGCGCAGCGCGCTCTCCAGCGTCTCGTCGCCGGTCACCTGCCCAAGCAGGTCAAGGTATTGCCCGGCAAACACCTCTGTGCGCATCCGGTCGAGCACCGGCCGCCCACGGCGCAGTGCCTCGCCGGGCAGGCCGCTGGCGTGGAACATCTCATCGGTCCAGCAGAGCAGCAGGTCGCCCAGGAGGATGGCGGCGCCCATGCCGAAAGCCGCGGGAGAACCGTGCCAGTGGCTGCGGGCATGCCGCGCCTCGAACTGCCGGTGCAGCGAGGGCTGGCCCCGCCTGGTGTCGCTGGCGTCCATGAGGTCGTCGTGGACCAGCGCACCGGCGTGCAGCAGTTCCAGGGCTGCCGCCGCGTTGACGATCTCCGGGCAGTCCGGCCCGCCCGCACCGCGCCAGCCCCAGTAGCAGAACGCGGGCCGCAGCCGCTTGCCCCCGGCCAGCAGGCCGGAGATCGACTCGGCTCCCGGCAGCAGGTCTTGCCCGGCGGCGAGCAGCACGTGGCGCTGCTGGCTGAGGAACGCCTGCAGCGCGACGTCCACCCGGTCACGGACGTGACGCAGCATCGTGGAGCCCGGTGTCATGCTCGCGAGACTAGATGATCCGCCGGGCCCGGAGCCCGGCGAGCGCAACCGGTAACGTGGGCTGCATGCCGCTACATCCTGACCACCGAGTGCCGGCCATCCGTGACCTGCTGGCCGGGAACCGGCGGTCGTTCTCGTTCGAGTTCATGCCGCCCAAGACCGAGATGGGCGAGCGCCAGCTCTGGCGGGCGATCCGGCGGCTGGAGCCGCTGCGGCCGACGTTCGTCTCGGTGACCTACGGCGCGGGCGGTTCGACCAGAGAGCGCACGGTACGGATCACCGGGCGGATCGCCGCGGAGACCACGCTGACCCCGGCCGGGCACATCACCGCGGTCAACCACTCGGTGGCCGAGTTGCGGCGCCTGGTCGGCTCGTACGCCGCGGTCGGGGTGCGGAACATGGTGGCCCTGCGCGGTGACCCGCCGGGCGACCCGAACGGTGAGTGGCACGCCCATCCCGAGGGCCTGCGGCACGCAGAAGAACTGGTGCGCCTGATCAAGGCCTCGGGCGACTTCTGCGTCGGGGTGGCGGCGTTTCCTGAGGGTCACCCGCGGTCCCCGGACCCCAAGTCCGACCTTGACTATTTCGTCAGGAAATGCCGCGCGGGGGCAGACTTCGCGATCACCCAGATGTTCTTCTACGCCGACGATTATCTCCGGCTGCGGGACCGGGTGGCGGCGGCCGGGTGTGACGTGCCGATCATTCCCGGTGTCATGCCGGTCACCAGCATGGCCACGCTGGAGAAGATCGTGCTGCTGTCCGGCGCCAAGGTCCCGCCCGGTCTGGTGGAGCGGCTGAACGCAGCGGCAGACGACAAGGCCGCCGTTCGTGAGATCGGGGTGGACTACGCCGCTGGCCTGTGTGAGCGACTGCTCGCCGAGCAGGCTCCCGGCCTGCACTTCTGCACCCTGAACGGCTCCCGCGCGACGCTGGACATCTACCAGCGGCTTGGCCTGTCCGGCGGGGCCGAGCCCGCCGAGGCCCCGGGCAGCGGCAGCGGTGCTCCCATGATCGCGTAGGGCAGCTCCGTGCCGGGGAAGGTGAAGCCGGTCAGCAGGTCGGTGAAGCCGAGCCCACGGTAGAGCCGCCGGGCGCGGGTGTTGGCGTCCATCGTGGACAGGACCGCCGCCCGTTCCGGCCGCCCGGCGGTCAGCCGCAGCATCATGGCCAGCCCGGTGCCCCGGCCCTGGTAGCTGGGCAGCACATGCACCTCGGCGATCTCGAGCGAGTCCCCGAACCAGTCCCGGGCGGCGCGGCTGCCCAGAACGCTGGCGGTCGTGCGGCTGACCAGGTCATGCCACCATTGCCCGCCGCCGCCGTGGAAGCCATAGGCGAACCCGACTAGCTCGCCGGTTACCGGCTCGCCGCCATCGGCGTGTTCGCCGTCGCTGGCCGCGCCGCCCGCAGGGCGGGCGATCGCCGCAATGGCACGGAACGCGGCGTAACCCGCATGCCGCTCCATGATCGTGTGCCGCCCGGGCATCTGTTCCTCCGGCGGGTTCATCGCTGCCGCGTAGACCCCCGCGCACGCCTCCAGGTTCGCGAGGAACTGGTTCCCGTCGAGTTCGGCCAGGATGAGTCCGGGCTGCACGCGCGTAGCGTACTCGACCCGGCTGAGCGGCCCGGTGGCGAGCCAGGTTTTGTCAGAGCCTGGGGGTAGCTTCGAACTCAGATCTGATAGCGGTGGACAGCCAGCCGAACTTATGTTCGAATAGGTGTCAGTGAGGCCGCCCGGCAGTTCGCCCCTGCTGCCGGGTCCGGGCCGGGCGGAGCGGGGGAAGTGCCCCGCCCGGCCCCGGCTTTGCGGAAGGAGGAGCAGCCATGGACACGCTTAGCCAGGTGCGGCCAGGCCGGACACGGTGCCGCGTCGCCCCTGCCGCCCTTGCGCTCCTGCACTCGGCCAGGCAGGGTCTGGCGGAGGCAGGCGAGGAAGGCAGCGCCGGCTCGCGGTACGTGGCCGCCCACCTCGCGGCACTGCGGGCCGCGGCCGCGGTCGTGGCTGCCCGTCCCGAGGCCGGTACGGGACCGCGCCGGAAGGCGCCGAAGAGCGTGTGGGAGTTGCTGCCGCGCGTGGAGCCCGCCCTCGCCGAGTGGGCGGCCTTCTTCGCGGCCGGTGCGCGCAAGCGGGCCGCCGCCGAGGCGGGGCTGGCCCGGGCCGTATCCGGTGCCGAAGCGGATGACCTGCTCAGGGACGCAGAGACATTCCTGTCGCTGGTGGAGGATGCGCTGGGAGTGGCCGTTCAGCCGGTGCTGCCGCTCAGAAGCGCCGGATAGCGCCCCGGCGCGATCGAGGCCGGCCGATCCGGCCTATCCCAAGCTGGATCCGGACTGGCTCATGTCCGAAGCGGCCGGATCTGGGCCGCCGCCAGCTCAGGGCCGCCGCCAACCGAGGGGCCCCGCCAACCGAGAGGCGCCGCCGACCAAAGGCCTCCGTCAACCAAGGGCCGCCGCCAAAGGCATGCGGGCACGTGTGCGGTCCAGCGGGTCACCGTCTGGCGGGCAGCCTTGCGGGCCGTGGCCGGCCCAGCGATGGGCAGGGAGGTCGCAGCGGCGCGGGCCTGCAGGATGAGCCAGACAGGCAGCGTTGGCGCAGGTCAACAGGGATTGGCACGCTATCGCGTCGTGCGGGGCCGCTCTGGTGCCGGGGAGCCGTCAGCCCCGCCACGACGCGCTGTGCTCTGCCTGGGAATGCTCTGCCTGGGGACGCCGCGACCGCTGGATGGCCGCTTGTGCCCTAGAACGCCTCGACCGCGCTGCGGGCCTCGGAGTCGAGCACGCCCCAGCCGATCAGTTCCTCGGTGAGGTCGGCCGGTGACTTGTCATAGATGACAGCCAGCGAGCGAAGGTCTTCCTGCCGAATGGACAGCACCCGGCCGTTGTAGTCGCCGCGCTGGCTCTGGATGGTCGCCACGTAGCGGGCAAGCGGACCGGCCTTCTCGCGCGGCAACTGGGACATGCGCTCCAGGTCGATGACGAGCTTCGGCGATGGGGCCATCGCCGTGGGCGCCGCATCGCCGGGCAGGAGTTCCGATACCGGCACTCCGTAGAAGTCGGCAAGCTCGGCGAGCTTCTGCACGGTGACGGAACGGTCGCCGCGCTCATAGGAGCCCACGACCACCGCCTTCCAGCGGCCGCGGGACTTCTCCTCAACGCCGTGGAGGGACAAACCTTGCTGGGTACGGATGGCGCGCAAGCGCGCACCGAGCGTCTTGGCGTACTCGGATGGCATGATCTCGGCTCCCTGGCCAGTCGTCGCTTTGAGTGATGGTTACGGACAGTGACGGTAGGCCGCAACCACGACGAGGTCAAGCCGAATGGCAAAAAGTGGGTGAACTTACGCGCGTTGCCCGGACCTCCTTCGAAGCTTCCGGCGCGCCGATCAGTGGCCGGGAGGCCTTACGTCCACAGGGGTTCTGGCCGGTTGGACCGGCGGATACGCCCCGCCGGCACCGCGGCCGGCGCTCGGCCGGATCACGGTGAGGTAGGTCACATACGGTAACCCGCGGCCCGGGCCGGTCCGCCGGCAGCTCGGCGCCCGGCATCGCGGGGCGCGGCGGTCCACGGTGGTGGGCCGATCGGCTGGTACCGTGTGTCCGAACTGGCGTCCTTTAAAGGCCCGTCCTGTGAGGCGGGAAAGGAGGTCCTCGTGGCGCATGCTGCGCACCCGGCCGGCGGGAAGCCCGGTACCCGCGGTGACAGCGTCACCGCTCAAGGCCAGGCCGACGGTGCCCCCGCACCCGGCCCGCAGGCAAGTCCCAAGATCGTCTTTGAAGCGGCGGAGATCAACCGCGCGCTGACCAGGATCGCCCACGAGATCATCGAGCGGACTAGGGGAGCCGAGCAGGTCGTGCTCCTAGGCATCCCCACCCGCGGCGTCCCACTGGCCGAGCGCATGGCCGCGCGGATTGCCGGTGTGGAAGGCAGGCCGGTACCGCACGGCTCCCTCGACATCACGATGTACCGCGACGACCTGCGGCTGCGCCCGGCCCGGCGGCTCGGCCCCACCGAGGTACCCACCGAGGGCATCGACGGCAAGACCGTGGTCCTGGTGGACGACGTCCTCTACTCCGGGCGGACCGTGCGCGCGGCTCTGGACGCCCTCAACGACCTGGGCCGCCCGCTCGCCGTGCAACTGGCCGTGCTGGTCGACCGCGGGCACCGCGAACTGCCGATCCGGGCCGACTACGTGGGCAAGAACCTGCCGACCTCGCAGCACGAGGTGGTCCGGGTCCTGCTCACCGAGACCGACGGCGAGGACGCGGTGCTGCTTGAACCGGTCGGCGCCGAGCCACGGCTCCGCCGGGGCGGAGTCACCGGGAGGAGACGATGAACCGGCACCTCATCTCGGCCGCCGACCTGAGCAAGCAGGACGCGCTGCTGATTCTGGACACCGCCGAGGAACTGGCCCGGGTGGCGGACCGGCCCATCAAGAAGCTGCCCACGCTGCGCGGGCGCACCGTGGTGAACCTGTTCTTCGAGGACTCCACCAGGACCCGCATCTCGTTCGAGGCGGCGGCCAAGCGGCTGTCCGCCGACGTGATCAACTTCGCCGTCAAGGGCTCGAGCGTGGCCAAGGGGGAGAGCCTCAAGGACACCGCGCTCACCCTGGAGGCCATGGGCGCCGACGCCGTGGTGGTCCGGCACAGCGCCTCGGGCGCGCCGCACCGGCTCTCGAAGTGGCTGCGGGGCAGCGTGATCAACGCCGGCGACGGCGCCCACGAGCACCCGACCCAGGCGCTGCTCGACGCGTTCACGATCCGTCGCAGGTTCGGCCGGGGCAGCGGCGAGGCACTGGATGGGCTGCGGGTCACGATCGTGGGCGACGTGCTGCACAGCCGGGTCGCCCGGTCCAACGTCTGGCTGTTGCACCTGCTCGGCGCCGAGGTCGCCCTCGTCGCACCGCCCACCCTGCTGCCGGTGGCGATCGACGGCTGGCCGTGCTCGGTGAGCTACGACCTCGACGCGGCGCTGCCCAAGAGCGACGTGGTGATGATGCTGCGCATCCAGCAGGAGCGGATGAACGCCGCCTATTTCCCCAGCGTGCGGGAGTACAGCCGCCGCTACGGGCTGGATACCGCACGGCTCGGGCAGCTTCCCGAGGACGCCATCGTGATGCACCCCGGCCCGATGAACCGGGGAGTGGAGATCGCGGCGGAGGTCGCCGACTCGCCAAGGTCCACGATCGTCGAGCAGGTCGCCAACGGTGTCAGCGTCCGGATGGCCGTGCTGTACCTGCTGCTCGGCGGGCTGGAGGTGGCCCAATGACCGCGGAAAGCACGACCTGGGTCATCCGGGGAGCGCGGCCGCTGGGCGGCGAGCCCGCCGACATCACCGTCACCGGCGGAACAATCGCCGAGATCGGGCCCGGGGCCGCGGCACCGCCCGGCGCACAGGTGCTCGACGCGTCCGGGCTGATCGCGCTGCCCGGTCTCGTGGACCTGCACACCCACCTGCGCGAGCCGGGCCGCGAGGACGCCGAGACCATCGAGACCGGCACCCTGGCCGCCGCGCTCGGCGGGTTCACCGCGGTGCACGCGATGGCCAACACCGACCCGGTGGCCGACACCGCCGGGGTCACCGAGCAGATCTGGCGGCTCGGCCGGGCGGCGGGCCACTGCGACGTGCAGCCGGTCGGGGCCGTCACGGTCGGGCTGGCCGGGTCGAGACTGGCGGAGTTCGGCGCGATGGCCGACTCCGCCGCCCGGGTCCGGGTGTTCTCCGACGACGGCCGGTGCGTGTCCGACGCCGTGCTCATGCGGCGGGCGCTCGAATACGTCAAGGCCTTCGACGGGGTGATCCCGCAACACGCGCAGGAGCCCAGGCTCACCGAGGACGCGCAGATGAACGAGGGGGTCGCCTCCGGGCGG
>Ga0207665_10000333_pt1 | contig 32450 bp, 34 predicted proteins | sample LARL112metaG_FD_184351 | JGI IMG/M metagenome (GOLD analysis project Ga0207665, IMG submission 184351) | Corn, switchgrass and miscanthus rhizosphere microbial communities from Kellogg Biological Station, Michigan, USA - LAR L11-2 metaG... | ecosystem: Host-associated > Plants > Roots >... | reverse complement strand
AACGCGGACCGGCATGTCCACATTAAATGATAAAACGTGGTCGGGGCAGCAGGATTCGAACCTGCGACCTTCTGGTCCCAAACCAGACGCGCTACCAGACTGCGCTATGCCCCGCCGGACACCGGCGTTCGATACACGCTTCGCCAAGGTGCGGCAAGCAAGCCTCAGCGGGCGTTAAAGATCGGCGCCGCAACGCGGTCACCGGCCGCAATGCCAAGTTTCTGCGACGTCCCGCCGATAACTTCAAGAACAGCGCGGACGGGTCCGTTCGACGGGATAAGCCGCGTCGACAAAGGCTCGGTGTTCTCGGCTATGCGCAAAATACGACCGTCACCGCGGATAAAAATCATGTCGAGCGGAATATAGGTGTTCTGCATCCAGAAGCTGACTTCCTGGTCCCGTTGGAAGTCGAACAGCATTCCCTGCCCTTCCGGCAGTTCCTTGCGGTACATGAGCCCCTTCGCGCGGTCGGCATCATTGTCCGCAACTTCCACCGTGAACATGTGAACGCCGGTCTTGCTGGCAATTTCAATCGTTTGCGGTCCAACCGGCCGAGCAAGGCTGGCGGCTACAAACAAGCTGACGAATGCAAAGGCGATCCATTTGAGCGAGCGCATGGCACGCCCTTTACGCGGCTCCGCTGCCAGCGGCAATCGTAAAATCGAGGGGGTTTAGTGGGACGCCAGTCCCAAAGGTCCGCCGTCCGGCCTGACCTCGGCCGCCATCAAGCCCTTCGGTCCGGGCCCAAAACGAACCAGAACAGTCTGACCTGGGCGCAATTCCGCAATGCCGTAGCGCCGCAGGGTTTCCATGTGCACAAAAATGTCGGGCGTTCCGTCGCCGCGGGTCAGGAAGCCGAAACCACGCAGTCTGTTGAACCATTTGACTTGCGCACGCTCAAGCCCGCTGGTCGGCGTCACAGTTACGTGAGTGCGCGCCGGCGGCATTTGCGCCGGATGAATAGCCGTCGACTCGTCCATGGAAACAATGCGGAAGGCCTGCAGTCCCTTGGGACGTTGCAGCACCTCACACAGAACCCGTGCACCTTCGTAAGCGGTCTGGTAGCCGTCGCGGCGCAGACACGTCACGTGCAGAAGTATGTCGGGCATCCCGTTGTCAGGGACGATGAATCCAAAACCCTTGGAGACATCGAACCACTTGATGACACCGCTCAATTCGATGAGATCCGTCGCCGTCTCGTCGACGATCTCTCTCACCACCCCTTGGCGGAGATTGGTCCCAGACATTTTCGATTCGACCCCGTCCGACGCCATGACGCCAAACGCCGCCACCTTGCTGGCGCCTCTTGATGGGCGCTTAAACGAATCTTGCGGAATCGAAGATAACACCGACCTCAGAACGGCAAAGGGGCAAAATAGGCTTGCACACAGCTCTATACACAGCGTAGCGAGCAGCGAATCAGTGTGCGATGAAAGGACTTAGCGCGTCGCCGATGTCATTGCGCACGACCAGATCGGCAATATCGTCAAAATCCGTAGGCTCACGATTGATGATGACGAGCGCTGCACCGTTACGCTTGGCCATCAACGGGAAACCCGCCGCGGGCCAAACCACGAGAGAGGAACCGACAGCGAGAAACAGATCGCAGTTTCTGGTCAATTCCTCAGCGCGTTCCATCGCCTCGAGCGGCATCTGCTGGCCGAACGAAATCGTCGCGGTTTTGATGTGGCCACCACATCCGCAATCGGGGGCGCGCTCGCCCAAATTATCGAATTTTTCCTTGACCCAAGACAATTCGTATCGCTTTGCACAATCGAGACAGAGGGCATACGTGGTGTTGCCGTGCAGTTCCACGACATCGGACGCGGTAACGCCTGAAGCCTGATGCAGATTGTCGATGTTCTGCGTGATGAGCGCAGGACTTTTCCCGGAACGGTAGAGACTTGCCAAAGCGCGATGCCCTCTGCCGGGTTTCGCGTTCGCGAAACTCTCCTCCATGGCAAACCGTCGCCGCCAGGCTTCGTCCCGCATCTCCTGGCTTGTCACAAAAGCATCGAACGGTATCTGTTTGGTCTTTGTCCAGATGCCTCCGGGTGAACGGAAATCGGGTATCCCGCACTCGGTGGAAATACCTGCCCCGGTAAAGGGAATAATGACTGAGGCATTCTCGATCAGATGCCTCAAACGCTCGATAGCGGTGGGAAGATCGGAGGCGATCATTTGTGTATAGTCGCTGCCTTCTGTCAGTCAGTGAGGTTTAGCCTATGCGATATCTGCACACTATGCTGCGCGTTCGAGATCTCGACGCTGCGCTCGATTTTTATTGCAACAAGCTTGGCATGAAAGAAACCCGCCGCCGGGTGGATGAGAAAAACCGGTACACTCTGGTGTTCCTGGCAGGCCCGGCCGACGAAAAATTGGTTGAATCAAGTAAAACCGCCGGCCGCCCAGGCCCGGAATTGGAACTCACCTACAACTGGGATACCGAAGACTATGGCGAGGCCCGTCATTTTGGGCACCTCGCCTTCGAGGTCGACAACATCTACGCGACCTGCGAGCGACTGATGAAAGCAGGCGTAACGATCAACCGGCCGCCGCGTGATGGCGTCATGGCTTTCGTGCGCTCCCCGGACAAGCAATCGATCGAGCTTTTGCAGAAAGGCTCAGCCCTGCCCGCCCAGGAGCCCTGGAAGTCGATGCCGAATTCCGGCAAGTGGTGAGCTCGCTTGCCGCTGACGGCGAAGGTCTTTATACCCCGACCCAACAGTAGCCGCCGTTCGGCGGCGGCTTTAGCGCCCTTCGTCTAGAGGCCTAGGACACCGCCCTTTCACGGCGGTAACAGGGGTTCGAATCCCCTAGGGCGCGCCAATCTCATGTGTTCTTACGAACCGAAAACACATGCATATACCGCGAAAGCGCCAGCGGATTGGCCATCTCAAAAGCATGCCACTGTTGGATGTCTGTCATCGCGGCACGAGAAAACTGGCGCTCGAAAAGCTGGATAACCTGCGGCTCCGCCTCGAACCCGAGGAACGAGAGTCCGTGCCTGGCGATAAATTCGCTGATCTGCGTGATTGTGAACTGGTGCTCCATAACATGGAATAGCAGGTCGCGGACTCCACTCACGCTATAGAAATCGGCAGTACTGATTATGGTTTTCCAACGCCCGTCATTGTCACCAAATATCTCCTGCCGACACTTCCGAATATCGTCTACGGTGGGCCGGTAGCCGCGCTCAGCAACGAGCGCTCGTGCTTTGACGATGCTGCGCCGGGCCGCCCCTTCTTCGTTGTAAAGGCCGACACGCATTTGCCCGCCTGGCCGCAGCAGCGAAAGCAGAATGCGCCATCCCGTTTCAGGCTCCGCCAAGTGGTGCAATACGCCAACGGCTTCAATCCGATCAAATTGACGATCGATTGCTTCCAGTCTGAGAATGTCGGCTTGAGCAAATTCAACGTTGCGCAATCCGGCCTCACGACTCTTTCGCCGAGCGAAGGCGAGGCTTGGTAAGCTGATGTCGATGGCCAGAATGCGCGCGCTCGGATAGCGATGAGCCACCTGGCTTGCGTGCAGGCCGGTTCCGCACCCCGCAATAAGGATTTCGCCGCGAAAAGGATCACCTGCCTCATTCGCATAGCGAGCAGTCGTGTCAACGACCCAGCGGGGATATGGGTTTTCTTCGTATTGCTCCATTACGTCCTGCGACACGCCGCCATCGATCGCGGTCAACTTCGGTATGGTCGGACGGTCGCGCAATTCCTCCAAAGGTTCATGCAACTGCTGCCGGATCAGGCCGGACATGGTCACCGGCCAGTCTCGTTTCAAAATTCTTTCGGCGCGCGGGAGCTGATAGAGCGAAAAATACGCCGCAACCCCGGCAAGGGTGATTGGCTCAATTACTGCCCCCTCATTGTCCAGTTGCTTCAACAAAAAGTCGCGAAGCTGGATCGATTGCCGGGTTTCGTCATCCTCTTGAGCGTAGACATATTCGTTGATGAAGCACTGTTGGGCCACCGCACCAAAACAGACGGTGAGAGCCTCCATAGCGGAGGGTGAAGCGGCGCCATTGTTGGTAGCAAAACGAAGTAACGTGCGGCGCAAACGGGTGAGGAACGTCTCCAGCAGTTGCCCTCGAATGACCGTACTTTCCAGCGCACAACGCAAAAACAAATCGTCGGCAATGGTTTTGAGCGCCGTGACATCGAGATCGAGCGTACGCCCCAGCGGTTGCTGATTTTCAAGCTGGTCGAGGTATGGAGCGAGCGTCTGGCTTCGCCTGATGAAGTCTTCGACGTTGTTTCCGCTCAACCCGAGCGCAATCGCCTTTTTGAAATGGCCGACAGCCTGATCAACTTGGTGAAGCGTCTGATAGGAAGACGCCAGATTGTAATGGCAAGCCGCGTTTAAAGGATCCGACTCAATGGCGCGGTTAAACATCTGTACCGAAAGCTTGTGGCGATTGGACGACTGCCCGATAAGTCCAATGAGATTGAGGCTGTCAACGTGTGTCGGTAAGCGCGCCAGAATTTCCCTGCATAGAACTTCGGCGCGCTTGCCGTTGCCGTTGTGGAATTGCCGTCGGGCTTCATCCATCAGGTCAGCGTCGGCAGGCGCTGCACCGGCTGCATGATGACGGTCGAACTGACTGAGGCTCTGCTTCGCCGCGATACGCCGCTGTTTCCGGTTCGTCATTGCAAAAAGGTGACTGCTAAGCCCAAGATCGAGCGCCAACAACACGGGACTGGTTGAGACATACCTTTATCACGAGAATGACAATAACACTCTGGCCTGGCAGGGGGAGCGCGACATGACCGACGCAACCAAAGGCAACTGCTTCTGTGGCGCCATCGAAATCGAGGCGAGCGGCGCACCTGTGGAGATGGGATATTGCCACTGCAATTCCTGCCGCTCCTACTCGGGAAGTCCGGTGAATGCATACCTCTTGTGGAAGGCAGAAGACGTATGCGTCACGAAGGGACAGGAATTCGTCGGCCACTTTAAAAAAACGGAAATGAGTGATCGACAGTTCTGCACGCGTTGCGGCGGCCATCTCATGACTCATCACCCAACCTTTGGCCTCACCGACGTTCGCGCGGCAGTGATTCCTCGCGTGACGTTCAAACCGGTTATCCACTTGCACTACGCAGAAACCGTACTGCCGATGAAGGATGGGTTGCCGAAATTTCGCGATTTTCCGATCGAGGCAGGCGGATCAGGCGAACTGGTTCCCGAGTAGCTGAGCCGGCGAGACGACGGATTTACAAAGACAATTTCGCGGCTTTACGCGCTCTTTATGTGCGCACGTGGTGACGCTTCGTCGCACCAATCATCGCAATCATAGCTGCTATGCGCAGATGCGGCAGTTCTCACGCACTTTTTAACATACAAATTATGAGCCGGATGATTCCTTAGCAGGTACAAGTATCGCGGTCCTGCGAACTTTCTCTCGGGGCATCAGGTAATGATCAACAGCAAGAACGTAGTGGCATCCCTAAGGCGCGACGCGACCTTCGTGTGGCACGCGGTTATAGCCGTCGTGTTCATCGGCTTTGCCAGCCTTGCCGTTGCGGCCGCTTTTCTGGACGTGATCGGCATCAGGCACTAGCCCCGGGTAACGGTGCCGCCGCCCGTTGTAGGATTCCACTACAAGAGCATTGCCATTTGAGCCGACTCGCTCGACGTAGTTCGGGCCGACAGGCGATTTGCCGTGGCCACCCGGAATGTCGAGCACGTAAGTCGGCTGGCACAAACCGGACAATCGACCGCGAAGCGTGCGCATCAGTTCCTGCCCGTCCGCCAGGTCGGTGCGGAAATGACTCGTGCCCGGCGCCATGTCTCCGTGATGCAAATAATATGGCTTGATCCGACATTCGACCAATGTGCGCATCAGTTGACCCATCACCTCGGGCGTGTCGTTGACGCCGGCAAGCAGCACCGTTTGCGACAGCAGCGGAATCCCGGCATCCGCAATACGCGCGCACGCCGCGCGCGCGTCCACCGTGAGCTCACGAGGATGATTGACGTGCAAAGCAACATAGGTCGCTTTTGTCCTGACTTTCATCGCGCGCACCAGTTCGCGGGTCACGCGCGCGGGCTCGGCGACCGGCACCCGGGTGTGAATTCGCACCACCTTCACGTGATCGATCTTTTCGAGGGAGTTCATGATCGAGCGCAGCCGGCGCGCCGAAAGAACCAATGGGTCGCCGCCGGTCAGGATGACTTCCCAGATTTCCGGATGTGTCCGGATATAGTCGAGTGCCCGCTCCAAGGCCTCGTGCGAGAGCACATTCGGCTTGCCCGGGCCAACCATTTCGCGCCGGAAGCAGAAGCGACAGTAGACCGCGCAGACATGGGTCGGCTTGAGCAAAACACGATCCGGATAACGATGCACGATACCCTCGACGGGGCTGTGCGCGTCGTCGCCGATTGGATCCGGGTCTTCCACCATTTGGTGATCGAGCTCTGCAATATTCGGAACGAATTGCCGCGCAATGGGATCACGCGGATCATTGCGGTCGATCAATTGCGCCAGGGAGTCCGGAATCGCGACCGCGTAGCGATCAACGACTTGCTCGAGCGACGCCAGACGCTCCTGTGTCACAAGACCGCTCGCGCGGAGTTGGGCGGGGCTACGTAGCGTTGTCATTTGTCGTTCCTTCTTGTGTCCCTCTACGGATCCACCACGGGCGCCCAGATCACCTGCTCGATCCTTTGGGCGCCGGTCGCCAGCATCACCAGACGGTCGAAACCGAGAGCAATTCCGCTCGCAGGCGGCATTTGCCCCAGGGCGAGGAGAAAGTCTTCATCCACCGGATAGCGCTCGCCATGAATGCGATGCTTTTCAGCCATGGCAGTCTCGAAGCGGGCACGCTGTTCGGCAACGTCTATCAGTTCTCCGAATGCATTGGCCAGTTCGACCCCGCAGGCGTAAAGCTCAAATCGCTCGGCGACTTTGTCGCTGCCGGGCTTCGGCCGCGCCAGTGCCGCCAATGGCAACGGATACTCATACAGGAGCGTCGCGCGGCCGATGCCCAGCCGTGGATCAACGCGTTCCGCCAGGATCCGACTGAAGATGTCGCCCCACGTATCGTCGTTCGCCGTAGTGACGCCAATGCGCGCTGCTTCCGCCGCAAGCATGGCCCGGTCACCCCGCCCCTCGCTTACTGTGGACAGCAAGTCGACCTCGGCGTAGCGCGCGAAGGCATCCGCGACTGTCAATCTCTCCGGCGCAGCAAATGGATCGACGGTCTTGCCGCGAAAGCGAAATTCCTTGGCACCGGCAGCACGCGCCGCCTCGCCGAGAAGCGCCGCACAGTCATCCATGAGCACGTCATAGGTCTCGTTCGTCCTGTACCATTCAAGCATCGTGAATTCGGGATGATGCAGATCGCCACGCTCGCGGTTGCGGAACACCCGGGCAAAATTGACAACGCGGGCTTCACCCGCAGCCAGCAACTTCTTGCAGGCGAATTCCGGCGAGGTATGCAGATATAACGGCCGCCGTTCCCCGCCCGGACCGATGAGGTCGGTGGCGAAAGCGTGCAGATGGGTCTCGTTGCCGGGCGAAACCTGAAGGGCGGCCGTCTCGACTTCGACGAAATCATGCTGCGCGAACCATGCCCTCAGCGCCGCAGCGATGCGACCGCGCGCCAGCAAGTAAGGCCTGCGGGCGGCGTGGGAACCGGCGCTCCAGAACGGTGGGGTTTTCGGCACGTTTACCTCAGCCAGAGGACCGGCGAGAAAGACTGGTATCGGGCGAGAAGATCGGTATGGTGCGCCCCGAAACCACGGCCCCCGCCGCCAATAAATCAAGGATCGCTATCGTGAAGGTCATCGCTTCGTCGCTCCGCAAGGGCAATATCGTCGACATTGACGGCAAGCTCTATGTCGTCCTCACCGCTGAGAACTTTCACCCCGGCAAGGGCACCCCGACCACGCAGGTGGATATGCGCCGGATTTCCGACGGCGTGAAGACCTCGCAGCGTTACAAGACCACCGACCAGGTCGAGCGCGCGCACGTCGAAGATCACGACTTCAGCTACCTCTATCAGGATGGCGATGGCTTCCACTTCATGAATCAGGAGACCTATGACCAGATTCACGTTTCAGGAGACATCGTCGGCGACTATGCCGCCTACCTGCAGGAAGGAATGGTCGTGAACCTCAGCGTCCACGAAGGCGTCCCCGTTGCCATCGAGATCCCGCAGAAAGTCACGCTGGAAATCGTCGATACCGAACCGGTGGTCAAGGGGCAGACCGCGTCCGGCTCTTTCAAGCCGGCCAAGTTGTCGAACGGCGTGCGGACTATGGTGCCGACACATATCACCGTCGGCACCCGGGTGGTCGTCAACACCGGCGACGGCTCCTACGTGGAACGCGCCAAGGATTAGACCTGGACTAGACCCGGACGCTCGCCCGCACTTCCCTCGGAAACAAATCGTCAGGGGTGAGTTTTCTGGCGGTCACGCCCTGCGCGTGGGCGAAGCGACAAAACGCGTCCAGCGTCTTGCGGTTTGCCTCGAGCCCATACGGAAATGGATCGGCGCCGAAATTCTTGCCTAGCTCGCTTGCAATCGACGCTGACCATGGCACTGGAAGACGTGATGCCGTCAGGTCCTGGATCCGTTCGAGGCTCCGCCGCTTGGCTTCCTCAAAGGCCTTGAACAGATTCATCGCTACCCACGGGTAGCGTTCAAACAGAACTCGGCGCATCGCGACCACATGCATGATCGGGTAGATTCCAGTCTTGGCGTGGTACTGCATCTCCTCAGCGCGATAGTCGGGATAGAGTCGCGCAATTCTTCCGCCACCTTTTTCGAATGCATCCGGGACACGGGCGGAAATTGCGGCGTCGATCTCTCCGGACAACAGCATCGCAGAGATGCTTGTGTCAGGGCGCTGCTGGTATTGCATGCCCTCAGGCAATTTGAATTCGACCTTTTCGGCGCGGCCAGGATCGTTCATGCCGGCCTGCACCCATTGAATCTTCCGTAGATCCACGCCGGCGGTCTCCGACAGAAATCCGCGTGCAAATATGCCGGCGGTTTGCGCCCATTCCGGAATTCCCACGCGCTTTCCTTCCAGGGCCTTGGGTTCGGAAATGCCGCGATCAGCGCGTATGTAGATCGCGGAGTGGCGGAACACGCGCGACGGAAAGACGGGGATACCGACAAAGGGCGAGTTGCCTTGCGAGGCATAGCCGATGAACTTGCCGAAGGACATTTCGGAAATGTCCCATTCACGGTTCACGATGAAGCGGTAGAAGATTTCCTCGACGGGAAGCACGAAGGCGGTGAGCACCATGCCCTCGGCCCTAACGACCCCGTTCACAAGGTCCCGTACATGATCGTAGTCGGTAATGGCAAACGTGGCATGCAGCCGCGCCGTACCGCCGCTTTCCATGATTTCGGGTTCGCGGTCGGCGCTTGAGGCGGCGGTCAAATTGGCTTCGTGCACTGTCATTTTTCGCAGTTCCTCGCCCGCCCGGCTGGGGCGCTGCGGGGCACCCTACACCAAAGGATACGGCCCTTGTATGCCGCGATTCGATACACTTAACTCTTGTATCTAGATTCCTGGATCTGACTGGTTCTGGCTGGCGGGCAAAGCGAGGGAAGCAGGATTGAAACGTGCCCTTCTTGTTGGCATCGCTCTGTTCATCGCCAGCGCCGCGCCAGCGGAGGAGATGAAGAGCCCGCAACTGTCTCGCGCGCGCGTTGATTGGGACGCCGCCGCAGCGAGCCTTGCCGAGCGAATACCGGGTGGCCCAGCGGAATCGTTCGCCAAGCTCAATATGGCCGCCGAGGTCGGGTTCCCCGGCATCACCAACAGTTCGGTGCCAGTCCTTTTACCCTTCGACATCGATGGTTTCGCCAAGGAGATCGCCGCCAAACCTGGGCAGCCCCCCGACCAGATTGCAGCGAGCGCCGCTCGCTATATGCGAGCTGATTTTCAGCCAACGAAATTTTTCCTGACTGGTCCCGCTGGGTATGACGCCGCTTTCGCGTTGACGCTGGCAAATGTCCCGGACCTGTCGGACATCAGTTACAGCGACCCGGTCTATGTCCTGTTCTCGGGTCTCGCCATGACCTACCAGCTCGAGGGCCCAGCTCTCCCGGACGGCGAGCCGGTGAAATCGTTACAGGACAATTTCCCGGGCATTCGTCGCTATCTGCATGAATCTTATATTCGATACAGTTTTGAGCGCTACGGCGTGACTTATGTCGCGGCCATCTATTGCCTCGATACGCGACCGCGAAGAAAAATCCTGACGTGCCGACAGGCCGACCGCGTGATGGAACGCTTCCTGCGCACGCTCAGGCTTGCGGGTGGCACGCCTGCCGCAGAGATGCCGACCGAAGCCGTGCGCGCTGACCGGCCAAAAGAAACGTCGAAAGATTTCACCTATTTCAGCCCTGGCCTGATCATCCCCAACACGGGGTTGAGAAAGGATACTGGTGGCCGCCCCGACTACACTGTGTACGCGCGGCTGCGCTTTCCGCTCAAGGAGGCGCCTGCCTTCGCCAATTCGCAATCGTTCAACAATTGGGGCGATTGTGACTTCACCGGACGATCGGTGCGCAGCCCGCGCAGGAAAGACCAGCCCTATTCGTGCAATGTCAACGGAAGACCGCTGGTTTTCAACGAGGGCGCTCCCAGCAATTACTCTTATCCGTGGCGCGATAATTTTTGCGAACATCGCCGCTTTTTCGTCGGTCAATGTCCGGGGGGAGAAGGCCACCAGGGCCAGGATATCCGCCCAAGCTCGTGCTCGATCCTCAATGATGGCGCGGACCGTTGCCAGCCCTACCAGCACGAAGTCGTTGCCGCTCACGACGGCTTCATTCTGCGCGCGCCCAAGCAGGAGGCCGTCTATCTTTTCATCAACACAACTAGCACCCATGCGCGCGTGCGCTACATGCACATGAACCCGAACCAGCTCGACGCGGACGGCATCGTCAGCGGCAAGCTGGTGCACGAAGGCGACCGGATTGGCAAAGTCGGCAATTACAACAACCGGGAACGCGGGACGACTTACCATCTGCATTTCGACATGCAGGTGCCGACCAAGCTCGGTTGGGTTTTCGTAAGTCCGTACATGACGCTTGTGTCAGCCTATGAGCGGCTGATCGGCGCGCGCGGCACGGAAATCAAGGATACCGATCCGGTCCCGCCGATCGCCGGTGTTCCGCCGGTGATCATACGGCCCTCCGACATACCCGCGGTTGCGCTGGCTCCCGTTGCCCGTACGGAGGAGACTGCCTCCGTGCGCGCAAAGTCGCACAAGGCGAAAGGGAAGCCTGCAAAGAAGAGCAAAGCCAAGGCTGGCAAGAAGAAACGCCGGCGCGGCTAGTCGCCGCATCGAGGTTTCTGCGCGTGCGCGCTCCGACTAGACTATAGCCATGCAGCGAATCTATCCGATGTCCGTTCCACTTCGGTGCCTGAGCCGACGTTCCGTTCTCACCGGCGCCCTTGGCGTCGCGGCCGGTGTAGTGACTCACAGGCACGCACGGGCAGCGCAGCCTCCGGCCTTCACGCGCTGGGTGGAAAATTTCAAACCGCGCGCTCTCAAGCGCGGTATTTCCGAACAGACATATGATCGTGTGATGGGCGCTGTAACGCCCGACACAACCGTATATGCGGAGAACAACGCGCAACCGGAATTCACCGAGTTGATGTGGCAATACATCAATCGGCGCTGCTCCGGCTGGCGCGTCATGACCGGCAAGGAACGTGCAAAGGAATACGCCGGCCTGCTTTCACGCATCGAGAAGGATTACGGTGTCGATCGCTATATCCTGCTCGGGCTGTGGGGAATGGAATCGTCCTACGGCGACGTGATCATCAACAAGAAATACATGCGGCCGATCATTCCTGCCCTCGCCGCTTTGGCCTGGGGCGAACCGCGCCGGCGCGCGTATTGGGAGGCGGAGTTGCTCAACGCGCTGACGATCGTCGACCGCGGATGGGCACAACCTTCGGACATGATCGGCTCGTGGGCAGGTGCGATGGGGCATACCCAATGGATGCCGGAAGTCTGGCTGAACATGGGCGTCGACTACGACCATGATGGCCGCGCCTCACCATTCGGCAAGCCAGACGATTCACTGGCCGGCACTGCGCGCTATCTGGTCGAACGCGGCAATTACCGGCGGGGCGAAGCCTGGGGTTGCGAGGTGACGATGCCGGCTGGACGCCCCAAGCTTGCCGACAATCGCACGATGCGCACTTACGCCAAATGGCAGGATCTCGGCGTCCGCCGCGCCGACGGTGCGGCATTTCCGCGGCCGAGCGATCATGTGAAGCTTTGGTTGCCTGTGGCCGGAGGCCCCGCCTTTCTGGTCGGGCAAAATTTTCGCGCGGTCTACTCGTACAATCCGTCCAGCAGCTACACGCTGGCGCTCTGCCACCTGGGCGACCTGATACGTGGCGGCCCCCCGTTCCATCAGCAGTTCCCGGGTGGGGAGCGCGCGCCGACGCTGGATGAAGTCAAAGAGATTCAGCGTCGCCTCAACGAGCAAGGCTTCAAGACCGACGGCATTGATGGACGCACCGGGAGCGACACGATCAAGGCCATTCTCGCCTATCAGAAAAAGGTCGGTATGGACCCCGCCGATGGCTACGCCGGGCTGAAATTGCTCGCCCGATTGCGTCAGGCCTCGTAATCCGGTTGGATGCCGCCGTTCCGCCCGCCGGGCGGTAGAGGACCAGCCGAAACCGTGTCAAGCAACAGAAGCGATAGCGCAAAAACGCGTCCCGCCAACGGCGGCACATTATCCGCCTTCGATCGTCCGGTTCCTGCCGGGGTCAATGCCGCCGGGTTCGGCAGTGACGTCGTTGCCGACGCGTTACGGGCAACGGACATCCCCTACATCGCCCTCAATCCAGGTGCGAGCTATCGCGGCCTGCACGACAGCCTCGTCAACTATCTTGGCAATGAGCGGCCGCAGATGCTGCTGTGCCTGCACGAGGAAAGCGCGGTGGCGATCGCTCACGGCTATGCGAAGGTCACCGGAAAAGCCATGGCGGCCGCCGTGCACTCGAACGTCGGCCTGATGCACGCGACCATGGCGATCTTCAACGCCTGGTGCGATCGCATGCCGATGGTGATCCTCGGGGCGACCGGTCCGGTCGACGCGGTCAAACGGCGGCCATGGATCGACTGGATTCACACCGCCCGCGATCAGGGCGCACTGGTGCGCGGCTACACCAAATGGGACGATCAGCCGGCCTCTCCTGTGGCGGCACGCGAAGCGGTGCTACGCGCAAACTGGATTGCCAACACAGCGCCGCGTGGTCCGACTTACGTCAACCTCGACGCTGAGATGCAGGAGAGCAAACTTACCGAAGCCGTGCCGCCGATCGAGGCCGCGCGCTTCATGCCGCCCGTTAAAAATGCGCCCGCGCCCGATCTCATCCAGCAAGCGGCCGACATCCTGCGCAGTGCCAAGCGGCCGGTGATCCTTGCCGGACGCGTATCGCGCGATGTCGATGCCTGGAAAGCACGCATTGCGCTCGCGGAAGCCATCAATGCCCGCGTCGCCACCGATCTCAAAGTCGCGGCGGCCTTCCCCACCCATCATCAATTGCACGTCGGCTCGCCGGGCACCATCGGCATGACCTCGCAGGCCGTCGATGCCATCCGAGAAGCTGATGTCATTTTGAGTCTTGATTGGGTGGATGTTGCCGGAACGCTGAAATCAGTCTTTGGCGCAACCGTGCCGTCCGCGCGCATCGTTCAGGTTTCCGTCGACCATCACCTCCACAATGGCTGGAGCATGGACTATCAGGGCCTCCCGCCGGTTGACGTATTCATTGATTGCGAACCCGACGTCGCCGTGCCGGCGCTCCTCGCCGCGGTGGGGTCTCACCGTGCGCAGACCACGACCGCGTACAAAAAGGAATTCCCAAAGCTTTCGAACGACAAGCTCACCGTCGATCATCTTGCCGACGCACTTCGCAAAGCCGTCGGCGAGCGCCCGACCTCTTTGACTCACGTGTCGCTGTCCTGGAACGGTGCAAGCTGGCTCTTCAATCATCCGCTTGACTATCTCGGCTCGGACGGCGGCGGCGGCGTCGGCGGCGGGCCTGGTATTTCCGTCGGCGCAGCGTTGGCACTGAAAGGCAGCGGCCGTTTGCCGGTCGCGGTCTGCGGCGATGGCGATTTCCTGATGGGCGTCACCGCGTTGTGGACGGCGGCACATTACCGCATTCCGCTCCTGATCGTGGTCGCCAATAACCGGTCTTTCTTCAACGATGAACTGCATCAGGAACGAATGGCCCGCATGCGCAATCGCCCCGTGGAAAACCGTTGGGTCGGCCAGCGCATTTCCGAGCCCGATATCGATCTTGCGGCAATGGCGCGCGCCCAAGGAGCGCAGGGTTTCGGGCCAGTGACCTCCATTGCCGACCTGCAGACCACATTCGAGAAGGCGATCGCGGCCGTCGAGAGCGGGGCAATCGCCGTTGTCGACGTGCGCGTCGAACCCGGCTACACCGCCGCCATGACGGCCGCCATGACGCGAAAGAGCGAGTAAGTTCCCGATGCCACCTGATGCAGTACGAAATGACGCCATTCTGGTGGCGGACGACATTGTCGTTCAGTTTCAAACTCCCGAAGGCCCGATCACGGCGGTCGACAATGTGTCGTTCGGGGTGAAACCCGGTGAGTTTCTGTCGGTGATCGGTCCCTCGGGTTGTGGAAAATCAACCTTGTTCAATGTGATCGGTGGCCTTCTGAACGGGTACGACGGGATCGTCAGCGTCGCCGGAGAAACCATTTCCGGTCCGCACAAATCGATCGGCATGGTGTTCCAGGAAGAATCCACGTTCCCATGGCGGACGGTCACCGATAACGTCGCCTTCCCGCTCGAGCTCATCGGCATGTCGAAGGCCAAGCGCGTGGAGCGCGCCCGGCATTTCATTTCACTCGTGGGCCTCGACGGTTTTGAAAACCGCTATCCCGGCGAACTTTCCGGCGGCATGCGCCAACGTGTTTCGCTTGCACGGACGCTGGCGTCCGAACCCAAAATTCTGCTGATGGATGAACCGTTTGCCGCACTCGATGAGCAGACGCGGCTCCTGCTTGGCGACAAGGTTCTACAGATACAACAGGAGCTCAAGCAAACAACGCTGCTGATCACACATAACATTACCGAAGCCGTGCAGATGTCCGATCGAATTCTTGTCATGACGTATCGACCGGGCAAGGTGAAACGGATCGTCGAGATCAATCTGCCGCGCCCGCGCACGTCGGAGATTGTCGGCAGCGAAGCGTTCGGCCGATACGTTGCGCAGATCTGGAACGACCTGCGCGAAGAAGCTAACCGCGGCATGCGCGACGAAGAAAAGAACGTGCTGAGGCAGGAGGAGCAGGCACTATGACGACGGCGGTTACGCCCGCTGTCACCTCGGGCCGCGACTATGCAGCCCCGCTGGTCGGCTTCGGCACATTCGTTGCGTTCCTGCTAGTCATCGAAGCGGTGATCCGCATCGGTTGGCTCAACCGCTTCATCGTCCCGCCGCCGTCAGAAATCATCGCGAGCTTCAGTAACCTGTTTACGGAAGAGCACATTGTCTACCGCTTCTTTTTCACGGCGGGCGAATGCTTCATCGCCGGCGTCCTGGTCACGATATTCGGCATTGCCATTGGCGTGGTGATGCAACGCTACAGTCTGCTGCAGCGAGCGTGTGAAACCTGGGTCGCGGCATTTGCTTCAGCACCTTTGGTGCTGACCTATCCCTTGTTCATGGTGATTTTCGGCCGTAACGCCTGGACGATCATCATGATGGGGTTTCTCTCCGCCCTGCCCCCGGTGATCCTAAAGACGATTGAAGGCATATCGGGAACGCGCAAGGTTCTGGTCAACGTGGGGCGCAGCTTCAAGCTGACGCCAACACAACAATTCTGGAAAATTCTGTTCCCGGCGGCGTTGCCGACCATTTTCGTCGGCATCCGACTGGGACTGATCTTTGCGCTGATCAATGTGGTCGGCACTGAGTTCCTGATCAATTTCGGCGGGCTGGGTCAATTGATTAACGATCTGGCCGAGCGCTACGACCTCGCCGGCACCTATGCCGCGATCTGTTTTGTGGTTCTGGTGAGTGTGCTGTTCTTTATGGGATTGGAGAAAGCCGAGAGATGGCTGAGACCGGTCGCTTGAGCCAAACGGCAGTCAGGTCCCCGGTGGTCAGTCCGGTGACCTTGCTGCGCACCGCCATCATCCTCGCGGTGCTGGCGGCGTGGGAATTGCTCGCCCATTCGGGCTGGCTGTACCGCGACGTCGTACCGTCGTTGCTGTCCATTGGACGCGCGATGGCGGCACTGCTCACCGACCGTAATTACTATTTCAATCTCGGGGTCACCGCTGCTGAAATTCTTACGGCCCTGGCGATTGGCGGTTCCGCGGGGCTCGTGGTCGGGCTCGTTCTTGGTGCCAATCGCTTCCTGTCGAGAGCCTTCGAGCCCTATCTCTATTATCTCGGCCCGACACCGAAGATCATCTTCTTCCCGGTGATGATCATGTGGTTCGGCGTGGGACCGGAATCCAAAGTGGCGCTCGGGACGTTGTCCTGCTTCTTCCCCGTCGCGCTGAATGTCGCTGCCGGAATGCGACAAATTGACAAAGTCCTGATCCGCGTCGGGCACAGCTTTCGTGCCAACACGTGGCAGATGGTGCAAAAAATCTATCTGCCCGCGATGCGCCATCCGATCATCAACGGAATCCGTCTCGGATTTGGTTTCGCATTGATCGGGACTTTGCTTGCCGAGACAAAGCTGTCCAACAAGGGCATCGGCTTCCTGATCATCCAGACCTACAGTATCTTCGACATGCCAGCGATGTACGCAATGCTGATCGTCCTGTTCGTGCTGGCGATCGGCGCCAATTCTCTGATCGGAAAGCTCGGCGGTCTCGACAGCATCAAGAGAAGCTAGAAAAACGCGGGAGGGAGCTTCATGAGACACTTCCTTGCAATTGCGGCTGCCGCCGCAACGATTGTCCAGGCCAGTCCGGGCGTCGCCGACGATCTCGTTAAGATGACGATCGGCCAGCGCGGCAATTGGGATACCTCGATCACCCACCTCGGCGAGAAGGCTGGCATCTTCAAGAAGCATGGTTTGCAGCTGGAGATGATCTACACCTCAGGCAGCGGAGAAACCTTGCAGCCAGTCATTGCTGGCGGCGTCGATCTTGGATTGGCGGTCGGCACGCTTGGGGCCATGGCGGCCTATGCGAAAGGCGCACCGGTGCGCATTATCGGCGCGCAGGCGACGGGCGCCGCCGATTACTGGTACGCCAAGAATCCGGACATCAAGACGCTGAAGGATACCAACGGGCACACCATCGCATTCTCAACCAATGGATCCTCGACGAACAGCGTCGTCCGGGCCTTCATCGATGAATTCAAGCTCACCGCCAAGCCGCAGGCCACCGGCAATCCGAGCGCGACACTGACGGCCGTCATGACCGATCAGGTGGATGTCGGCTGGGCCGCGCCACCCTTCGGACTCAAGGAAATGGACGAGGGCAAGATTCATCTGGTAGCCCGCGCGACCGATGCTGCTCTTGTGCGCGGCCAGACGATCCGTGTGCTCGTGGCGAACGCCGAGGTCCTTGCAAAGCGCAAGGATGTCATCGAGCGCTTCATGAAGGCCTATCGTGAAAGCATCGAATACATGTACTCGTCGAACCCGCAGGTCATCACCGACTACGCCGAGTTCGCCAAAGTCCCGGAACCCATGGCCAAGCGCGTGCGCGACGACTTCTTCCCCAAGAGCCTGGTCAACCCCGATCAAATTCACGGGCTCGACTCCTTGATCCCCGAAGCAGTAAACCTGAAATTTATCCCCGCTCCGCTGACCAAAGAACAGATCGCCGAGTTGATCCAGATTTCGCCACGTCAGTAGTGACAAACAGACGGACAGTTCCATGACCACAGCCGTTTCACCGCAAGCGGCCGCCGCGCAGGCGGTGGTGTTGCCCAAGAACCGGGGCGCCTACTACGCCGGCGCCTGGCACGAACCTAAAGCCGGACGTTTTGTCGAATCGATCAACCCGGGCACTGGACAGTCTTTGGGGAAGGTTGCGGACTCCGGCGCGGACGACATCGACGCCGCCGTCGGCTCGGCAAAGACTGCATTCGCTGAATGGCGGCGCGTGTTGCCGCTCGAACGCGCGAAGATTCTGCGGCGGATCGCCGAGATCCTCCGTCAGAACGCCAACGAGCTTGCGATGATCGATGCCGCCGATTGCGGCAATCCGGTCAAGGAAATGGTCAGTGACGCGATGATCGCCGCGGCGCAGATGGAATTCTTCGCCGGCTTTGTCACGGAAATGAAGGGCGCCTCGATTCCGATGGGCCCGGATGTGATCAATTTCTCCGTGCGCGAACCATTGGGCGTCGTCGGACGTATCATTCCCTTCAACCACCCGTTCATGTTCTGCGCGGGAAAATCCGCGGCCCCGCTTGCGGCCGGCAATACCGTAGTCGTCAAACCACCGGAGCAGTCGCCCCTCTCCTCCTTGCGGCTTGCTGAACTGATCGGTGGCCTGTTGCCGCCTGGCGCGTTCAATGTGGTGCCGGGAGGACAGGAAGCCGGACAGCGGCTGGCCAGCCATCCCGACGTCGCCATGATTGCACTGATTGGCAGCGTGCCGACGGGGCGCGCGGTCATGAAAGCAGCATCCGACACAGTCAAGCGGACCATGCTGGAGCTCGGCGGCAAGAACGCGCTGATTGCTTATGGCGATGCCGATCCCGATGAAGTTGCGGCCGCGGTCATTGGTGGCATGAATTTCACCTGGTGCGGGCAATCCTGCGGCTCGACCAGCCGCGCATTCATCCACGAGGCCATCTACGACGCGGTCGTCGCCAAGGTGAAAGAGAAGATCAAATATTACAAACCCGGCATCCCCACCGATCCGGCAACGACCATGGGTGCCATCGTGTCCAAGAAGCAATTCGACCGGGTCATGACCTTCATCGAGTCAGCCAAAAGCGAAGGTGCCGAGCTCCTTAGCGGCGGCGGACCGCCGGCAGATCCAGCCCTCAAGAATGGGTTTTTCATCGAGCCGACAGTCTTCGCCGTCACCGAGAAGAACAGAATAGCGCGCGAGGAAATCTTCGGGCCCGTTCTTGGCGTGTTCAAATGGCGCGACGAAGCGAAGATGCTCGCAACCGTGAATGCGGTCGAATACGGGCTCACGGCTTCGATCTGGACCAATGATCTGAACACCGCGCACCGCACGGCGTTGACTGTGCAGGCCGGTTACGTGTGGATCAACGAAGTCAGCAAACACTTTCTCGGCGCGCCGTTCGGCGGCTTCAAGCAATCGGGACTTGGGCGCGAGGAGTGTTTCGAGGAGATGCTCGCCTTCACGCAGGAGAAGAACATCCACATCCGGCTGAAACCGTCCAAAGCCTAGGAGCCCGGCGGATCGAACCCGGCATGCTTCCAGACGCCGCGATTTTCCGGGGCGGCCATGAATTTGACGAATGCCGCGGCGGCATCTCCCGCTGCACTATCGGCCGTGGCTGCAGCACCATAAAGAGTGTTCAACTCAATGCCGGCCGGTAACGGTCCGACCACGGTCAGGCCTTTGACCCCCGCCACCTCGCTGGCGGGGTAAATGCCGATTTCCGCCTGACCGTCAGCGACAAGCTGCACCCCGCCGTCGAGGGCCGGCCGATGCGTGGTTTTTTTGGCCATCGCATCCGCGATGCCGAGTTGCTCCATCACTTTGCCCATGTGAGTGCCACTCGGGGTCTTTCCGGGAGTCGCATGGACCACCGACTTGGCGTTCAGCATGGCCTCGCGGAATTTCTCCTTGGTGGAGATATCCGGCTTCTGTGCACCTTCCTTTACGACCACATTTGTGCCGACGACGCCGAATGTCGCGCGGCTGTTGTCCCGCAATTTGCCGTCCTTGGCGTAGCCATCGAGCATCGGCACCGGCATGACCAGCACGTCGGCCTTTTCGCCTGCGGCGAGCTTTTCGCGCAAGGCGGTCAATACCTCATAGACGAACACGACCTTGTTTCCGCTTTGCTGTTCGAATTTCGGCGTCAGCACCACGAAGACTTCCTTCGGCGCACCGCCACTCATTACTTTGATCTCGCTCGCCGACACGGACATGCTGCTCACCATAAACGCGGAGAATGCGATCAATCCCGAAATCATCTTCATCGGGGTTCCATCCATCAAAATTTGAAACTCTCGAGCGTGCCGGGATGAAACATTTCTTCGGGCGTCACCAGCCGTGGCGAAAGACCTTGCGAATGGTGGTGACGCAGAAACGTTTCCAGCGTCTTGCGATTGGCCGCAACACCATATGACCAGAAATCATCGCCCATCAGTGTACGCGCTTCGATCAACCGTTCCTCGACGAATGGCAGCGTGACTTTGGTCGAGGACGTATCAGCGAGCTTCTCCAGTGCAATTGCTTTCGAGCGCTCGAAGGCCTTGAAAACCGCACCGGGCAACCACGGATGCGCCTGCGCAAGCTCGCGCTTGACGCCGATAATATGCATGATCGGAAAGATGCCGGTGCGCTTGAAGTAATCCTTCGCTGCCGCGACAGGATCGGGAAAGAGCCACCCGATGTGCGGGTGGCGGCCGAAACCCGACGGAACACGCGGCCCGATAAACCCGTCGATTTCGCCGGCCTCCAGCATGCTCGAGAGGGTTCGGCCCTCCGGTGCATTTTCAAGCCGCACGTCTTTTGGCAGCGTTATGGCGATCTTCTCAGGCCGTCCCGCCTCCTCGAGGCCACCCCTGATCCAATGGATATCGGAGGGTTTCACGCCGTGATCGTCTTCGAGGATCGCGCGCGCCCAAACATTGGCGGTGAGCTGGTATTCGGGAACGCCAATTTTTTTCCCTTTGAGGTCCGCCGGCTTCTTGATGCGATCGGTCCGCACATAGATGGCCGTATGTCGGAAAGCACGGGATACAAAAGCCGGCACGCCCACATAGGGACAATTCCCTTGCGCGGTTTTGACCGTGAAACTCGACATTGACAGTTCGCAAATGTCGAATTCCGCATGGCGAAAGGCGCGGAAGAAGATTTCTTCGGGATCGAGCGCCATGAAGACCGGGTCAACCCCGTCGATCTGAACAATCCCGTCGCTGAGTGGCCGCGTACGATCGTAATCACGCACGGCAATGGAAAGGTTGAGTTTCGCCATGAAAATCCCGGCTGAAGGTGTGACCGGGATGTCATAAGGGAAATAATACCGGAGCGCTACTCCACGCCCCGTTTTTGCGTTTTATCGTCCGGGGTTACGTCGATCGCGCCAGCGCGCCCGATAACCCGCACGGGCCCGCGACAATCCTTCATGCAGGGATTGGAATTCCAGAAGGCCTTCTCTGCCGTCTCGCGATCATCGTCGAAGAAACCGGCCGCGTTGGGCATCTTGACCTCGCCCCAGGTCTCCTTCGACAGCACGAATTTGTCATCAACGATGTCGTTGAGATGAAGCACATAGGCTGTCACAGCAAAAAGCTCATTGTTCGCGAGCGACTGCGCATCGCCAAACGGCATCGAACGGCGGATGTAGTCGAACACGCTCGACAGGTACGGGAAATAGGAGCCGACCGTCTTGACCGGGTCATGCGAGGCAAGCGTGCCTTTGCCCTGTGCGAGCTGTGGCCAGCGTCCCGCGCTTTCGCCGAACTCGCCGTGGCACGCGGCGCATTTGTCCATGTAGACCTTTTCGCCGTCTTTCACCGACCCGTGGCCTGGCGGCGCGCCCTGCCCGTCGGGGCGAACGTCGATATCCCAACCGGCCAATTGCTCCGGTGTGGCGACGTGACCGATACCGTAGTTGCGCGGAGTTTCTTTTTTGACTTGAGCGAGCGCCGCGGTGGCAACCGCAATCAGCAACGCAGCACCGAGCGCAGCGCTACCCGACTTCGACATTCTCGACCTCGCCGCCGGGTTTCAGCGCCCACGTCTGTATTCCGTTATTGTGGTAGATCGAATTGACACCGCGAATTTTGCGCAAGGCGTCCTTGCTCGGCTGAACGTAACCGGTCTCATCCATGGCGCGCGACTGGAGCAGCAACTCTTCTCCATTCCAGTCGAATTCGTAGTAGAAGCGCACGCACGCCTTGTCCAACACGAGTCCATCGACTCGCGCCGTCCGCCAGTTTCGGCCACCGTCGAGAGAAATATCGACCCGCTTGATCTTGCCGCGTCCGGACCAGGCCAAACCCGAAATGACGTTGAACCCTTTTTGATTCACCGGCATCTGCGGCGACGGCGATGTGATGACGGATTTCGCGTCCATCACGAAGGTAAATTTTCGCGCCTTGCCGCTTTCCAGAAGGTCGGTGTATTTCGAGGTTTCCTCGCGCGTGAACCATGGCTGATCGCCGACCTTGAGGCGGCGCAGCCATTTGACCCAGACGTTGCCTTCCCAGCCCGGCACAACGAGACGCACGGGATAACCCTGCTCGGGTCGCAACATCTCGCCGTTCATGCGGTAGGCCACGATGCAGTCGTCGAGCGCCTTGCTGATCGGAATCGATCGATTCATCGCGGCCGCATCCCCGCCCTCGGCCATGATCCATTTTGCGTTGTGCTTTGATCCGGCCTGCTCCAGCAAGACCTTCAGCGACACGCCGGTGTATTCGACGCAATGGACCATGCCATGCGTGTATTGGCAGCCGTTGAGCTGGGCTCCACGCCATTCCATGCCGGAATTGGCGGCGCATTCGAGAAAATAGATCTTGTTGACCCGCGGCAGCCGCTTGAGCTCGTCCAGTGTGAAGACGAGTGGCTTTTCGACCAGGCCGTGCAGCATCAGCCGGTAATCCGCCGGATCGATCTCGGCTATGCCGCCGTGATGACGCTCAAAGCAGAGCCCGTTGGGGGTGATGATTCCGTCCAGCTGGTGCAGAGGTGTGAAGCTTACCGAAGATTCAGGCGTCGCCGTCAACCATGGCACCGTACGACGGATCACATCCTTTTCGTATTTGGAGGGATTGCCGTAGGCTCGTACGCCGACGCCTTCGCCGAGCTGGCGTGTCCAATCGGCAACGTTGGGCGGAAGATTCTTGGCGTTGTCCGCGCGCGCGTCCACCGCACCGCCTGCTGCAAGTCCGGCGGCACCGACAATAAAACGACGGCGTGTCGTCCCCGCAGCATCATTCGGGTCAGCCATCGCAACCTCCCGGCAGATCGTCTTCCAGGGGCTCTTATCACATTCTATTTCGTGAATGTAATAGCAATTGCCACTAACCCCCGGAAATTTTCACGCTCGTATTCTGTTCAAGCCGCACTGTTTTGTTCGCGGCAACGTAGCGTTCAACCAGCTCCCAAACCGGCGGGCCTTCGGTGCCTTCGTTGACGCTGGCCCAGCCTGCGACCACGTATTCCTTTTTTGGTTCGATCGCTGCGCCGGATTTCAGGTGCGTCATTGCGGATATGCGTTGGCCGATCGGTTTGGAGACGTCGATTGCATAACCGAGGCCTCCACAGCGCACCATGTCGCCGCCCTGCTGATAGTACGGATCGGGATTGAACAGATTATCGGCGACATCCTCGAGAATTTCTTTCAGCCGTTCGCCAATCATCGGCATGCGATAGACCTGCGGATAGGTGATCGCCGTGGCGTTGTGGATGTCTTCGACTCTTATTGCCTGTCCGGGCAAAACGCTCGTGCCCCAGCGAAATCCGGGCGACAGCGCGATCTCTGCGTCACGCTCCTTCAACAGCGCTGCGCAGATCAGGTCATCGAACGTTCCGTTAAAATTGCCGCGGCGGAAAAGCACGGATTCAGTCGTACCGACGGTGCGCGCTAGCTCTTTGGCAAAAGGCGCGCGCGCCTTCGCAATCGCGGCACTTACCTCCGGGTCAGGTTTGATCGCATCCGCGAACAGCGGGATGAGCTTGTAACGGAAATTCTTGACCGCCCCTCCCTGCACATCAAGATCGAGCCGCGAGACGAACTTGCCGTGGCTGCCGGAAGCGACCAACAGCGTGTTACCGACTTTTATGACTTCAGGCAGCGCATCGTGCGTGTGGCTGGTCAGAATCACATCGATGCCGGCGACCCTTCCGGCCAGCTTGCGATCGACGTCAAAACCGTTGTGTGAGAGCAGCACAACCAGCTGCGCGCCTTCCTTGCGCGCTTTTTCGACATTCGCGCGCACATCCTCCTCACGGATACCGAACGACCATTTCGGCATCATCCAACGCGGATTTGCCACGGGCGTGTAAGGAAACGCCTGCCCAAGGACGGCGATCCGGATGCCACCCTTCTCGAACATTTTCATCGGTTCGAACGCCGGTTCGTTCCACTCCGTGTCGCGGATGTTGAGAGCAAGGAACGGATAATCGAGTTCCTTGATCAGTTCCTTCACGCGTGCTTCGCCGTAGGTGAACTCCCAATGGCCGGTCATGGCATCGGGCTTCAGCAACGCCATGCAGTCCACCATGTCCTGGCCGCGGGTGGAGTTCGCGCCAAGCGAGCCCTGCCAGGTGTCACCGCCATCGAGGAAAAGAACTTTATCGCTGCCGCGCTCCGCGCGAACGCGTTTGACCACGGCCGCAACCCGGTCGAGCCCACCAATGCGGCCATAGGATCTGGCCAGAGCTTCGAAATTCTGATCGGTCAGCGCGTAGGCCGACGCGCTGTTGTCCGCAATGCCAAAGTGCCTGAGAAAATCCTTGCCGGTGATGTGCGGCGGCTGTCCGCGCGCATCACCCACGCCGATGTTGACCGACGGCTCGCGGAAGTAGACCGGTGTGAGCTGCCCATGAATATCGGCAACGTGCAGCAACGTAACACTGCCTAGCGGATCGAATTTGAGGAGATCCTCTTCGGTGAGCCGCTGCTGAGCCAGCGCGCGCGTGAATGCGCCCTCTCCGGCCGCAAGCGCCGCGGTCGCCGCGCCGACCTGAAGAATTTCACGCCGCGTGATCATGCCCGTTGGGGTCGCGTCCTTTGCCGGCTTCGCTGCCGGCGCCGCCTAGTGCCTGATGCCCGGTACGCTGAGCTTCTGCCCCTCGTTCTGAACCGCGAGATAGAACTCGAGGTCGCCATATTCCTTGGCGTCCGGCGGCAATTCGTCGGCCCGAATATTCACCTGGCACCACTGAAATCGTTGGCGGATGTCCCAGATTGCGAGAAGGCTCGTGCGCCAGGTCGGGAAGTGGTCGTATTGGCCTTTCGGCTCGCCCAGCCACTGACCGCGAATCCAGCGATTGGCAACTTTCCCGTGGCAATCCGTGCACGCCATGTTGAGCTGACCCACCTTGCGCGCGCTCAACTCCTTACCCCGCTCCATGGCGGCTTTTGCCTCGGCGCTTGAGGTGTCGACCCTGAGGGGCGCGCCATTGGCGAGGAAATGCAGATAGACCGACATCGCTCGGTTTTCCTCTGTTTCCATCGGCCAGCTCGCACCAGTCGTGGCCTTCGCGTGGCGCGTGACAAATTCTTCCACGCTGAGAACCTTGTTCAGCCGGGGTTCCCACATTGGCATCGACGCCGCCCAGGTCTTGAACGACGTCTTGGGATCGCTGTGGCAGGTATTGCAGGACGAGCCCGCCGCGCCTGCCTGCTTCCAGAGTTCCTGCGCCTTGTCGACCGCCCACATCGCGGGATTTTCGATCGGATCCAGATTATCGCGTTTCTCCACCGGAGGCGGACGCTTGGCCGGATCATCAAGCTCCGTCTTGAAAACGGCGGGTGATTTGAGTGTCTTCAGGAAAGCAACCATGTCGTTGATTTCCTGATCGTCAAAAAGCCCGTGGCTGCCCCAAGGCGGCATCACGGTGTCCGGGTTATAGACACGCCCATCGTAGATGTAATTGAACAGCCACTCGTCCTCGCGGCCGGCATTGCCGATTTCCGAAAGGTCTGGAGCCACATTGCCGGGCAAATTGGCGCCGCCGGCCGGCCCCATCACGTGACAGGCAAGGCATGAACCGCCGCGATTGCGGTCGGCCACCATCTCGGCGCCTTTCTTGGCATCACCGGTAATCGGACCAGAGATCTTGCGAGGCTCTTTTGGCGCCGGTGGCGACGCCAGATTGCCGAGCGTGTTGAATTTCGAATAGTCGCGCGTCGGCCAGCCGGCATAGCGCTTCCACGGCCGCGCCGATGCGTCTTCTTTCGTCTCAAGCGGCACTTCCTTCTTTGCCTGCGCGCTGGCGGCCTGTTCGCCCGCAATGACAAACAAGCCCGCCGCGATCAACGCGGCTATCGCGCTGCCGGCCAGAATCCCTCCACGAGACATCTGTTCCTCCCAACGAATTCTTGTCGTTATAGCCCCCACGCAAAAAGTACGTCGTGGTTCGTCAGCTTACGGTTATTTTTTCTTCAGCCGTCGTGATTGTGCCGTCGTCGTCAGTCCATGTGAATTTGAATGTGCCGCTCTCGTCGACCTTTGCGTTGAACTGCATGTACGGATTGGCTGCAATTGCCGGATCGAGATTCACCGAAAACACGGGCTTGCCATTGAATTCGCAGGCGAACTTGTTGATGATTTTGCGCGGGATCGCATTGCCGTCCTTGTCCTTCCGCTGACCGGACTCCATCACGTGCGGCAACAGCGTCTTGATTTCGATCACGTCGCCCTTTTTGGCTTCTGCCGGAAGCTTGAGGCGTGGTTTTTCCGCCATGGTGTGCTCCTGTTCCCTTCAGCTTTCCGATCAGCCGCCGCAGCCGCCGATAGTGACCTTCACCAGCTTCTGGTTGGTGAAGAATTCGCCTTTGCTCGTCTTCGCGACCGCAATGATGTTCTGGGTCGCAGCGAGGCGGATACGCGTGGACGCTGCCGCCTTGCCTGATATCGGCGAGAAATGGAATGTCGCGACGCCGGGATTTGGATTGCCATCGGCAAGAACGAGAATGTCACTGACATAATTATCGTTGTCCATCGGCGCGTCGACCGTCACGGACAAAGGCACCGTGTTGCCATTCTCGGCAATCTCGGGAAGCTCGATTGACACCTTGCCTTTTTCCGCCGCCTTGCCGCCGGTGAATTGGGCGATCTGATCCGCCGCCTCTTTCGCAGCGGCCGAAGCGGGCCTTCCAGAACCCACGAAGCCGAGCGCCGCGCCGGCAGCGCCGAGCGCCAAGGCAGCGCGACGAGACAATTGCCGCATCGATTGATCCTCCACTAGATCTTGCCGGGACTGAGCGTCCCGTTGGGTCCCGAACATAGCGGCCGCTCGCCGCATGTTCAAATCGTATTCACAAAGAAGAATGTACGAAACTGTCGCACGGCGCTCAGCTCGGCAGCGCCTTCAGATAGTCGCGGAAGCTTTTGCTGTCATAGGCTTTTTCTCGCACGTAACGAAACATGGCGAGAAAATCGTCGGGCAGCAGATACCCCGGAGACCGGGCCACTTCCCGTTTCGCCGGCGGCAGGTTTTTCAGCGGCCCTGCCGCTTCCGCAAAAAACTGAAACGTCGGCGTAAAGCGTACGCCGTATTTTGCTGCAAGTTCTTTTTCCGAAAGCTCGGTGCCGTCGAAATCCGTTACCTTGCGCGAGCCTATAATGTTGAGCTGCAGCACTTCGAAATTTGCCTTCACGTAGTCGGAGATCCGGGGCTGCGCGAAATTGACGAGGTGCGTCTCTTTGCAATAAGGGCAGCCTCTGAGCTCCCACATGATCACAAAGCGCTTACCCTCTTTGCGCGCGCCCTCGAGATCATCACTGAGATCGAGAAAGCTCTCCAAGAACCAAGGCTGTTTATAGAGCCCATCATCGGTCAGAATCGGTTGCTCGGCCCGCGCGCGTGCGGCCGCCAGCGCAACGAAAGACGCGGCACCCAGCAGCAGACTACGTCTTCCAATCATGATGATTAATTCTCATAAACCACAAGGCCAGGTTGGCCTCGTCGGTCGACACGATGATGCATATATTTATGGACACTTGTGCGTCAAAATCAGGTGAATGTCGATGCCGTTCTGGGTTGCGCGTGTCGCATGTCTAGTACTTGTCCTATCCGGCAGCATGGCGCGCGCCGACGACCTCGCTGATTTCAATGCGGCGGTCGAGAGTGTCAGCGCCCATAACAGGGTCGCAATCGGTTATTTGCGTACGGGCAACGCCGACCTCGCATCGCTTGAAATCGACCGGTTGCGCGATTCCTGGAGCCGGTTCAGCGAAAGATTTTCAGGCAAGCGACCCACTGCGTTTGACGGAAACGGCCTTTACGGCAAGCTGTTCACCGCGGTGAATGCACGGTTGGTCGGTGCGGATATCATGCTGAAAACCGGGCGACTCGATGCCGCGCGCGATGCTCTGAATTCCGTTCGCGGCGATCTCTATGAGCTGCGCAAGGCAAGTGGTGTTGTCGTACTCGCCGATTGCGTACGCGACGCAAACGCAACGATGGACGCACTGATGGTCTACAACGATCGCGCGCTCGATTGGGACAATTCAGATATCCGCTCCGGGCTCGTTCAAAAAGCCAACGGCTATGGAACCCTGCTCAATCGTTGCGACGAGATTGCCGGCGCGACTGTGCGCGAGGCGCCTGAGTTTCGTCGGCTGGTCGATGGCGCCAAAGCCAGCCTTTTGCTTATACCGAAGGCGATTGCCACCCGTGACGCCGACCTGCTGCACCGTGTCCTGATTGAGTTGCGCTCATTCGATAATCTGCTGGCATTCCGTTACGGGTAATTGGCGGCAAGCGCGTCGTGGTCACGTCGACATCCACTTGTTTTATGATATAGAACGCGCCAATTGACGTTGGTCTGACGCCCTACATTCGAGCGAGAACAACTTGGTCTGCGCGCCAAAGATTCGGAAATGTTTTTCTCTCGGCGCATGCCTTGTCGCTATATTTATTTTTTCGAGCCTGGGAAATGCGCGCGCCGCCGAACTCATCATGTTTGAGCAGGCCGGTTGCGCCTGGTGCGAGACTTTCGACCGCGAGATCGCTCCGATTTATCCGAAAACAGCTGAAGGCCGGCGTGCACCGTTACGCCGCGTGAACATTGATCATCCCGTCCCATCGGACTTGGCCTTCGTCGAAGTCGAACGGCTCGCCCCGGTATTTGTCCTCGTCCACAATGGCCAGGAAATCGGCCGCATCCGCGGTTATCCGGGCGAGGATCACTTCTGGGGACTGCTGGGCGCATTGATGAAGAAACTTGATGCGGTCACGACAGGTGGAGAACCGGTGTCGCCTGTCGAAAAAACGTTGCGCCCTGTCGGTTGATCGTCTGTATTCGGGCGACGCCGCAACACGATTGTTGGTGTACTAATGGAATTGCATCACCTGGAAAGCCGCTCGCGTTCCAACGAACTCGACCGAATGGTCGACAACGCGAAGCGCGCCAGTAATTTTCTGAAAGCGCTGGCGCACGAAAGCCGGCTGATGATCCTTTGTATTCTCGCCGAGGGTGAGAAATCTGTGAGTGAGTTGGAAGACTTGCTCAACTTGCGTCAGCCGACAGTGTCACAACAACTCGCTCGCCTTCGCGCCGACGGGCTTGTGTCGACGCGCCGCGACGGCAAGGCGATCTACTATCGACTCGCGAGCGAGGAAGCGCGCGTCGTCATCGGCGCGATCTATGATGTGTTTTGCCGAAAGATGCGCAAACGATAGCGCTTTTTGCTACGGCGATGGCAGAAATTCGCTTGTCCTGCCGGTTATCCAGTAGACGAACAGTCCGACCCATTCGTGGGTGGCTGAGTCGAACCGTGCCAGGGCGTCACCAAATGTCGACGGCGCACCCAAATACGCGTCACGGCTTGTCCGCCAGCCAACCGGATAAGCCTCGACCGGAAAACCGACACGCCTGAAGCAGCCGACCGCGCGCGGCATGTGCTGCGCCGAGGTGACGAGAAGCCATAGCTCGCCCGGCTTTGGTTTCACGAGTTCTTTCGTGAAGGCGGCATTTTCTGCTGTATTGCGCGAGTTCGGCTCGAGCGCGACGCGGTCGGATGAAATCCCCAACCCTTCGAGCAACGGACCAACGAAATCGGCTTCGGGCAATCGATTGCCGCGCAAGCTGGCATCGCCACCCGAATAGACGATGCGTGCGGCAGGATAGGTGCGAGCGAGTTTAGCCATGGCGACAACGCGATCAGCCTCATCGCCCAGCACGGCTTGACCAAATTCGTGCGACAGCTGCGACTTGATGGCGCCTCCCAGGACGACAATTCCGTCCGGCGCCCGCGTGGCTTTCCACGGCGGAAAGCGGCTTTCCAACGAATGCGTGAGGAGGCTGCTTGTCGGCCACCACCCTGCAATCGCCAGCAAGACAACGCTCGTCAGCACCAGGATCATGCCCGCGCGCTTTCGACGCGCGACCATCAGAACGATGCCGATGAGCCCAAGCAGGATCAGAAAATTGGAAGGAAGCAGAAGAAAAGCGATGGTCTTCGACAGCAGGAAGAACATCAACGCGTCTTCTTCCACTGCTCGTAGCGCTTCTTGGTTTCTTCGTTGGGTGGATAGAGGCCGGGCAGCTTTGCCCCCTTCTCCACTTCCTGGACCAGCCAGCTTTCAAGAAGCTCGTGCTCTGCGCCCTCGTGAGCGACAAAATCGACCAGATCTTTCGGGATGATCACCGCGCCATCATCGTCCGCAACGATGACATCGTCGGGAAAAATCGCGCAGCCGCCGCATCCGATCGGTTCATTCCAACCAACAAAGGTCAACTGGTTGACCGAAGCCGGAGCGGCAACGCCCGCACACCAGACCGGCAGGCCCGTTCCCAACACACCGTGCTTGTCTCGCATGACACCATCGGTGATGAGCGCGGTCACTCCGCGTTTGACCATCCGCATGCACAGAATGTCGCCGAATATTCCAGCGCCAGTCACGCCCATCGCATCGGCGACCACCACACACTTCTCCGGCATCGCTTCGATTGCACCGCGTGTGGAGATCGGTTTCGACCAGCTTTCCGGAGTCGCCAGGTCTTCGCGCACTGGGACAAAGCGCAGTGTGAACGCCGGACCGACCACGCGCTTGCCGGAAAAGCCGAACGGCATCGCTCCCGCCATCCAGGAGTGGCGAATGCCTTTCTTCAGCAACATCGTCGTGATGGTGCCGGTCGTGACGTTTTGCAGGATGTCGATTGACGAAGCCATGATCAGTCTCTCACGCAGCCTTAAGCCCGATCCGCTCGTCGCGTCGACGCATATACATGACGAAGGGAATCGCGAGCAGAACCATCCAGAGTTTGCCGATGATCTGGCCGACCAGGAACTCCAGCGAGCCGAAGGCCAGCCACAGAAATACGATCGAGTCGACAACCAACCCGACAACGCTCGACGCGATCACGGCCACGACGAGCCGCCGGCGCGCGAGCGGCGTATAGACGGCGAAATCCGCAAACTCCGACAGCAGGAAGGCGGCCGCCGAGGCCACGACCAGTGTCGGCGGCGCGAGGCCGGCCGAGATCGCCGCACCGACAATGATCGCGCCGATGCCGAACTCCACGCCAAGCCGGCGCTGAACCAGATCTCGCAAAACAAGCGCCAGGCCGATCATCAGCACGCCGGACGGCGCCATGATCCCGGGCGCGACAGGCACCAGACACGGACCATTGGGGACGCACACGGTTCCCACGTGGCCGATCAACCAGTTGGCTGCCGGGATGGTGAGGCAAAACAACACGAGAAAGATGTAACCTTCGAGATTCTGGCGCCTGTCCATTTCGTTCACGTCTTCCTTCGAGCCGAAAATTTCTCAAAACCTTGAGCACGCAGCTGGCAAGCCGGGCATTCGCCGCAGCCGTAACCCCAGTCGTGGCGCTTGGTGCGGTCCCCCAGGTAACAGCTATGGCTCTCCTCGATGACGAGATCAAGAAATGCTTTTCCGCCGATGTCCTCCGCCATGGCAAAGGTGTCAGCTTTGTCGATCCACATCAGGGGAGTATGAATGGTGACACGCTTGTCGAGGCCAAGCGACATCGCAACCTGCATGGCCTTGATCGTGTCGTCGCGGCAGTCCGGATAACCGGAATAGTCGGTTTCACACATGCCGGCGACTAAATGGCGGGCCCCGCGCCGATAAGCCATTGCGCCGGCAAAGCAGAAAAAAATGAGATTGCGGCCGGGCACGAAGGTCGTCGGTAAGCCGGTCTCGGCGATCACGATGGCCGTGTCGCGCGTCAATGCGGTCTCAGAAATGGCAGCAAGCGCATCGAGCTTGATTACGTGATCGTCGCCCAGACGTGCTTTCCAGGCACCGTTCAGGGCCGCCATGCGCTCGCGGATGCGTGTCCGTACTGTAAGTTCGACGGCGTGCCGCTGGCCGTAGTCGAAACCAATCGTCTCGACGCGCGCGAAACGCTCCAGCGCCCAGGCAAGGCAAACCGTCGAGTCCTGCCCGCCCGAGAAGAGAACAAGTGCAGCATCGGCTGAAAGGGTCAGGGCACCACCTCAATCCCAGTTCGGGGACCAGGTCCAGTCCACGATACGTCCGCCGGGCCGCGCCAGACTCGCAATCTCGCGCATTTCGGCATCGCTCAATTCGAAATCGAACAGCGAGAAATTTTCTTCAAGTCGC
>Ga0207665_10000332_pt1 | contig 32557 bp, 28 predicted proteins | sample LARL112metaG_FD_184351 | JGI IMG/M metagenome (GOLD analysis project Ga0207665, IMG submission 184351) | Corn, switchgrass and miscanthus rhizosphere microbial communities from Kellogg Biological Station, Michigan, USA - LAR L11-2 metaG... | ecosystem: Host-associated > Plants > Roots >... | reverse complement strand
CCACCACCAGGGCGATGACTATCCCCACGCCCAGCAGCTTGATGAAGACGATGCTGGAGGCAGAAAACGCCGCCACCACGATGATCAGCAGCAGCGCAGCCGAGGTGATGATGCCGCCGGTCCGCTGCAGACCGTCCGCCACCGCGGCCGTGTTGTCCGAGGTGAGGTCGTACCGCTCCCGGATCCGTGACAGCAGGAACACCTCGTAGTCCATGGACAGGCCGAAGACGATGGCCAGCATCAGGATGGGCATGGCCGGGTCGATGCTGCCGGGAGTGAAGTTCAGCAGGCCGGACAGGTGGCCGTCCTGGAAGATCCACACGACGGCGCCGAACGCAGCGGCCAGCGATGCCGCGTTCATCACGATCGCCTTGACCGGCAGGACCACCGAGCCGAACGCCAGGAACAGCAGCACGAACGTGGCCAGGACTATGACCAGCGCCATCCACGGCAGCGTCTGGCCCATGCTGGCCAGCTCGTCCGCCAGGCCCGCGGTGACGCCGCCGACGAGCACGGTGGCCCCGGCCGGCCCGGAGACCGCACGCACCCGCTGCACGATCGCGCGCGCTTGCGCCGAGTAGGCCTGTGGCGCGTACCGCATGTCAATCCGGGCAACATCCCCCCGGGCGGCGGTGAGCTGCGCCCCGGCGACCCCCGGCACGCGGTCAAGACGGCTGGTGTAGGCGGCGAGCGCGGCCCGCTGGGCGGGGGCGGACGCCGGGCCCGGCAGCCGGACCACGGCCTCGATCGGGTTGGTCGCGTTGCCCGGGAAGTCGCGGTTCAGCGCGTCAGCGACCTGGTGCGGCTGCGAGCTGGCCGACAGCACGGTCGCGTCCGTTCCTCCCCACTTGACCGACAGGAACGGGGTGCCGAGCGCCAGCAACGCCGCCACGATCACGACGGCGTAGATCACCGGCCTGCGCATGACGCTGCCGGCGATCCGGCGCCAGGCTCCGCCGTGGTCGTGGATGGCCGTCTCGCGGGCCAGGCGGCGCACCCGCAGCGAGTTCACCCGGTGCCCGAGCAGCGCGAGCAGCGCGGGCAGCAGGGTCAGCGCGGCAATCATGTCCACCAGCACGGTCGCGACCCCGCCGTAGCCCATCGACCGCAGGAACACCTCGGGGAACAGCATGAGGCTGGACAGGGCCACCGCGACCGTGATCCCGGAGACGGCGACGGTCCGGCCCGCGGTGGCGACGGTCCGCGCGACCGCGGCCTCGACCGTCGGCTGCCGCCGGAGCTCCTCGCGGAACCGGCTCACCATGAACAGGCCGTAGTCGATGCCCAGGCCCACGCCCAGGATCGTGGTGATGTTGATCGAGTAGGTGGACACGGCGGTGCCCAGGCTCAGCAGCCGTAGCACGGCGAACGAGCCGATGATGGCGGTGCCCCCGACGGCCAGCGGCAGCAGCGCGGAGGTCAGGCTGCCGAAGATCAGGAGCAGCAGGATCAGCAGCACCGGCATGGAGAACGCCTCGGCCCGGCCGATGTCCGCCTTGACCTCGTTGTTGACCGATTCAAAGGTCGGGACGCTGCCGCCGACCAGGGTCTGCAGCCCGGGCGCGGTCAGATCGCCCTTGATCGCGTCGTAGCTCGTCGTCCGGGCATCGTCGCTTGACCCGGCCAGCTGCAACACCGCATAGGTCTCGTGCCGGTTTGCGCTGACGAACCCGGCCGAACCGGTGGACCAGTACGTCTGCGCCGCCGTCACCCGGCCGTGCGGCAGCGCCGCCAGGCTCCGCGCCACCGCGGCCCGGTAGGCCGGGTCGGCCACGGTCATGGTGGGGCTGCGGTACAGCACCACCACGTCGGCGTCATTTCTTCCGAACGCGCTCGCGGCCAGGTTGCTCGCCCGCTGACTCTCGCTGTTCGGGGGGGTGAAGCCGCCCGAAGACTGCAGCGAGCCGAATACACCGGTGCCCCAGGCCGCGGCAGCCGCCAATGCGATCAGCGTGAGCACCAGCGTGAGCAGCCGCCGCCGGTAGATCGCTCGCCCCCAGATCTCGAACATCTGTGCCTCCACGGGCTAGCCTGTTACCAGTTGTTCATGTTTGTGAACACCGTTTATCGCAAACGCTGTAAACTTTGCAGTACGACGTTTACGTCCGTCAAGTCCATTAACTTACGCTGGCGTTCCTGAGCACAAGCTGAGAGAGCCAGCCCGAGTCAGGGAGGCCGCTGTGGTTCAAGCGCCAAGCCGGCGGGACCGGGTGCGGGCGGCCACCGCCCAGGAGATCAAGGACACGGCACGCCTGCTTCTGGTCCAGCAGGGCCAGAACGCCGCGACGCTGCGGGCGATCGCGGGCGAGATGGGGATGACCGCCCCCGCGCTCTACCGCTACTTCGGCAGTCGCGAGGAGCTCATCAAGCACGTCATCGCGGATATCTTTAGCGAGCTGGCCGACGAACTGCAGGCGGCGATCAATGCCGCCGGGGTGGCCGCCGCCGGCGCAGGGCAGATCCCTGAGCTGACAGCCAAGATGGTCGCGGCCTGCCAGCAGTTCCGCCGCTGGGCCCTCGGACACAAGGAGGAGTACAGCCTGCTGTTCGGGACGCCGCTGCCGGGCGTGGACGAGCGCGACGAGATCATCGACGAGTGCGGCCGCAAGTTCGGGGGTACGTTCTTCACGCTGTTCCTCGAGCTGTGGCAGCGCAATCCGTTCCCCGTCCCCGCGCGGGAGGAGATCGACCCCGGGCTGCGCGAGGAACTGGAACTCTACCGCGACCGGCTCCGCATCGGCCTGTCCGAGGCCGAGCTTCCGGTCGGCGCGATGGTCACCTTCCTGCACTGCTGGACGAAGCTCTACGGAGCGGTGACGCTGGAGGCGTTCGACCACCTGAGGTTCGCGCTCGACGATGCCGCGCCCATGTTCGACTACACGCTCTCCGAGATGGCCACTCAGCTCGGCCTGGAGTACCCGCCTCGGCTCGACGCCAACGCCCGCTCATGATCGATGGAAGATTGCCGTCACCGGGTGGACACCAATCTTCCATCGATCACGAACCAGGGACCGGCCGCCCGTCGGGGGCCCGGTCATGGCGCCTGTTCGGCGAGGCGCTGGTAGGCAGGGGTGAGCACCTCGGCCAGGTCCCGGCCGCGGACGGCTACCGCCGGCGGCTCGAAGGAGCGGAGCAGGAGGTCGGGGGCGCTCACCGCCGCCGCAGGCATGGCGCGCAGCCGCGCCGGGCTCAGCCCGGGCGAGTAGAACTCGTCCAGGGACTCGGCCAGCGGCCGGTCGGTTACGTTGATCACCGGGCCCGGCGGCTCGGGCTGGCCGGCGGTGATCCGGCGCAGCGCGGCCAGCAGCTCCTCCCGGCCCCGCCCGCGCCAGGCCAGCATGGCGAACGGGTCATCGTCGAACGCCTCGGCGAGGACGTAGCAGACCGCGGCCAGGTGCTTGCACGGGACTTCCCAGTCCGGACAGGAGCAGGACATCTCCATGTCCCGCGCCGACCGGGGGAACAGCGGCGTGCCGCATTCGGCGAACACGTCCTCGATCTCGTGCGGCATCTCGCCCGCCAGCAGCTTGGCCCGGAACAGCGCCTGCGCGGCCAAGGCCTCCTCGGCCCGCTCCCACTGCCTGGCGGTGAGCGGCAGCACCTGGATGCGGACCCGGTACGGCCTCGGCCGCGACCCCTGGACCTGCGCGGTCACGTACCCGGTGGTCAGCTCGAATCCGATTACCTGCCCGGCGCGGGCGTAGTTGCGCCCGCGGGCGAGCCGGCCGCTCATGCCCAGCGACTCGAGCACGCCGATGAACCGCCGCGACCACCACTGCTCGCCGATCGCGCCGCGCCTGCTCCGCGCGCGCACCCCGCCCTCGACCCGGCGTGGCCGGGACCGCTCCGGCCATGGGCCTGACCATCCGCTCACTCGGATACCGCCTCGGGCGACAACTCGATCACCTTGCGCAGCTCGGCCACCGACAACTCGGTCAGCCAAGCCTCCCCGGTGCCTACGATCCGTTCGGCCAGGGCCTTCTTTTCCTCGATCATGGCGTCGATCCGTTCTTCCAGCGTGCCGACGCAGACGAACTTGCGCACCTGGACGTCCCGGCGCTGGCCGATACGGAACGCCCGGTCGGTGGCCTGGTCTTCCACCGCCGGGTTCCACCACCGGTCCACGTGGATGACATGGCTGGCAGCGGTCAGGTTCAGCCCGGTTCCGCCGGCTTTGAGCGACAGCAGGAACAGCGCGGGCTCGGCCATCTCCTGGAAGGCAGCCACCATCGCGTCGCGCTGTTTCTTCGGCGTGCCACCGTGCAGGTACAGCACCGGGCAGCCCAGCCGCGCGGCCAGGTGCGGCTGGAGCATCGCGCCGAACTCTGCGTACTGGGTGAAGCAGAGAGCCTTGTCGCCCTCGGCGATGACCTCGTCGCAGATCTCCTCCAGCCGGGCCAGCTTGCCGGACCGGCCGGGCAGCCGCGAACCGTCGCCGAGCAGGTGAGCCGGATGGTTGCAGACCTGCTTGAGCTTGGCCATCGTGGCCAGCACCAGGCCGCGGCGCTCGATGCCCTCCTCGGCCCCCTCGATCCTGGCCAGCATGTCGGTCACCGTCGCCTGGTACAGCGACGCCTGCTCGGCGGTGAGGTTGCACCAGACCTTCATCTCTAGCTTGTCCGGCAGGTCGGAGATGATCGACTTGTCGGTCTTGAGCCGGCGCAGGATGAACGGCCCGGTAACCTGGCGCAGCCGGGCGGTCGCCTCCTCGTCGGCGGCGCGCTCGATCGGGATCGAGTACCGCTGCCGGAACTTCTCCGCGGGCCCGAGCAGGCCGGGATTGGTGAACTCCATGATCGACCACAGGTCGCTGAGCCGGTTCTCCACCGGCGTGCCGGTCAGCGCGATCCTGGACCCGGCAGGCAGGCCGCGGACCGCCTGAGCCTGCCTGGTCGCGTGGTTCTTGATGTTCTGCGCCTCGTCGCACACCACCCGCGCCCATTCGACCCGGGCCAGTTCATCCCGGTCCCTGGTCGCGATGCCATAGCTGGTGATCACCAGGTCGGCCCCGGTCAGCGCTTCGGTCAGGTCATCGCCGCGGAGCCGGTCGCTGCCGTGGTGCACGTGCACCTTCAGTTCCGGCGTGAACCTGGCCGCCTCCCGCTCCCAGTTGCCCACCACCGACATCGGGCAGACCAGCAACGAAGGCGTGGCCGGCGCGGCCGCGTTACCCGACCGGGAGGTCATTTCCCTGTCGTGTGCTACCAGGCACAGCGTGGTCACGCCCTTGCCGAGACCCATGTCATCGGCCAGGACGGTGCCCAGGCCGAGCTGGCCGAGGAACGACAGCCATGCCACTCCCCGTTCCTGGTACGGGCGCAGCGTGCCGGTGAATGAAGCCGGGGTGGCGACCGGCTCGAGGCGGCGGTCGGCCTGGCCGGACAGCAGGTCGCCCAGCCAGCCGTCGGCATCCAGTTCGACCATCGGGAGGTCGTCGTCGGCTCCGTGCAGGCCGGCCTGCAGCGCGTCCGAGGCGCGCATCGTGCCGGACCTGCTGCGCTCGAGGAAGCGCAGCGCCGCGCGGAGGTGACGGTCGTCGAGTTCTACCCACTGGCCGCGCAGCCGGACCAGCGGAACCTTGAGCCTGGCTAGCTCGTCCAGTTCCTCAGGGTCCAGCTCCTGATCGCCGATGGCCAGGTCGTAGCGGAACTCGACCAGGTCGTTCAGCCCGAACTTCGGGTCGGTCACTGATCCGCTCGACGTCTGCCTCGACCTGGTGGTGAGCTTGAGGCCGAGCCGGGACTTGCGCACCCAGTCCGGCAGCAGCACGCCGAACCCGGCGCCGGACAGCAGCGGCGCCGCCTGCCGGAGGAAGCCGAACGCGCCCTCGGTGCCCATCCTCACCTCGGCCGGGGCGGCGGTGCGCAGCGCCCGGTCGAGCTCGGGGAAGAGCCGGGCGGCCCGGCCCAGCCCGGCCAGCAGTTCCTCCTCCGGGTGCTGGATCCCGGTGGCCAGGCCGGCGGTGGATGCGCCGGCCCAGACGTCGGCGGCCGGCATCATCAGGCTCGGGTCGTCGGTGGACTGCAACGCGAACTCGACCCGCCAGTCCTCCTCCTGCGCTACGGCCGCGTCGTCGCTATCCCCGGAACGGCTGGGGCGGCCTGGCTCGGTACCGCCCGAGAGAGCAGGCTCGGCCACATCGGGAACGGCGTCCGGCTCGGCACTCTCCTCGGTCGGCTCCGGCTCGATCAGCCGGAAGCACGTGCGCACCGGGCCGGCCGGGAGTTGTGCGGCGCCGTGCCAGGCGTCGAGCTGGGCGGCTAGCTCAGAGGCTTCCTGCTCATCTTCGGCCGTGCCGACTTCGACCTTGGTGTCCGCCGAGGTGAGCGCCGCGATCCAGCGTTCGGCCACCGGGATGCGGGCGGGCCGACGGCCCTTCCGGGGCGGGACCAGCGGCTGGCCGCCCAGCCGGGCCCGGGCAGCGGCGTCGGTGAGCGCCTCCAGGGCCCCCGTCAGGATCATGGCCGATGGCTGTCCGCCGGCGTCGGTCGCGCGACACAGGGCGGGCATCCCGGTGGCCAGCTCTTGCGCGCGTTCGGCGTCGGCACCGGACAGCACCGGGCGCCATCGCGCCGCGTGCCCGTCCTCTTCGGAGCGCAGCGCGGGCAGCACCCGCCCCCGGGCCGGCAGATCAGCGGCCAGCCGCGCCACCGCGGCCAGGTAGTGTACGCTGCCGCCGCCCATGATCTCGGCCGAGAACGCGCCCGGCTCGTCGAGCACCGCAAGCAGGTTGACCGCGACGGCGGGCTCGAAGGCCAGCGCGGCGACCCGCCAGGCGGCCAGCGACACCCGGCGACTGCCCGGCTTCCCCGGCCTGGGCCCGTCCAGTCCAGGTCCGCCTGAACCCGATCCGCCTGATCCCGATCCGCCCAGCCCGGATCCGCCCAGCCCCGATCCACCCGGCTCAGGTCCGCCCGGCGTGGGCGGCCGGATCAGCTCGGGTGACGCGAGCGGCCCCGCGGCGCCGGATGGCAGCCACAGCGTCAGCTCGTCATCGACCCCTTGCCCGGCCAGGCCGGCGGCCGGCTCGGGCAGCTCGGTGAGCGCTCGCACCAGCCCCGACGTCGGCGGGGCGAACGGGTGCGGCCTAGGGGCACGGGACCGGCGGCCCGGCCGCGGCGGCGCCATCGCGGGCAGCGCCGAATCCTCGGCCCATAGGTAGGCCGCTCCATAGGCCCACAGCCCGTGGATTACCAGCATGCGCGCGACTCCCAGCAACGACCCCAGGCATCAAGCTTGACAGAACTCCGACCGCGAAAGCTCCGTGGACACACCCGCCCGGGTGGCAGGGGTTGCCGCGTGCCAGGTGTCCATGCCGCACGGTGACCCCCGGTTAACACGAAGACTTGGTAGCACAATGACGGTCCTCATGCTTCGCGCAAACCGATCGCGGGCCGAGGCACTGGTTAGCTGCGCCGGTCCTCTATCTCCCAGGCGTGGTCGAGCACGTGCCACGCGAAGCGGCGCAGCGCGTACCTGGCCGGCCAGGTTCCGCTGGGGGCGCCGGCCCGCAGCGCCGTGGCCAGCGTCTCGCGCTGCTGGTCCCAGGGCGTGCGCGGCGGCACCCGAACGCCGCACTTGCCGCTGAACGATCGCTCCGCCTCGCGGACGTGATCCACGATCGCGTCGCGGTCGCGGCCGCCGCCACGCGGTCCCTTGCGCAGCACGGCGGGTCCGGCCGCGACGACCGAGTCCAGGTACGCCCAGCCGGCCTCGAGCAGCCGGGTGAGGCGGTCGGCTTCTGGCCGGGCGAGCGGCTCGGCGTCCCACGGGCCCGGCACGTCGGGCGCGCCGAAGTCCGTGGTGGCGTTGCCGGTGACCTGCCCAGTCACCTGCACGTCCCCCGGCGCGAACCCCGGGCCGGCGACGGCGGCGTACCGGTCGGCGTAGTCGAGCAGCGTGTCGAGGGCCGCGTGCTCGTCCCGACCGCGCCGGCACCAGCCCGGCCAGTCCAGCGCGGACGCGAACACCCACTTCGCTCCGGCCTCCAGGCCGACGCGGACGACCGCCGGAACCGCGGACTGCCCGCGGTCAGGAAGGCTGGCCGCCGCCACCCGCGTGCTCCTGGGTGGCCGCGGCATCGGCCTCTGGCCGCTGCGGAAGATCTGGCCGGTCGGAGAAGTACTTCCGGTCCGCGCCCACCTTGCGCAGCTGCTTATTCATCGAGCGCAACAGGAACACCAGGACGACCCCGATCCCGGCCACGATGAGGAAGCCCAGGACGCCGGGCTCAACCTGGCTGGCCACCGACGAACCGGCCAGCACCGTCAAAGGCAAACCTTCTCCCGTACCCCTGCGAACAAGTCGTCTTCGGGTAGCTCGGTATCAACGAGCGACCTAGCCAGATGGTAGTCCTCGGTGGGCCAGACCGCTTGCTGCGCCTCCAGCGGGCACGCGAACCAGGCGCCGTCCGGGTCGACCTGCGTCGCGTGCGCCTTCAGCGCCTGATCCCGGATTGGGAAGTAGTCGCCGCAGGGTACCTGCGTGGTGATCTCAAGCTCCTCGCGGTCCTCGGCGCGCTCATCCCAGGACTTGAACCAGTCGGCGTAGGGCGACTCGAGGCCGCGCCGCAGCAGCTCCTCGTGCAGCGCCTGGTAGCGCGCGCGGTGGAAGCTGGCGAAGTAGTACAGCTTCAGCGGCTGCCACGGCTCGCCCGATCCGGGATACCGGTCGGGGTCCGCGGCGGCCTCGAACGCCTCGACACTGACGTTGTGGCACTGGATATGGTCCGGGTGCGGGTAGCCGCCCCGTTCGTCATAGGTGAGCATGACGTGCGGGCGGAACGCCCGGACCGCGCGGACCAGGGGCTCGGCCGCCTCGGCCACCGGCACCAGGGCGAAGCAACCCTCGGGCAGCGGCGGCAGCGGGTCTCCCTCGGGCAGCCCGGAGTCGGTGAAGCCGAGGAACCTCTGCTGCACGCCGAGGATGTCGCGCGCCCGCGCCATCTCGTGCAGCCGGACCCGGGGCAGGTCGGCGCGGATCTCCGGCCGGTCCATCGCCTTGTTCAGGATGTCGCCGCGCTCGCCGCCGGTCAGCGTGCAGACGAGGACCTCAGTCCCCTCGCGGACGTAGCGGGCCATCGTGGCAGCGCCCTTGCTCGACTCGTCGTCCGGGTGCGCGTGCACGGCCATCAGCCGAAGCGGCCCGGTGCCGTCGTCAGTCCCCTCGCACGCGCTGGTCAGCTGCGCGCCGGTCGGCTCGGTATGTGAAGGCAAAGCCCGGTCTCCTCAGAAGATCATGAACGCCCGTCGGTGCATCGACTGGTCGTCATTGTTGTTCAGAACGCTCCGGCCACGCGACAGAATTCCGCGGCCTGCGGGCTGGTCGCGGGCGTTGCCCGGCACAATGCCTTGACCCGGTCCCAGGACGCACGCATAATGCTCTATCCCTCGGGGCATTGACGAGGACAACCCACTGAGGGGACCTTGTTAACCTCAGAGGATTACCCCAAGGGACTCGCCACTGAGACCCGGCGGGCATCAGGGACATCGGACGCCCGCACCACTTTCAAGGAGTACCCGTGACCGAGACGCGCGACGACAGCCTTACCTGGCTCACTCAGGACGCCTACGACCGGTTGAAGTCCGAGCTTGACCACCTCTCCGGCCAGGGTCGCGCCGATATCGCCGAGAAGATCGAGTTCGCCCGGGACGAGGGCGACCTGCGCGAGAACGGCGGCTACCACGCCGCCAAGGAGGAGCAGGGCAAGATCGAGGCGAGGATCAACCAGTTGCAGCACATCCTGGCCAGCGCCCGGGTGGGCGAGCCGCCGCGCACCGACGGCGTGGTCGGGCCGGGGATGACGGTCACCGTGCGGTTCGAGCCCGACGACGACGAGGTCACATTCCTGCTTGCCTCCCGCGAGGAGAGCGGTGCGCCGATCGACGTGTACTCTCCCCGCTCGCCGCTGGGCAGTGCGATAAACGGCAAGAAGGTCGGTGAGAAGGCCACCTATACCCTGCCGAACGGCCGCAGCGCCACGGTCGAGATCCTGGACGCGGTGCCCTACGCCGGTATGTGACCTCCGCGGTGGTGGCGGCGCGGCCTAGCTCACGAGTTCAGGGGCCGGCTGCTCCGGCGACGGCGCCCGGCCGCACAGCGGGACTTCCTTAACGAACCAGGCGAGCACGAACACCGCGACGGCGGAGGGGACCGCCCAGACGAACACGCTCTGCACCGCGTGCGTGATGGCGAAGAAGACGTCGTGCCGGATCGTGGCGGGCAGGTGGTTGACCGTGACCGGGTTGAACTGACCGCCGCCCGAGTTCAGGTGCACGCCCGGCGCCCGGGCGCTCATCTCCGCGGTCAGCTTCCTGGCGAAGATCACGCCGAAGATCGATACCCCGATCGAACCGCCGATCTGCTGGAAGAACGTCCGGGAACTGCTGGCCACGCCCATGTCCCGCGGTTCCACGCTGTTCTGCACGATGATCGTGGTCATGTTCATCAGGAAGCCCATGCCGATGCCGAGCACCGCGAAGTAGAGCCCGCTCACGACCAGGCTGGTGTTGATGCTCAGCTGGGTCAGCAGCAGCAGGCCCGCCGTCATGCCCAGCCCGCCGAGGATGGGGAAGATCTTGTACTTGCCGGTCCGGGTGGTTACCTGACCCGCCAGGATCGTGGTGACCATTGAGCCGAACATCATCGGGATCAGCATCAGCCCGCTGCCGGTCGCGGACAGGTGCTGCACGGTCTGCTGGTACAGCGGCAGGAAGGTCAGCGCTCCGAACAGCATGAGCCCGGTCAGGAAGCTCATCGCCGACGACAGCGTGAAGTTCAGGTTGCGGAACACGTGCAACGGAAGTACCGGCTCGGCCGCCCGGGTCTCGGCCAGGCAGAACGCGAGCGTCGAGAGCGCGGCCAGAACGGCGAGGCCGATAATCACCGGCGAGCCCCATCCGTACTGGCTGCCGCCCCATGTGGTCAGCAGTACGACCGCGGTGGCGGCCAGCGCGAGCAGCGCGGCACCCAGGTAGTCGATCTTGCGCTTCACCGTGTGCCGCGGCAGGTGCAAGGTGGCGGCCAGGTAGAGCAGCGCGGCCCCGCCGACCGGCATGTTGATGTAGAAGATCCAGCGCCAGGACAGGCTGTCGGTGATGTACCCGCCGACCAGCGGCCCAGCGATCATGGCCAGCATCATCGTGGCCATCATGTAGCCCATGTACTGACCGCGCTCGCGCGGCGACACCAGATCACCCAGGGTCGCGATCGCCCCGACCAGCAGCCCGCCGGCGCCTAGGCCCTGGACAGCCCGGAACGCGATGAGCTGGTCGATCGAGTGCGCCAGCCCGGACAGGGCCGAGCCGACCAGGAAGATCAGGATGGCCGCCACGAGCAGCCGCTTCCGCCCGTACATGTCGCCGAGCTTCCCGTAAAGCGGCGTGGTGACGGTCGCGGCGAGCACGTACGCGGTGACCACCCAGGACAGGTGAGTGACCCCGCCGAGTGTCCCGACGATGCGCGGCAGCGCGGTGCTGACGATCAGCTGGTCGAGCATGGCCAGCATGATCGCGAGCAGCAGGCCGGGCAGGACGATCAGGACCTCGCGCCTGGCCCCCGACGGCGCTCCCGCGCCCTTCTCCGCCTGTGCCGCTGTCACTATCGCCCCTCCTTGCCCGCGGGCAGGCCACTGCGCCCGTAGGACGCGAGCCATCTGTGACCGCACACTTACTTGCCGACCGGCTAGTGCCTCAGTACGCTATGCTAATTACTTACCGGCCGTCAAGTAAATTCCGGGAGGCCGGACCGGAGCGCGAGCGGGGCGGCCGGGGCGAGCGGAGCGCGAGGGGACATGAGCCAGCCAGCAGACGACAGCCCACCCGGGGAGTGGCAGGACGCGCCTTCGCGCGGCGACACGCGCTCCCGGATCCAGGCGGTCGCGGTCGAACTGTTCAGCGAGCAGGGCTACGACAAGACCTCGCTGCGCGAGATCGCGGAGCGGCTCGGCGTCACCAAGGCGGCGCTGTACTACCACTTCAAGTCCAAAGAGGACATCGTCCACAGCCTGGTCGAGGACTACTTCGGCCAGGTGGACTCGCTCGTCGCGTGGGCCAGCCAGCAGCCCAGGACGCCGGCCGTGCGCGCCGAGATCCTGAGCCGCTACCTCGACCTGGTGATCGACAGTCACCAGGTCTACCGCATGCTGCAGCAGAACCAGGCCGCGCTGGCAGGCCTGACCTCGGAGAAGAACCCTGGCGAGCTGTTCAAAGAGCGGATGAACGCCCTCGTCGACCTGCTCGTGGAGCCGGGCGCGGCGCTGCGCGACCGGGTCCGCGCCGCCGTGGCGGCGACCGGCCTGAGCATCGGCTGGATGCTCTTCCACGACCAGGTGGATGATCCCGCGGAGCTGCGCTCGGCCGTGCTCGGCATCGCCTTCGAACTGTCCAGCGGGCCGGCGGAGGCAGCCGGTCAGCCGGGCGAAGTCGAGCCCGGGCCGGCCCGGCCGCCCGCGGCCGCGCGGACCAACGGCAGCACCCGGTAGGGAAGGGGCCTGGCCAGCGCGATCACCGTGGACGCCCGGACCACCCCCGCCACGTCAACGATCGCGTCGATCACCCGCTGCAGATCGGCATTCGTCTTCGCGACCACCCGGCACAGCATGTCCCCCGTCCCGGTGATCGTGTGTACCTCCAGGACTTCGGGAATCACGGCCAGGCCGTGCGCCACCGGATCATGCCCGCCCGCCTGGCGGATTTCCAGCGTCACGAACGCGGTGACGCCGTAGCCGAGGGCCACCGGGTCGATGTCCGGGCCGAACCCGGTGATCACCCCGCGAGACTGCATCCGGTCCAGCCGGGCCTGAACCGTTCCCCGGGCCACGCCCAGCCGCCGGGACGCCTCGAGCACGCCGACCCGGGGCTCGTCGCGGAGGAGCTGAACGAGCTGTGCGTCGAGACGATCGGTCACTGGCGTGCTCCCATCCCGGCGGCAGACCGTTACGGCTGTACAAAGTGTCCAACGCAGCAGCGACGTGAGTGTTACCGGGCCGGTATCCGGACGAGTGGTGCGGCAGGCGGCGGAGGAGCATCATGAGCCCATGACCCAGCCCGCAGACAACCCGGGCGGTCAGCCCGCAGGCGACCGGTCACCGCAGGAGCAGGATGCCGGCACGTCGGCTTCGGCGCCGCCGCCCGATTCCTGGCACTTCCCGCCCGCCGCTCAGCCGAACCAGCCGCAGCCACCCGCCGAGAGCACGCTGCCTGGCCAGACACCGCCCGATGCCGCGCATCCGCGCGGACCGCAGCCTCCCCTGGCCTCGCCGCCTTACGGGACGCCGCCGTACGGCACGCCCCCACCGCAGAACGGCGCGCCACCCGGACACGGCCCCCCGCCGCAGAACGGCGCGCCACCCGGATACGCCCCGCCGCCGCAGAACGGCGCCCCACCCGGATACGCCCCGCCGCCGCAGAACGGCGCCCCACCGCAGAACGGCCCGCCCTACGCCGGGCCGCCGCAGTACAGCGCGCCGCCGTACGGCACCTCGCAGTACTACGGCACGCCACCGCCGTACGCCGGGCCGCAGCCGTACGCGACCCCTTACCCCACGTACCCGCCCGGCCTCCCGGTCGGCCCGGAGCCGGACCTGGCCGAATGGTGGCGGCGCCTGCTGGGCAGGCTGATCGACATCCTGGTGCTCACCATCGTGGCCGCGCCGATCGCGCTGGCCGTGCTCTCGCACCCGTTCAGCCAGTACCAGCGGATCGTCAACCGGTACCCGGATCTGAACACACCGGGCGCGCAAGCGGCGATCAGCAAGGCGGACGGGAGGCTGCTCGGCTCCTGGCTCGTCTTCGCGTGCATCGTCGCCGTGCTCTCGTTCTTCTACGATTCCATCCAGCACGGCCTGTGGGGCCAGACGCTCGGCAAGCGGGCGCTGGGCACCCGGGTGGTCTCGGCGGATGACCGGTCGAAGATCAGCGGCGGGACGGCGGCCGGGCGGGCCGGGATGTACGCGCTGATCCCGGTGATCCCGCTGATCGGTACCCTGTTCTCGCTGCTCAACGGGCTCTGGCTGACCTGGGACCGGCGCCGGCAGGCGCTGCACGACAAGGCCGCGCGCACCATCGTGGTCAAGACCAGCGTCCCGGCGCCGCCGGGCTCTCCCTGGTGAACCCGGTCAGCGGAAGATCAGCGTGTAGCCAGCCCGTTTGAGCCGGGAGATCACTTCCTCGCAGTGCGCCGGGCCGCGTGTCTCCACCTGCAGCAGCACCTCGGCCTCGTCCACGTGCAGCTGCGGCGCGCCCCGCTCGTGCACGATGCCCAGCACGTTGGCTCCCAGGCTGGCCAGCTCGCTCAGCAGCGTGGCCAGTGCACCGGGCCGGTCGGGCAGCCTGCACCGGAAGCTCAGGTACCGGCCGGCCGCGCTGAGCCCGTGCCTGAGCACCTTGGCCAGCAGCAGCGGGTCGATGTTCCCGCCGGACAGCACGGCGACCACCGGCGGCTCGAAGGCGTGCTGGTGCTCGAGGATCGCCGCCACCGCGGCCGCACCGGCGGGCTCGACCAGCATCTTCGCCCGCTCCAGGCACAGCAGCAGGGCGCGGGACAGCGCGTCCTCGGAGACGGTCAGGATGGACTCGGCTAGCTCGGACAGGATCGGGAAGGTGATCTCGCCCACGTGGCTGACACAGATCCCGTCGGCCATGGTGGGCGAGACCTCGACCCGCACCGGCTGCCCGGCCGCGATCGAGGCCGGCAGCGGCGCGGCCGCCTCCGCCTGAACGCCGACGATGCGGATGCCGGGGTCGTGCGCCTTGGCCGCGATCGCGATACCCGACGCCAGCCCGCCGCCGCCGACCGGGATCACGATCGTGCGCACGTCCGGGCACTGCTCGATGATCTCCAGGCCGACCGTGCCCTGCCCGGCGATCACGTCCGGATGGTCGAACGGGTGGATGTACACGCTGCCCCGCTCCTGCGCCTGGGCGATCGCCGCGGCCATGGCTTCCTCGACGGTCGCGCCGGTCAGGACGACATCGGCGCCGTAGCCCTTGGTGGCCTCGACCTTCGGCAGCGGCGCCCCCTCGGGCATGAAGACCGTGGCCTTGACGCCGAACGGGACGGCCGCGAACGCCACGCCCTGCGCGTGGTTGCCTGCGCTGGCCGCCACCACGCCGCGGGCGCGGTCCGCTTCGGGCAGCCGGGCGATCCGCACGTATCCGCCCCGGGACTTGAACGACCCGGTGCGCTGCAGGTTCTCGCACTTGAAGTAGACGGGGCCGCCGAGCCGTTCGGACAGCACGCGGGAGTGCCGCAGGGGCGTCGCGGAAATGGTGCCGCGCAGCAGTTCACGCGCGGCCAGCACATCCTCGGGCGAGACGGGGAAGGACGTCATGCCAGCAGTGTCGCACCACCCGGCCGGGCTTGCCGCTGCGGCGGCTGCCACCCCGGTGACCTCCCCCGGGTGCGAACTCGTCCGGCGGCGACATAGTGTCGAAACGTGCAGCCATTCACCAACTCACAGCCCTCCGCCCCCCAGCCGCAGGTCACGACCGCCCCGCCGGCCGTCTCGACCGTCGGCGAGCTCCGCGCGGGTGGCCACGCCTACCGGACCGTCAAAGAGGAAATCAGGCAGAACCTGCTCGCCCGGATGCGCGCGGGCGACAACAGGTTCCCCGGCATCATCGGCTTCGACCAGACGGTGCTTCCGCACCTCGAGCGCGCCCTGCTGGCCGGGCACGACGTGATCTTGCTCGGCGAACGCGGGCAGGGCAAGACCCGCCTGATTAGGACGATCACCGGGCTGCTCGATGAGTGGAGCCCGGTGGTGGCGGGATGCGAAATCAACGACCACCCGTACGCGCCGGTCTGCGCGCGCTGCCGCCGCCTGGCCGCCGAGCTGGGCGATGAGCTGCCGGTCTCCTGGCGGCACGTGAGCGAGCGCTACGGCGAGAAGCTGGCCACGCCGGACACCAGCGTCGGCGACCTGATCGGCGACATCGACCCGGTGAAGGTGGCCGAAGGCCGAACGCTGGGCGACCCGGAGACCATGCATTTCGGCCTGGTACCGCGGACCAACCGCGGCGTGTTCTGCCTGAACGAGCTGCCCGATCTCGCCGAGCGAATCCAGGTGGCCCTGCTCAACGTGCTCGAGGAGCGGGACATCGGAGTGCGCGGCTACGCGCTGCGGCTGCCGCTGGACCTGGTCCTCGTGGCCAGCGCCAACCCGGAGGACTACACCAACCGGGGCCGAATCATCACCCCGCTCAAGGACCGGTTCGGCGCGGAGATCCGCACCCACTACCCGATGACGCTCGACGAAGAGCTGGCGCTGATCAGGCAGGAGTCGCTGATCTCCTGGGACGGCGCCGACCCGGCGACGATCCTGCCCGCGCACCTGATCGACGTCATCGCCCGGTTCACCCGGCTGGTCCGGGCTTCGCCCGCGGTGGACGCGCGGTCGGGCGTCTCGGCCAGGTTCGCGATCGCGGCCGCGGAGAGCGCGGCCGCTTCGGCCGTGCGCCGCGCCGCGCTGACCGGCGAGGACCAGCCGGTGGCCAGGGTCTGCGACCTGCCTGCCATCGTCGGCACGCTGCGCGGCAAGGTCGAGTTCGAGGTCAGCGAGGAGGGCCGGGAGCAGGAGGTGCTCGACCACCTGCTGCGCCGCGCGACCGCCGAGACCTTCCGCACCATGCTCGGCGGCGTCGACCTGTCCGCGCTGCTGGCCAAGTTCGATGACGGCGGCGTGGTCGAGTCGGGCGACCTGGTGCCCGGCCCGGATCTGCTGCGCAGCATCGGCGAGGTCGCCGGGCTGGCGAAGATCATGGAACGGCTGGGCGCGGCCGGCGCGGAGTCGCCCGGCCAGGCCGCGGCCGCGCTCGAGTTCACCCTCGAGGGTTTGTACCTGATGCGCCGCCTCTCCAAGGATTCCGCCGATGGATCGTCGATTTACCGAACGTAGGCAGGCCGGACTGGCCGGCCGGACGGACGCCGAACGGCGCAGCCTGGACGGGACCGGGTCATGACCGGCGGCTATTCCTACCGGGAGTACGGCGGCGGCCCCGACCCGCTCGCGCCGCCGTATGACGTGCGGGGTGCCCTCGACCAGCTGGGCGAGGACGTGCTGAGCGGGCAGTCGCCGCCGGACGCGCTGCGGGATCTGCTGCGCCGTGGCCTGGCCGGCGATCGCGGCCAGCGCGGCCGCGGGCTGGACGACCTGCTCAAGCAGGTCCGCGAGCGGCAGCGCGAGATCCGCGACCGCGGCCGCCTGGACGGCATACTCGAGCAGGCCCGGGCGCTGCTGGACACCGCCATCGGGCAGGAGCGCGCCGAACTGTTCCCCGATCCCAGCGACGACGCGCGGATGCGCGAGGCGGAGCTCGACACGCTGCCGTCCGACACCGCGCAGGCGATCCGGCGGCTGGCCGATTACCAGTGGCAGTCCGGGGCGGCCAGGGAAACCTTCGACAAGCTCAAGGACCTGCTGCGTCGGGAGGTGCTCGACAGCCAGTTCCGCGGCATGAAACAGGCCCTTCAGGGCGGCCCGGACTCCGGCGCGATGCAGCGGGTCAAGGACATGATCGCCGCACTGAACGCGATGCTCGAAGCGGACGCCCGCGGTGACCACACCCAGGCCGACTTCGATCGCTTCATGGAGGAGTACGCAGACTTCTTCCCCGACCATCCCCGCGACCTGGAACAGCTGGTCGATTCGCTGGCGCGCAGGATCGCCGCGGCGCAGCGGCTGCTCGAGTCGCTGAGCGATGAGCAGCGCAGCGAGCTGGCCGGGCTCATGTCCTCGACGCTTGACGACGCCGGCCTGGCCGCCGAGATGGCCCGCCTGGCCGATGCGCTGCGCGCCCGCCGCCCCGAGCTTGACGCCCTGGCCAGGGCGGGCGAGAACCCGATGACGGGCGATGAGCCGCTCGGACTCGGCGACGCGACCACCGCGCTGGCCGAGCTGGCCGATCTGGCCGAGCTCGAGTCCGCGCTGCGCCAGGACTACCCGGGCGCACGGCTGGACGACATCGACGAGGAAGCGGTCCGGCGCGCGCTCGGCCGCCAGGCCGTGGACGACATGTCGGCCCTGAAAGAGATCGAGCGCGAGCTGGAGCGGCAGGGATACCTGCGGCACGAGGGCGGCTCGCTGGAGCTTACGCCGAAGGCGGTGCGCAGGCTGGGCGAGACCGCACTGCGCCGGGTGTTCGCCCAGCTCGGCGACGGTGGCCCGGGTGAGCACGAGCAGCATGACGCCGGGCAGGCGGGGGATCCGATCGGCAGCAGCCGGCCCTGGGAGTTCGGTGACGAGCTGGCCATCGACGCCGGGGCGACGGTCCGCCGCGCGCTGCTGCGCGGCAGCCGGCCGGCAGGCACCGCGACACGCGTGCGGCTGTCGCCGGATGACTTCATGGTTGCGGAGACCGAGCGCCGGACCTCGGCCGCCGTGTGCCTGCTCGTCGACCTTTCGTACTCGATGGCGCTGCGGGGTACCTGGGCGGCGGCCAAGCAGACGGCGCTGGCCCTGCACGCCCTGGTCCGCAGCAGGTTCCCGCAGGACGCCATCCAGGTCATCGGGTTCTCCAACTACGCGCGCGAGCTGCGCGAGACCGACCTGGCCGGCCTCGGCTGGGACATGGTCCAGGGCACCAACCTGCACCACGCGCTCGTGCTGGCCGGGCGTTACCTCGACAAGCACCCCGAGCAGGAGCCGGTGGTCATCGTGGTGACCGATGGCGAGCCCACGGCCCACCTGCAGCGGGACGGGCGGTCCTGGTTCGACTGGCCGCCGTCGCGGGAAACCCTCGAGCTCACCCTGGCCGAGGTGGATAAGATGACCAGGCGCGGAGCGGCCCTGAACATATTCATGCTGGCCGAGGACGAACGGCTCACCGCGTTCGTCGAAGATGTCGCCCGTCGCAACGGCGGACGGCTGCTGCAGGCGATCCCGGAGCGGCTCGGTGAGTACGTCGTGCAGGACTTCTTGCGCACCCGTCGGCAAAGCCGGCGATAAGTTCATTCCGTTTTCTGTCCCTTCGCCGCCTGACGTGGCGCCCCGTAGTACCGTGCGGCATGCGGCAACGGCAACTGGGCCGGACGACAACGAAGCAACTGGGCCGGACGACAACGAAAGGGACGGGACGTGACGGATTCCCGGGAGGATACCGTGACTCATGCGGAGGCAGTAGACGGACAGACCCAACGGTCGCCGGGACGGGTAATCCTCGCCGTGGTCCTCGTGATCATCGGGATTCTGGGGATCATCGCGGGGATCCTCTACCTCACCGAGCCCGCGCACTCACTACCTAGCGTCCTCGGGACAATCAAGTACAACGGGCACAACCACACGCGGGCATATTCGCACCGGACCCTGCGCGGGGCGGTCTCGCTCGCGGTGGGTGTGGTCGTCCTGCTGGCGGGGATATTCGCATTCTTCTGGAAGGGGCGCAAGGACCGCGGCTAGCCCGCGCGGACCGCAAGCGCATCCAGCCCCTTTCCCGTTGCCCCCAGCGGGCACCGGGAAAGGGGCTTTCTGTCGGCCTAGCCGAGCGCCTGCCGCAGGTCCTCGACGAGATCGTCGGCATTCTCGATGCCGACCGACAGCCTGACCAGGTCGTCAGGCACCGCGAGGGCCGACCCGGCCGCGGAGGCGTGCGTCATCCGGCCGGGCAGCTCGATCAGCGATTCCACTCCCCCGAGCGACTCGGCCAGCGTGAACAACCTGGTCCGTGCGCACACCGCCGCCGCCTCCTGCGCCCCGGCCCGGACCCGGAACGACACCATCCCGCCGAACCCGCGCATCTGCTTCGCCGCCAGCTCGTGACCGGGATGCGACGCCAGACCCGGATACAGGACCTGGCCGACCGCCTGATGCGCGGCCAGCATCTCGGCGGTGCGCGCGGCGTTCGCGCCGTGCCGGTCCATCCGCACCGCGAGCGTCCTGATCCCGCGCAGCGTGAGCCACGCGTCGAACGCGCCGGCGATTCCCCCGGTGGCGTTCTGCTGGAAAGCGAGCCGCTCACCGAGCCCGGCGTCAGCCACGACCAGCGCGCCGCCCACCACGTCCGAATGCCCGCCCAGATACTTGGTCGTCGAGTGCACCACGACGTCGGCGCCGAGCGCGATCGGGCGCTGCAGGTACGGCGAGGCGAACGTGTTGTCCACCACGAGCAGCGCGCCGGCCTCGCGGGCCAGGGCGGCCAGGGCGGATATGTCCGCGATGCCAAGCAGCGGGTTGGTGGGGGTCTCCACCCAGATGACCCCGGCGTGCCTGGCGGCCAGGGCGTCCCGGACCGCGGCCAGGTCGCTGATCCGCACCGGCGTGTGGCTCACTCCCCACTGCTCGTACACCCGGGAGAACAGCCGGAACGTGCCGCCGTACGCGTCGTCGGGGATGATGACGTGATCACCGGGTGAGCAGACGGTGCGCAGCAGGCAGTCTTCGGCGGCCATCCCGGAGGCGAAGGCCAGCGCCCCGGTCCCGCCTTCCAGGGCCGCCAGGCACTCCTCCAGCGCGGTGCGGGTCGGGTTCGCAGTCCGGGAGTACTCGTAGCCTCCGCTGCGCAGGCCGCCCACGCCGTCCTGCTTGTACGTGGACACCTGGTAGATCGGCGGCACCACGGCGCCGGTCAGCGGGTCGGGTTCCTGGCCCGCGTGAATCGCCAGCGTCTCGAAGCCATCTGGATGCGTCATAGTCGCCGCCTATCTGTGATCCGCTCGGTCGCGCCCGCCGGTGGCCCGTGCTGGTTCAGCCTGCCGTGGAGAACGTCAACGCGGAGCCGTTCGGGCATCTTGGTCGGAAAGGAACGCGAGCATGTCCTGGCGGGTGATCATTCCGACCGGCTTGCCGTCCATCAGCACCACGGTCGCGCCGCCCTTTTCCAGCGCGGCCACCACCGTGCTCACTGGCTCACCGGAGCCGACCATCGGCAGCGGCGGCGACATCAGGGAGGCCACCGGGTCCTGCGGCCCGGCCCGGCCGGCGATCAGCGCATCGAGCAGGTCGCGTTCGACGATCGAGCCGATCACCTCGCCGACCATCACCGGCGGTTCTTCCTTGATGACCGGGATCTGCGACACCTCGTACTCGCGCAGGATCTCGATCGCGGTAGCCACGGTCTCGGCCGGGTGGGTGTGCACGAACTGCGGGAGGCCGCGCTCCTTGCTCGCGAGCACGTCGGCGGCGGTCGGCTCGGCCGACGACGTGGCGAGGAAGCCATAGTCGGCCATCCACTCGTCGTTGAAGATCTTCCCCAGGTAGCCCCGGCCGCCGTCGGGCAGCAGGGCCACGATCATGTCGTCCGGGCCGCAGGTGGCCGCGACGCGCAGCGCGGCGACCACCGCGAGCCCGCAGGAACCGCCGGTCAGCAGCGCCTCCTCCCGCGCCAGCCTGCGAGTCATGAGAAACGACTCAGCGTCGGTGACCGCGATGACCTCGTCGCAGATATCCGGGTCGAAGGTGGCCGGCCAGATGTCCTCGCCCACGCCCTCGATCAGGTAGGGGCGGCCGGACCCGCCCGAGTACACCGATCCTTCCGGGTCGGCGCCGATCACCCTGACCCGTCCGCCGGAGACCTCCTTCAGGTAGCGGCCTGCGCCGGTGATCGTCCCGCCGGTGCCGATGCCGGCCACGAAGTGCGTGAGGAGGCCGTCGGTCTGGGCCCAGATTTCCGGGCCTGTGGAGTGGTAGTGCGAGGCCGGGTTCTCCGGGTTGGCGTACTGGTCCGGCTTCCAGGCCCCCGGGATCTCGTGGGCCAGCCGGTCCGAGACGGAGTAGTAGGAGTCGGGGTGGTCGGGTGACACGACCGTGGGGCACACCACGACCTCCGCGCCGTACGCACGCAGCACGCTGAGCTTGTCCTGGCCCACCTTGTCCGGGCAGACGAAGACACAGCGGTACCCCTTCTCGGCGGCCACGATGGCCAGGCCGACGCCGGTGTTGCCGGAGGTCGGCTCCACGATGGTCCCGCCCGGCCGCAGCGCGCCGGACGCTTCGGCGGCCTCAACCATCCGCAGCGCGATCCGGTCTTTGACCGAACCGCCCGGGTTGAAGTACTCCACCTTGGCCAGGATCGTCGGCGTGCTGCCGCGCGCGGCCAGCTCGCTGGTCACCTTGCGCAGCCTGACGAGCGGCGTGTTCCCGGCCAGCTCGATCAGGGAATCGTGTATCTGCATGCTCCAACCACCTATACGTGTTCCTGGTGGCACGACGTTATCCCAACCTGCGGGGGATTCAGTCCCTGCATAACTCCGGCCCGCCGACGGCCCGCCCCCCGCATACCCTCAGCCCGGCGGGCCGGTTCCCGGACCGGACGGGAATGCGGCTGGAGCCGGCCGCGCTGAATAAGCTACTGTCAAGTAACGAAGCAGGGAGGCGCCATGCCCGAGGCAGTCATCGTCGCCACCGCGCGCTCGCCGATCGGCCGGGCGTTCAAGGGGTCCATGATCAGCATCCGCCCGGATGACCTGACCGCCCAGATCGTCTCGGCGGCGCTGGCTCAGGTGGAGCAGCTCGATCCCGCCGAGATCAATGACCTCATGCTCGGCTGCGGGCTGCCCGGCGGCGAGCAGGGCTTCAACATGGCGCGCGTGGTTGCCGTCATGCTGGGCTACGACAAGCTGCCCGGCACCACCGTCAACCGGTACTGCTCGTCGTCGCTGCAGACCACCAGGATGGCGTTCCATGCCATCAAGGCTGGCGAGGGCGATGCGTTCATCTCCGCGGGCGTGGAGTGCGTGAGCCGGCTGGTCAACGGGAGCAGCGACAGCTGGCCGGACACGCATAACGCGGTCTTCGCCAACGCTGAGGTCAGGACCCAGGGCCGGGCCGCCGGGGGCGGTGGCGCCTGGCACGACCCGCGCGAGGACGGCGAGATCCCCGACATCTACATCGCGATGGGCGAAACCGCGGAGAACGTCGCCCAGCTGCGCGGGATCACCCGGCAGCAGCAGGACGAGTTCGGCGTGAGGTCCCAGAACCTGGCGGAGAAGGCGCTGGCCAACGGATTCTGGCAGCGCGAGATCACCCCGGTGACGCTCCCGGACGGGACGGTGGTCAGTGCCGACGACGGGCCGCGGCCCGGCACCACGCTGGAGAAGGTGGCCACGCTGAAGCCGGCCTTCCGGCCGGACGGGACCGTCACCGCGGGCAACTGCTGCCCGCTGAACGACGGGGCCGCCGCGGTGGTCGTGATGAGCGACCGCCGGGCCGCCGAGCTCGGCCTGACCCCGCTGGCGCGGATCGTCGCCTCCGGCGTCTCGGCGCTGTCGCCGGAGATCATGGGCCTGGGGCCGGTGGAGGCGTCCAGGCAGGCGCTCGCCCGGGCTGGGATGACGATGAGCGACATCGACCTGGTCGAGATCAACGAGGCGTTCGCCGCTCAGGTCATCCCGTCCTACACCGATCTCGGGATCGACCTGGACAAGCTGAACGTCAACGGCGGGGCGATCGCCGTGGGTCACCCGTTCGGGATGACCGGCGCGCGGATCAGCACCACGCTGCTGAACAGCCTGCGGTTCCACGACAAGACGTTCGGCCTGGAGACGATGTGCGTCGGCGGCGGCCAGGGCATGGCGATGATCTTCGAGCGGCTCAGCTGAAGCCGTCGGCTGGTCACTCACCGGTAACGGGTAATTAGGAAAGGTCTCGCGCGGGGGTTGTCAGGCAGCCGGTCGTAAGGCAGTCTCGCACCAAGAGGAGTCCATCCTGTGAGGTGCCAATTGTCCCTGAACCACTCTCCGGAGCTGCACAAGAACCTGATCGCCCGCATCCCGGATGTTACGGGACGCGACCTCCCTGAGTGGTTCAGAAGCCTCGAGTCCGGCCCCGCGTTCCTTCGCTGCGAGGAACGTGCGCACTGGCTGGCCGACGAGCACGGCCTCTCGCACGGCTACGCCAGCGCGATCGTGCACGAGTATGAGGTGCGCCGCCGCACCAGGCTCAACGCATGACCGGGTCATGAAGGCGGACAAAGCCCAACAGTTCATCGCCGCCCATCACCGCGCCGTACTCGCCACGCGACGCGATGACGGTCAGCCTCAGCTCTCGCCGGTGCTGTGTGCTGTGGACGAAGCCGGACGGGTGATCATCAGCACCCGGGAGGCGGCCATCAAGACCAAGAACGCCCGGCGTCATCCTTACGCCTCGCTCTGCGTGTTCAGCGACGGCTTCTTCGGCCCGTGGGTACAGGTCGAGGGGACCGCCGAGGTGGTCTCGCTGCCCGATGCGATGGACCTGCTCATCGACTACTACCGCCGGACCGGAGGCGAGCACCCGGACTGGGCGGAGTACCGCGCCGCCATGGAGCGCGAGCGGCGGGTCGTCATCAGGGTCTCGATCGACCGGGCGGGCCCGGATGTTAGCGGGTAGCCGGGAAGGCTGCCCCGGGCGCGAGACCCAGCTCCGCTAGTGCCGGGCCCGGCGCACCGGACGCAACCTGGTCTGGAGCGGCGGGACGCGCCGGGACACGTGGACGTACCTGGGCCGCGCGGGACGAGAGCCCCGGCGCTACTGACGTGCCCAGCCTGAGATTCTTGCGGCTTACTTGCCCGATCGCGCTGGACACGGAGCGCTACTTGGCCGACGATACGAGGGGGCGGCGTTCTTGCGAGAGCTGGACGCCAGAGGGCCAAGCGTTCGGGATGGGTGCCGAACGCCATGAGGGGAGGCAAAAGCGGTCATGACTACCAGCGTGGTCATCGGGCGGTTGACCGCGATCGCCGTCGTGATCCCGGGGGGCGATCCCCTGCCGCGGGCCGGTCCGGGGGGTTTACCGCATCCATATCCCCGCTCATAACGTATCCCGGCAGCGGACATCGGCGGGATGACCGCGATTGAGTCGTTGCCGGACCCATTACCGCACTGAGTTAGCACGTGGCTGACCTTTTCGCGGAGAATGTCCATAAAGCGTCGTCAGTAGTTTTTGTGCTGCCTGCCGTGCCATTATTCAGTGCAGCAGGCGCGGACACGAGCGCGGTGGCCAGAACGCACTCCGGAACGCGCCGGGGCAGGCCTGCGACGCAGTGTGATCATCAACTGAGGGCGTATCGCCGCCGGTTATTAGTTTTTCGCTAATGGGCGTCCGCGCCTGCTTACTCCTACAAGTATGTAGAAACTACAAGCGGACCCCGGAAGCCTAGAGTTGGCAGTTGACCTGCGCGAACTCCGATGCGAGCGTTGTGCCCCCGGTCGGAATCGAACCGACACTCGGACCCTTTTAGGGGGTCAGCCTCTGCCCTTGGGCTACGGGGGCTTCCGTGACCATACCCATGTGTTGGGACCACTCTTGATTGCATCGGTAGTGTACGACAATTTTGGTCCGCAGTATATTCTCGATTTACTTTTTTTGGCCAATGAGTGCGGAGCGTGACCGGAGCACTAAAGAAGTAAGCGCACGGTAGCGACAGGCCCCGCCGCCGTGACGTTCTCGTTATATTCCGGCTCGTTGGCGAGCCCGCATGAACACAGAATCAAGCATGTCCGGGGTCACCCGGCCGGTGAACGTGTTCTGCTGGCTGGGGTGGTAACAGCCAATAAGCACTATCGAGCCTTGCGAGTCACACGACCCCCGGGAATCCCCAGACTCATCCGGGTCCCCTGGGTCACCTGGGTCACCCGGGTCACCCGGGGACGAGCATGCGGACTGCTCCCGGTCACCCGGGAGCCCGGCTAGCGGCTCCAGGTCACCCGGCGGCCCGGCTAGCTCCAGGTCACCCGGCGGCCCGGCTAGCTCCAGGTCACCCGGCGGCCCGGCTAGCTCCCGGTCACCTCGCAGCCCGGCCAGCCGCTCCCGGTCACCCGGCAGCCCGGCCAGCCGCTCCCGGTCACCCGGCAGCTCGCCCGACCGCTCGACGACGACCTCGGTGCCGTGGCCGAAGGCCGGGCGCGGACGGGGCCGGGCGAAGCCGACCGCGGCGAGCGGCGTCCAGACGGCCAGCCAGGCGAAAGCGCCCAGGCAGACGATGACCCGCAGTGAAGGCAGCACCTGGGCCAGTTCGGCTTCCAGCCACGGTGCGCAGGTGTCCCGCTCATCCGGAGTCGGCTTGTTTGCCGGCGGGGCGCAGCGCACCGCCGCGAGCATGCGCGCGCCGATCAGCCGCTGCCCGTCACCTGCCGCCACACTGTCCGGCCGCGCGGCCAGGCCGCAGCGGTACAGCGACCCGAACAGCACGTCTCCGCTACGGTCGCCGGTGAAGATCCGGCCCGTCCTGTTCCCCCCGTGCGCTGCAGGCGCCAGGCCGACGATCGCCACCCCCGGCTGCGCGTCTCCCCAGCCGGGGATCGGGCGCCCCCAGTAGCGTTCGGCTCGGAAGGAGCGGCGCTTTTCTGCGGCCACCTGCTCACGCCAGCTGACCAGCCGCGGGCAGGCGCGACACACGGACTGCCGCGCGACAAGCTCGCCGAGCGTGCCCGCCGTGGCGGCCAGCTCCCGGACGTCGGAGGCGCTGCGCGCGACGGGCGTCCGTGACGTGGCCGGGTCATCAGGCCAGCCCGTCCCCGGCTCGACGGGGCTCCCCGGAACTGCGCCACCACCGCCAGCACTCACGCCCACCGTCTCCTCCTCCCGCCCCGCCTCCCGATGGGTGTCGATGGCACATCGCCTCCCTTATAGCGTCGGCAACGGTACATCGATCTTGACGAGCGGGTCCGCCGGACCGGCCGAGCGCCAGGGCCACCGCACCGGGGCCGGCGCGGCGCGCGGGTCCGCCGGACCGACCGAGCGCCGGTGCCACCGCACCAGGGCCGGCGCCGCGGGCGGGTCCGCCGGACCGGCCGAGCGCCTGTGGCACCGCACCGGGGCTGGCGTGGCGGGGCTCATCGGGGCGGCCGCATCGACCAGGCGATGCCGTCCAGGATGTCGTGCTCGCTGACCACGACCTCGGCGAAGCCGAACCGCTGCATGACCCGGTCGAGCACAAGCGCGCCGGCACCGATGACGTCGACCCGTCCCGGGTGCATGGCGGGGATCGCCGACCGCTCTGCCCGGGTCTGGGCGAGCAGCCGGCGGGTCACCGATCGAACCTGGGCCGCCGTGATCCTGGCGTGATGTATGCGCTCAGGGTCATAGCCGGGCAGGTCAAGCGCTATGGCGGCCACGGTGGTGACCGAGCCGGCCAGGCCGACCAGGGATCTGGCCCGCGTTACGCCTATCTTCGCGTCGGCCTCGTCCAGCGCGGCGTCGATGTCCGAGATGGCGGCCGCGACCTGCTCCCGGTCCGGCGGGTCGGAGTGCAGGTGCCGCTCGGTCATCCGGACGCACCCGATGTTCAGCGAGACGGCGGCCACCTCATCGGTCCGTGCCGGACCGCTATCGCCGCCCGGCGGGCCGCCCAGCACGAACTCGGTCGAGCCGCCGCCGATGTCGAGCACGAGATAGGGCGGATCCGGAGGGTGGTCCATGGCGCCGAACTCGGCGGTCGCCCCCGCGAACGAGAGGCGCGCCTCCTCGTCGCCGGTGAGTACCTCGGGCTCGACGCCGAGAATACCGACCACGCCGCGGGTGAACTCGGCCGCGTTGGAGGCGTCTCTGGTGGCGCTGGTCGCGACCATGCGCACATCGTCCACCCCGCTGCCCCGGATGATGGCGACGTACTCCCGGAGGGCACCGAGCGTGCGTTCCAGCGCCTCGGGAGCCAGCCGTCCGGTCTGGTCCACGCCCTGCCCGAGCCGGACGATCTCCAGCCGCCGGTCGACGTCGGTGAGGGTGCGGCGGACCGGGTCCACATCGGCGACAAGCAGCCGGATCGAGTTCGTTCCGCAGTCGATCGCGGCCACCCGTGACGTCATGCTCCCCCCGGGCGCGCTGGCGGCGGCACGCACGGGCCGTCCGCCCACCAGTCCCCGGCGGCATCGGCCGCTTCCCGGCCCAGCGGATTCGCGCCGGGCACGGCCAGTTCATGCGCCATCAGGGCGTGCAGGCACTTGACCCGGGTCGGCATCCCGCCCGCGCTCTGGGTGCCCGCGGGCAGCGGCCGGATCCCGCACGCCCGGGCCGCCTCGTCACGCCGGGCCAGGTAGTCGAGGTGAGCGGCCTGATAGGCACGGCGCAGCGTCTCGTCGGCGGTCAGCCTGGCCGTCATCGCCGCCATCATCCCGCTCGCCTCCAGCCGACCCGCCGCAGCCGCCGCTCGGGGGCAGGTGAGGTAGTACAGGGTGGGGAACGGCGTGCCGTCGGGCAGCCGGGGCGCCGTCTGCACCACGTCCGGCAGGCCGCACCGGCATCGGTGCGCGACCGAGAACCAGCCACGCGGCGGCCGCCCGAGTTGGGCGGCTACCGCCGCCGCGTCCGCCGGGCTGATGGCGAGCGGTCCGGGATCGGTCATCGTCAGGTTTTCTTGTCCGCCTGGCGCACCGATTGCCAGAGCCGTCCGTACCACGTGCTGGGCCGGTCCGACCGCGGCGGGATGAGACCGACCGCGGGTTTCCCGTTCATGATTACGTAACAGCTCTGCGCGGGCAGGCACATATGCAGCTCGTCGCGCGCCCGTTGCTCGATGTAGGCCGGGTCGTTTAGCCGCTGCTGCTCCGCGCGCAGCTGGCCCAGCTGGACATACAGCGAGTGCTGCTGTGCGCCGAGCTGGCTGATCTGCCTGTGCTGGGCGATGTACTCGCGCACCGGGTAGGCCAGAGTCAGCATGATCGCGCAGATCACCGCGGCCAGGACCGCGGCCCGGCTGGTGAGCCGCGGCCGCGATTTACCGTCAGCGGACGTGCCCATTAGGTCCCGGCCGCCGTGAACCGGGGAAACGCACCCGCGCCCGCGTAAGCCGCCGCGTCGTCGAGCAGTTCCTCAATCCGCAGCAACTGGTTGTACTTGGCCACTCGCTCGGACCGGCAGGGCGCGCCGGTCTTGATCTGGCCGCAGTTCAGCGCGACGGCGAGATCCGCGATCGTGGTGTCCTCGGTCTCGCCCGACCTGTGACTGATCACGCAGCGGTATCCGCTGCGGTGGGCCAGTGAAGCGGCCTCGAACGTCTCGGTCAGCGTGCCGATCTGGTTGACCTTCACCAGCAGCGCGTTCGCCACATGCTCACTGACTCCGCGGCGGAGCCGTTCGGGATTTGTCACGAAGATATCGTCGCCGACCACCTGCACCCGGCCGCCGATCTCGGCGGTCAGTTCCCGCCAGCCTGCCCAGTCCTCCTCGGCCAGCGGGTCCTCGATGGAGACCAGCGGGTAGGCATCCAGCCACTCGGCGTAGGTCCGGGTCATCTCGGCCGTGGTCCGGCTGCCGCCCTCGAAGGTGTAGGCGCCGTCGCGGTAGAACTCCGTGGCCGCCGCGTCGATGCCGAGCGCGACATCCTCGCCGGGGGTAAAGCCCGCGTTGCCGATCGCCTCGACGATCAGGTCGAGCGCGGCGCGGTTGTGCTTGAGGTCGGGGGCGAAACCGCCCTCGTCGCCGACGCCCGTGCTCAGGCCGTGCTGCTTGAGCACGGACTTCAGCGCATGGTAGGTCTCCGCCCCCCAGCGCAGCGCCTCGGCGAACGTGACCGCGCCGATCGGGAGGATCATGAACTCCTGGATGTCCACGCTGTTATCGGCGTGCGCGCCGCCGTTGAGGATGTTCATCATCGGCACCGGGAGCAGGTGCGCGTTCGGCCCGCCCAGGTAGCGGAACAGCGGCAGGCCCGCCGACTCGGCCGCGGCGCGCGCCACGGCCATGCTGACGCCGACGATGGCGTTAGCGCCCAGCCGCGACTTGTCCGGCGTCCGGTCCAGGTCGATCATCGCCTGGTCGACGAGCCGCTGGTCATCGGCGTCGTAGCCGAGCAGCTCCGGCTGGATTTCGTCGATCACGCCCTGCACGGCCCGCTGCACGCCCTTGCCGCCGTACTCGTCGCCGCCGTCCCTGAGCTCCACCGCCTCGAACGCGCCGGTGGACGCCCCGCTCGGCACTCCCGCGCGTCCCGCGGTGCCGTCATCGAGCGCGACCTCGACCTCGACGGTCGGGTTACCACGCGAATCCAGGATCTGCCTGGCATGGATCGCTTCGATGGAAGCCATTCGGGAGACTCCTGCTGGATGTGGTCGGCCTGGCCCGCTGGACGGTTTCAGTATCGGAGCCTAGTGCAGGGCCAGTTGGCTGATGAGCGGCCACGCCGAGTACGGCGCGAGCGGCCAGCGGTTAACGGAGAGCATCGGGCCTGCTATCACGCGCCTAATGGTTCGCGCTAAGCGGGTCGGCGGGACTGGGACCGCTCCCAGGCGTGGACACGGTCGCGATAGCGACGGGAGGCGGCGCGCAGCTCGAGTTCGGGGTCCAGGCCAGCCGCCCGGGCCTCCTCCACCAGCAGGAACAGCCGCTCCCCCAGGGCCGCCGCCTCGTCACCCGGCGCCGGAGCCGACCCATCGCCGGGCGCCGAGCTGATCGCCGCGGCGATCAGCTCGGCGGGGACACCGGAGCGCGCCGCGCGGCGCTGCAGCTGGGCGGCCAGGGCCAGAGCGGGCTGGCCGAACGGCACGCCGTCCAGGGCCGACCCGGGCGAGCCGTCCGCGGACGCCCGTTCGGCGGCCTTGATGGCATCCCAGTTCTGCTTGACCTCGTCGGCGCCGGAAACCTCGACCGTGCCGAACACATGCGGGTGCCGGCGCACGAGTTTGGCCACGATCCCGTCCGCGACGTCATCGATGGTGTAGCCGGTGCCGTCGGTGCGCTCGGCCGCCACCCGGGCGTGGAACGCCACCTGCAGCAGGACGTCACCGAGTTCCTCGCGCAGCGCGGCCTGATCGCCGTCTTCGAGCGCCTCCAGCGCCTCGTACGACTCCTCGATCAGGTGCGGCCCCAGCGTCTCATGGGTCTGCTTGGCGTCCCATGGACAATTCACGCGGAGCGTGTCCATGGTGGCCACCAGGTCGAGCAGCCGGGCGCCGGGCATGTCATAAGAGCCAGGCAGCAGCTCGACCTCGGGTCCGCCGCCGGGCAGCGCGCCGAGGGCGGCGAGCAGCTCCCCCGCGGCGTGGTGGCCGTCAAGTAGGCCGGGCCGACCCTCAGGAGCACTCATCCGGGCATCGGGGCCAGCCAGCCAGCCGTCGGGGGCGGCCAGCCAGACCGCGCTGCCCGGGGCGGCAGCCGACGCCTCCTGGTCAAGCAGGCCGGCCAGCGAGTCCGGGCCGCTGTCGGCGACGACCCGGCAGTCGATCCCGGCCTCGGCCAGGGCGGGCAGCTGCGGGTGGTCCGGCCACCCGGTCAGGACCTGGCTGGCGCGGCGCAGCGCATCCCAGGCCCGCGCGCTCAGCAGACCCGGCGCCACCCGGGCACTGGTCGCCAGCACCACGAGGCGAGCGGCGCGGGAGGCCGGCCGGGGTGAAGGGTCCACTAGCAAGCCGGAGTGAACTGCGGCTTGGCGGACGGCGATGCGCTCGGTGACGCGGAAGCGCCTGGCTCGGGAGCAGACAGCGTGTTCGCCGGCGCCACGACGTTCAGCTGGCCGTAGTCGAACCTGCCGAACTGCGGGTTGACCTTGATGTTCAGGTTCTTGGCCGCCATGCACTGCGCGTGATCGAACGCCTGGTTGAGCGCCTGCTGCGCCGTCGAGGAACGCGGTGTCTTGCCGCCGTCGAGACGATCGACGAACGCGTTCGCGATCGCCTGGTACCGGCCGAGGTCAGAGTTGACGAGGTTAGGCGGCAGGCCGTTCTGCACGGCCAGAGCGCTCAGGCTGGGTATTCCCGACGCCTTTCCCTGGGACGAGATCTCACTGATCGCCCGCTGGACGTCTCCCTGGCTGACGGTGATGCCCTCGCGCTTGGCGAGCTCCTCGCGGATCCGGAACCTGAGCAGCCAGGCCAGCACCACCTGGGGCATCTGCGAGGTCGGGAAGGCGAGCCGCACCTTGTCCGCGTGGTAGTTGTTGTTCAGGTTGGAGACTTCAGTGGCCAGAGTCGAGGAGGTGATCCGGTCACCGCCGACGATAGCCGCGGAACCCAGCTGGACCGGCCCGCAGGCCGCCAGCGCGATGCACCCGCCGAATGCGACGACGGCCAGCCTGGCCGCACGACGCTGCCTGATCGAAATGCGGAGCACGACGCGGTCCCTTCTCACTCTTCGGTCGCCGGCGGCTGCAGCCCGCCGAATATCGTCTCGATGAGCTCGCAGCACCAGGTCAGCAGCTCCTGGTCGCGCAGCGGCTGAGCGCCCAGCGATGTCGCGGGTGCCTGGCGCCCGGACGCCCGAGACCCGCCAGCCGGCGCCTTCGGCGCCGGTACGAGCATGGTACGCACTGCCGGCTTGAGCACGGTCTTGGGGTACAGCCGGTGCACTCTGACCTCTCGCGACTCGGGCAGCTGGACCGGAGCGAACCGCACATGCGCGCCCTGCAGGGTGATATCGGTCAGCCCGGCGCGGCGGGCCCGCTCGCGCAGCCGCGCCACCTCCAGCAGGTTCAGCACCGGGACCGGCGGCGGGCCGTAGCGGTCGGTCAGTTCGTCGCGCACCGCCGTCGCATCGTCGTCCGACTCGATCGCCGCGATCCGGGTGTAGGCCTCCAGCCTGAGCCGCTCGCCCGGTACGTACTCGTGCGGGATGTGCGCGTTGACCGGCAGCTCGACCCGGACCTCCTGGCGGGCGGGCTGCCCGCTGCCCCTCAGCTCGCTGACCGCCTCGCCGATCATCCGCACATACAGGTC
>Ga0207665_10000330_pt1 | contig 32779 bp, 31 predicted proteins | sample LARL112metaG_FD_184351 | JGI IMG/M metagenome (GOLD analysis project Ga0207665, IMG submission 184351) | Corn, switchgrass and miscanthus rhizosphere microbial communities from Kellogg Biological Station, Michigan, USA - LAR L11-2 metaG... | ecosystem: Host-associated > Plants > Roots >... | reverse complement strand
AAAGTCCGCCGACAATGTCGATCCAGATCCGTGTTCGTTCGGACACCATGCCGTAAACAAGATCGACACGCACATGCTCGTTCATTTTGAGGGTGTAAGGCCCACCAAGAAGAACCATTCCGGCGAACATATACCATTGGATTTCCAACCAGCCATTTGAGCTTTCGCTGAACACATAACGGCTCGCAGCATTGCCGGCGCTGATCACAGCGGCCAGCAAGACAAGCCAATTCGCGACAACGGCCAATTGGGTATTTAGCCAGTCGATCCCTCGACTGAGTGAAAGCAGAACCTTCACACCCTCTCCCCACGGAGGCTTGGGATGTTTCCCCGACCCCCAGATCGTGTCCCCCCGGACCTCAGCCCTGCGACGCAGCGCCAAGACCACCACCTTAATCCGATGCTGGCATAAGGCGTCAATGGAGAAATTGATTGAAGATGGGGCCAAGGCCGAACCCCGCGCTAACGAGCCATAGGGTCTCGTTTAACTGGGGGAGGAAAGACAATGAAAATGGGTGGGTCCGCCCTATACCGAGGCGACTCGTGCTTATCCACCGGTCGTGCTCATGTGGCGCTGCAATGCGGGCTTCTGATGGCGACGGTCAATCACGAAATCATGGCCTTTGGGTTTGCGCATGATCGCCTCGTCGATTGCCTGGTTCAGGAGTTCATCGCCTTCCGAGGCGCGCAACGTGCGGCGCAGGTCAGCTGCATCATCTTGACCAAGACACATGTAAAGAGTCCCGGTGCACGTGAGGCGGACGCGATTGCATGACTCGCAGAAATTGTGTGTAAGAGGCGTGATGAAACCTAACCGCCCACCGGTTTGCTTCACGCGCACGTAGCGAGCAGGGCCTCCAGTGCGGTAATCGATATCTTCAAGTGTGTACCTCTCGCCGAGTCGCGACCGCACGATCGACAGCGGGAGATATTGGTCAAGCCGCGACTCGTCCACATCGCCGAGCGGCATGACTTCGATGACCGTTAGGTCCATGCCGCGGCCGTGACTCCATTCAAGCAAGCCGGCAATTTCTTCCTCATTCACGCCTTTGAGAGCGACAGCGTTGATCTTGACCTGCAAGCCTGCTGCCTGTGCTGCATCGATGCCGGCAATGACTTTGTTCAAGTCACCCCAGCGGGTAACGGCGCGAAATTTTTCGGGGTCAAGTGTATCGAGCGAGACATTGACGCGGTTGATGCCACTCGCCTTGAGTTCGGACGCGTAGGTCTGTAACTGCGAACCATTCGTCGTTAACGTCAGCTCCTCAAGCGCGCCGCTTTCCAGATGGCGCGACAAGGAGTGGACCAACGTCATAATGCCGCGACGCACTAGCGGCTCGCCTCCGGTCAGGCGCAACTTGGTAACGCCTTTTGCGATGAATGCACTGCAGAGGCGATCGAGTTCCTCAAGACTCAACAGATCGGCCTTGGGCAGGAACGTCATATGTTCCGACATGCAGTAGACGCAGCGGAAATCGCATCGATCAGTGACCGACACGCGCAAATAGGTGATGGCGCGCTGGAACGGGTCGACCAAAGCCCGCGGTTTCTGTCCGGGGCGCTCAATCTCAATTGTCGAAGCGGTGCTGACCACTACTGCCATCCATTGCCTGCGAGGCGGTATCCCAGCCTCGCGACCTTACATATAGGAATTCTGCCCGATATTGGCCAGCGTCGGCAATCGGAGCAATTCTCGCGATTTATGCCGGAACGTCGCGCCGATTTATTGGCGTACAACCGGCGGATTTGTAGGCCAAGGTGATGATGGCGCCTGAGCGGGTGCTGCCGTCATGGGTGGAGGCGGCGGAGCCGCCGAAGTCTTTGGCGCGGCAGCCGGCTTCTTTACGGATTTGGTCGACTTCTTTTTTGTCGTCGATGGCGCTGCTGGCGACAATTCAACGACCACTGGGTTCGGACGCAGTCTCGGCGGTTCACCGGTCGATGTGATCGCCTCAAGCCTTTCAGTTTCCGGTTGGTAGCCGTTGAGAGTGAATGTTATCGACGATGAGGCATCGACCGGTAATGCGAGCGAGCACGGAGTGCGGCAGGTTTGCCCATTTGAAGCCTTTGCATCGGCGCCTGGTGGTTCGGATTCGAGACTTACAGTGTCCAGGAAAGGCCCCGATTTGAACCCCGCGTCCGACGAACATGCGGCGAGCACAGCTGCGCTGCCGATAACTAAAAGAAATCGGTGGATCATGTCAGACAGTCCCACTCAAGCGGAATAGCGCCGCTCGCCCCACAGCAAGGATACGAGTGTCGTCGCGCGCGTGCAACATGGGGTGTGCCTTTTTTACCCCACCATGCCAGGTCCAGCTTGGCGCCGGAGTGTCAAATATTCTGCGCAACAGCCGCAACCGACATGGGCAGCTGCGCAAAACTGCTTATGGTCCGGTCAGGTCCGAAATCCGTCACCGGACGTTCACTGTAGCCAAAGTCCACGGCGATGACCGGAATGCCTGCCGCGCGTGCGGTATGAATATCGATAATTGAATCACCGATCATGATGGCCTGTTCCAGCGTTCCGCCAGCCTTCGCCACAGTGCGACGCAGGATTTCCGGATCAGGCTTTTCGATTCCGAAAGTGTCCGGCCCGCAGATTGCAACGAATCGACCAGCCAGGTCGTGGTGCTTTAGAAGGTTTGTCGAAAGGCGCTCAATTTTGTTCGTGCACACTGCAAATTGATAGCCACGTCCCGAAAGTGCATCGAGCGCATCGGTCACTCCCGGAAAAGGCTGCGATCGTTCCGTGAGGTGTTCGCTGTAATGCGCGATGAAGTCCGCAAACAATTCTTCGAGCCGCGATGCAGGACAGGGACGTCCTCCGGCCTCAAGTCCGCGAGCGATCATGGCCTTGGCGCCGCCGCCCACCAGATTTCGCGCTAAGTCGTAGGCCAGAGGCGACAATCCCTCCCGCGTTAGAATAACGTTGAGCGTCGCGACGAGATCGGGCGCAGTGTCGATTAAAGTGCCATCAAGGTCGAAGACGATCGTGGGGCCGGCCATCCTCGATCGCTATCCTTCGTTTGGTGGCGTTGCAAGTCTCGATTTGCTGGCCAAGATGGAAACGGCAAATTTCGGCTATTCACGCGAGGTGATCGAGGCTAGATAGACCTGACGTCGCCAAAGCCCGATGCTCGACCGTCTAGCCGGTACTCATGAACGCTGACGCCCAGAAACGCGCTGCTGCTGCAAAAGCTGTTGAATTTGTGCGACCGGGCATGCGGCTCGGGCTCGGGACTGGATCCACAGCGAAGCACTTCGTCGAGCTGGTCGGCGAACGCGTTCGCTCCGGTCTTGATATCGTTGCGGTGCCAACTTCGGATACGACTTTTGCCGATGCAAAACGCTGTGGGATCACACTAACGACCTTGGATGAGGTGCCTGAGCTGGATCTCACGGTGGATGGTGCCGACGAAATTGGCCCCGACCTTTGCCTGATCAAGGGCGGCGGCGGCGCGCTCTTGCGGGAGAAGATCGTCGCGGCAGCCTCAACTCGCATGATTGTAATCGCCGATCAAAGCAAGACTGTCGAAGTTCTTGGACGCTTTCCGCTACCTATTGAAGTAGTTTCATTTGGCCTGGCGGCCACCCTGCGAGCACTCGAAAGGGCGATCGGATCAGTTCAGCGCCTCGGTCCGCTGACGCTCCGTCGGAGCAAGGACGGACATGCTTTTGTCACGGATGGCGGCCACTGGATTCTGGACGCCGCGCTAGCCAGGATTGACGACCCGGCTTCTTTGGCGCATGCGATTTCGGGCGTTCCTGGCGTCGTAGAGCATGGTCTGTTTATCGGCCTCGCGCACAAGGCCATAGTCAGCGGTCCAGACGGCGTGACGATCATCGAACGATCGTGATATCTCTAGGGAAATGGAGTTTCCTAATGCGTGTTATTGAGGCCATCAAAAATGGCGCGAGACCGGCTGCACTTGCGATAATGTTGGCCACAATCGGGCCGGCTGCGAACGCACAGCAGCCATCAGCGGCCGCTATGTCTACCGCAAAAGAACTTATTGCGGTTGCGGGGGCGACGAGCCTCTTCAGCCCGCTGATTGCGGGCGTCGTCGAGCAGGCGAAAGTTCTGTATCTGCAACAGGATCCAAGTCTGGCGAAGGACCTGAACGAGATTTCTGCTCAGCTGCGCACAGAACTCCAGCCGCGCTTTACAGAGCTGAACGACGAGGTCGCACGCTTGTACGCTACAAGTTTTTCTGAGCAAGAACTCAAAGAGATTCTCGCCTTTTACAAGACTCCATCCGGAAAAAAGCTTTTGACCGAGCAACCCAAAATGGTCGATGACAGCATGAAATTTGCGCAGGATTGGGCAAATAAACTTTCCGATCAAGTCGTCGCAAAGATGCGCGACGAACTGAAAAAGAGAGGCCACGCGCTTTGATTGAGTGGTGCACGCTCGGCTGGCGACTCTCGCCAGTGTAATGGGGCGGCGGATGGCCGATCACGACGTCGACTTGTTTGTCATCGGTGCTGGATCTGGCGGCGTGAGGGCCGCGCGAATCGCTGCAAGCTATGGCGCGCGTGTGATGATTGCCGAGGAGTATCGGGTCGGCGGCACGTGTGTCATCCGCGGCTGCGTTCCGAAGAAACTACTGGTCTACGCATCGCGGTTCTTCGGCGAATTTGAAGACGCCGCAGGTTACGGTTGGACCGTAGGACAGCCGGAATTTCATTGGCCGGCTCTCATTGCGAACAAGGACCGCGAAATCGCGCGACTGGAAGCCGCGTACACAGCGACGTTAGAGCGCTTCAATGTTGGCCTCATAAAAGGTCGAGCCACATTGGAAGATGCTCATACGGTGCGGCTGGCGAGCGGCGCTCGCGTTCGCGCCGAGACGATACTCGTCTCGACCGGGGCTTGGCCACATATGGGACCAAAAATTCCTGGCCGCGAGCACGCGATTTCTTCCAACGAGGCATTCCATTTGCCGGAACTGCCAAAACGCATTCTCATCCATGGCGGCGGCTATATCGCGGTGGAGTTCGCCTGTATTTTTGCTGGTCTCGGTTCAAAGGTCACCTTGGTCTGCCGCAATGTGAACATTCTGCGAGGCTTCGACGATGACATTCGCGAGCACCTTCGCAACGAAATGGGTTTACGTGGCATCACCGTAATATCCGACCATACCGTCGCCCAGATCGATAAATCAGGCGACGAATACGTGACACGTCTGCACGATGGTATGGCCGTGGCCACTGACAAGGTGATGTTCGCTCTTGGCCGGCAACCCAACGTCACAGGCTTGGGTCTGGAAGATGTCAACGTCCGGATCCAGGAGCACGGCGGAATCGAAGTGGACGCATATTCGCAGACGTCGGTGCCGAACATCTACGCAGTCGGTGACGTGACCAACCGCGTCAATCTTACGCCGGTGGCGATCCGCGAAGGTCATGCCTTTGCCGATACTGTCTATGGCGGCAAACCGACTCCTGTCGACCACACCAATGTTCCGACAGCCGTTTTTTCCGAGCCCGAAATCGGCGCCGTGGGAATGACCGAGGCGCAAGCTCGCGAACGGCTGGACAAAGTTGACGTTTACAAAACGAGCTTCCGTCCCATGAAGGCAACGCTTTCCGGTCGCAATACGCGTTCGTTCATGAAACTCTTGGTCGACGGGATCACAGATCGCGTCGTGGGTTGCCACATCATCGGACCGGATGCCGCTGAACTGATACAGATCGTGGGAATTGCAGTGACGATGGGCGCCACAAAAAGCGACTTTGACGCGACGATGGCGGTTCACCCGACGGGCGCCGAGGAGCTTGTGACGATGCGCGAAAAGGCCATGAGCTACGGCCGCGCGGCGGCCGAGTAAGCCCAAAAATAACCGAATCCGCGGTAAAAAGTGGCTTCCTAGGCCCGCGGTCGTGTATAAGGCCGGCCAAATTCTGGAGTAACGAGATGGCCGAGCGATGGACGCCGGATAGTTGGCGCAAGAAGCCAATCCAACAGGTTCCGGATTATCCGGACCAGCAAGCGTTGCTTGACGTCGAAAAACAGCTAGCGACTTTTCCTCCACTCGTATTTGCGGGTGAGGCGCGCAATCTGAAAAAGCAGCTTGCGCGAGTCGCAAAGGGCGAGGCTTTCCTGCTGCAGGGCGGAGACTGTGCGGAAAGCTTCGCCGAGCACGGCGCAAACAATATCCGCGACTTTTTCCGTATGTTTTTGCAAATGGCGGTCGTACTGACCTATGCCGCGGCTTCGCCGGTGGTGAAGGTTGGTCGCATTGCGGGCCAGTTTGCGAAACCGCGCTCCTCCCCAAGCGAGAAGCGCGACGGCAAGGAACTGCCGAGCTATCGCGGTGACATTATCAACGACATCGCTTTCACCGAAGATGCTCGACGGCCTGATCCGCGACGGCAAATCGAAGCTTACAGGCAGTCGGCCGCGACGCTCAATCTGCTCCGCGCTTTCGCACAAGGCGGTTATGCCAATCTCGCAAGTGTTCGTCAGTGGATGCTAGGTTTCGTCAAGGACAGCCCGCAGTCTCGGCGTTACGTCGAACTTTCCGATCGCATATCCGAAGCTCTTGGCTTCATGCAGGCTTGCGGCCTCGATCTTGAGAGTCATCCGGAGCTGCGGACGACCGATTTCTATACGAGCCATGAAGCGCTTTTGCTCGGCTTTGAGGAGTCACTGACGCGAGTCGATTCCACCACAGGCGACTGGTACGCCACATCCGGTCACATGCTGTGGATCGGTGATCGTACGCGGCAATTTGATCATGCCCACGTTGAATACGCGCGCGGGATCAAGAATCCGATTGGTCTGAAATGCGGTCCATCACTCAAGGCGGACGATTTGTTGCGGCTGATTGATATTCTCAACCCGGACAACGAAGCTGGGCGTTTAACACTGATCGGACGCTTTGGGGCCGAGAAAATCGGTGAGTATCTTCCGGCCCTTCTGCGCGCGGTAAAGCGCGAAGGCAGAGTTGTGCTGTGGTCCTGCGACCCGATGCATGGCAATACGATCACATCGGCGACCGGCTACAAGACCCGGCCGTTCGACCTGATTTTGAAAGAGGTTCGTGGATTCTTCCAGGTTCATCAGGCTGAAGGGACTTATGCCGGAGGCGTGCATCTTGAAATGACCGGTCAGAATGTAACGGAATGCACCGGTGGCGCGCGCGCTATCACCGAGGCTGATCTCAACGACCGTTACCACACGGCCTGTGATCCGCGGCTTAATGCCGAACAGGCGATTGATCTTGCTTTCCTGTTGGCTGGGCTACTGAAGAAAGAACGATCGGCGTTGGTTAAGCCGCTTCCCGCTGTGGCAGGCCTCTAGAGCCGGGAAGCATTTCCGCCAATTTGGTGTTAGTGTTAGCGGAGCTAGCCGCGGCTCGGCGCGACTTGCACTTAGCAACAAATATATCCGAGCAGGGGAGGCGACATGACAAGCTTGCGTTGGCGGCCGGCGAAGCTCGGCTTCGCGTTGGCCCTAGTGCCGTTACTTACTGTTGGCGCGACTGCGCAGATTTTAGTGTCTGCGAATGACAACAAAGCCGTATTAGTCAATGGCGCAAATGTGGTCCCAGCCAATCCGGCGGCGGACACCGTCAGCATCATAGATCTGGGTACTTCTCCGCCAAAGCTTATCGGTGAGGTCAAGGCGCCTGCCAGCGTGGTTGGACCTCCGCAAAGTGTTGCAATATCGCGTGACGAGAGCTTCGCGTTGGTGACCGGTGCCTTCAAGGTGGATCCCGCCGACCCGAAAAAGGCTATTCCTGACAGCAAACTCTCGGTGATTGACCTCAAGGCCAAACCGCCCGCTGTCATCGCGACGCTTGAGGCCGGCCTGGGAGCGGCGGGCGTTTCGATAAATAACGCCGGCACCTTGGCGCTGGTGGCAAACCGCAGCGAGGGCACCGTCTCTGTCTTCACGGTGTCAGGCAACAAGCTGACGCCGGCCGGCAAAATTCAGCTCGGCGATTCGAAATCCGGACCGAGTCATGTCGCGTTCACGCCAGACGGCAAGAGCGCCCTGGTAACGCGCGATGGAGATAACCGGGTTTCAATTCTCACCGTCGACGGCAACAAGGTCGAGGACAGTAAAGCATTCATGGTCGGTGGCATCCGACCTTACAGTCTGGAGATCAGCCCGAAGGGTGATGTTGCGGTATTCAGCAATCAAGGCGGAGGCCAGGGCGACATTGATGTCATCAATGTTATCGACCTCAAAGCGAAGCCACCGCGCATCGTGGATACAATCAGTGTTGGTCAGACGCCCGAAGGCGTAGGGATGTCGAGCGATGGCAAATATATCGCCGTCACCGTGATGAACGGATCTAACAGGCCGAAGGACCATCCTGCGTTTAATGATTTTGGCTTGCTGCAAGTATATTCGGTCAACGGTACGACGCTCAGAAAAGTTGCGCAGGCCAAGGTCGGACATTGGTGCCAAGGCGCGGCCTTCAGCAAGAACAACAAAACTGTCGTGATTCAATGCATGGTCGAAAAAAACCTGCAGGCCTTCAACTTTGATGGCCGCAATCTCAAACCGGCAGGTACGCTGCCCCTAAGTGGTGGTGGCGCTGGACTTCGAACGGCCGCGCGGTAACTCGCGCGACTACTGTGCAAGATGTGGGGCAGGCGCCGGACGAAGGTTACCGGCACCTGCCCTTCAAGTAACGACCTTGTGGGGACAGACCTGCAGGACTGCCCATTGCGGGGCGGACCGGCAAAGCGGTAGAGGTTTGCCATGAGTACGCACCCCACGGACAAGCTTGCGATTGCGATCGCACAGCTCAACTCGACGGTCGGTGACATTTTTGGCAATGCCGAAAAGGTCAGACGCGCACGCGCCGCTGCCGCTGGCGCAGATCTGGTCGTCTTTCCCGAGTTGTTTATTGCGGGTTATCCACCTGAGGACCTGGTGCTCAAACCGGCTTTTCAAGCCGGATGCCGCGCCGCAATCGAAGCCCTTGCGCGTGAAACCGCCTCGCCGGGTCCAGCGCTCCTGGTTGGAACACCATGGCTCGATAGCGGAAGGCTCTATAACGCCGTCGCGTTACTCGACGGCGGCTCGATCGCAGCGCTGCGTTACAAGGTCGACCTTCCGAACTACGGGGTGTTCGATGAAAAGCGGGTCTTTGCGTCCGGTCCGATGCCGGGCCCCGTAAGCTTCCGCGGCGTACGTCTGGGAATTCCGATTTGCGAAGATATTTGGGGCGCGGAAGTCGTTGAGTGCCTCGCGGAGACCGGAGCCGAGATGTTGGTGGTGCCCAACGGATCACCCTATTGGCGGCAGAAGGGTGACGTGCGGCTCAATATTGCGGTTGCGCGCGTCTCCGAGCAGGGGCTACCGACCATCTACGTCAACCAGGTCGGTGGCCAGGACGAACTCGTATTCGACGGTGTGTCATTTGGCCTGCACGCTGATTGTTCGTTAGCCTTCCAGCTTGGCGGATTTCAGGAAGCGACTGTCACGACAAATTGGGTGCGTCGCAACGGCACCTGGCGTTGCGAAAACGGCCCCGTGGTTGACAGCGTCGAGGCCGATCGAGCCGACTACACTGCGTGCGTGTTAGGTCTTCGCGACTACGTGAACAAGAACGGTTTTCCGGGAGTCGTACTGGGATTATCCGGCGGCATTGATTCCGCGCTATGCACGGCGATGGCGGTTGACGCCTTGGGCAAGGACCGCGTGCGCTGTTTGATGCTGCCCTACAAATTCACCTCTCAGACCTCTCTCGACGATGCCGCTGCTTGTGCGAAGGCGCTTGGTGTGCGCTACGAAATTCTACCAATCGCGTCGGCAGTCGAAGGCTTCGAAGCCGCGCTCAAGCCCGTCTTCTCCGGGTTGCCACGGGATGTCACTGAAGAAAATCTGCAGGCACGTGCGCGCGGCACGATCTTGATGGCGATTTCCAATAAGTTCAATCTGATGGTGGTGACCACCGGAAACAAATCGGAGATGTCGGTTGGCTACGCAACCCTCTACGGTGACATGAATGGTGGTTTCAACCCGATCAAAGATCTTTACAAGACTGAAGTGTTCCGCCTGGCCCGACTGCGCAATAGCTGGAAGCCGCTCGGGGCCAATGGCCCGGACGGGCCAGTCATTCCCGAAAATATCATTACAAGGCCACCGACCGCGGAACTGAGGGAAAATCAGAAAGACGAGGATTCGTTGCCTCCTTATTCCGTTCTCGATGCGGTTTTGGAGCGTCTGGTGGAGCGTGAGGAGCCGATATCCGCAATTGTCGATGCCGGTTTCGATCGCGAAACGGTCACGCGCGTTGAACGCCTGATCAACACCGCGGAATACAAACGACGCCAAGCCGCTCCTGGAGTAAAAGTGACTCTGAAAAATTTTGGTCGCGATCGCCGCTACCCGATAACGAACCGTTTCCGCGATTCTGGAACGCCGATGCCGGCTCCCGATATTTCGTTGATTACGGGCAAGCCAACAAAGTCCGAAGCATTCGATTATTGAAAGTTTTCGCGTTACCGCGCTGGCCAGAAAGTTGGGCCGACGGTGCGTACGCTGCGTTTCGTCGGATCCGTCTCGCCGGGTGCCTCAGCGTTTGGTGACGGGCTGACCGGTGCAGCTGCTGCCGCGGGCGCGCGCTGGTCCTGTCGCATCGGTTTACCGTCGACGCGCGGTTGCGACAACTGTTTGGCATTCTGCTCGGTGACGACGACGTCGCCGGGTGCGACCGTATCGTCCGGGCCAATCGCTTTCAGAGTCTGCGCCCAGCTTTCACCTGGCCGTCGACAACTGCACTCCGGACTCATTGATTTGCGATACTGAAAAGCGGTCGGCAATTCCGAGTACGGCCGCCCGCTAAGGGAGACCGCCTGCGCCATTTCCTCGCCCGGATTGTGATAGGCATAGAGAGACACCTCGGACGCCGGACACATGCGCTGGCAAGCCGTTTCGTCATCCCGGAATCGATCCGGCGAAGTTGAGTATGAAATCGGGAAGTAGAATCCATCGCATGTGCGTACGCAGACGGTGCGGAACGTTCCGCCCATCGGGCCGAGCGGTGTTGATGCAATGCCCGCGCCCCCGTTGTCGCCAAACAAACGATCCCAAAAGCCTCCTTGCTGTCCGGCAAGAGCCGCGGCGCGATATTGCGGTCCGCACCCGTTGTCACCCAGTGCGATTAGTAATCCTCTGCGTTGCGCAGCGCGCTCTGCGGTGCCGCCGTTAAGCCGCTCAAGATCGTTCCGCATGCGCTCCAAGGTGTTGCGCTGCTGACCGATCTGCCGAAGGATTCCGCCACACTGGGGTGGAGGGTTGCTGAAGATCGAGAAAAAGCCTGACATCTCGCAGCCAATACGGCGCGACTGAGCCACCATCCGATCGACTTCGTACTGTTGGCGATTGACCATATCCTCTGTACGGCGGATCTGTTCGACACGAGCGGGATCAGTGTTCCCTCTGTCGAGACTCGCGAGTTGTGCTTCAAGTCGTGGACAGATTGGATTGGACGACTGTGCGTGGGCCGCACCAAAGGTCAACGAAGCTGCGACAAGCGCGCCGGCGAAGTTGCGGAATGATTCCGTCATGCGCCGGCACTTTAGTCCGAAATTCATGGGGGAGCGAGCCTCGCGGTCAATGCGCTCCTGCGACTTCAGAACGCAGGTTCCAGAGAACGCCGGACACAATGATTAACGCTCCGAGTAACACGAAAACGTCGAGTCGTTCACCATAAAACGCCCAGCCGACTACCGCGATGAGAGGGATGCGCATGAAGTCGAGCGGCACCACCAAAGTGGCGTCTCCAGCGCGGAAAGCGTTGCTTAGGCAGTAGTGTGACGTGAGTCCGGCCGTTCCAACACCAAGGGCGGGCAAGAGGTGGCGGAGGTCGAGACTCAGAAATGCGCCCGGGTTACTGCCGATCAGGGAGAGGGGGAATTGAATGACGGCCATCCAGAAAATGATGGCAAAAGTAGTTTCAGTTATCGTCAGCTTCTTAGTGGTAATCATGGTGATGGCGTAACCAAACGCAGCCAACAAAACCAGAGTGGCTGCGGGGTTGAAGCTAGCGATACCCGGGCGCAGAATAACCAGCACACCAATCAAACCGAGTACCACCACGCCGAGACGGCTTGCGGTCATGCGTTCGTGCAAGAACCAGACCGCGAGCACGGCCGTCCATGCCGGCATCGTGAACTCCAACGCAAACACAGTGGCCAGCGGCAGCATCGTGAGGCTCAACGCCCAGGAAAATTGCGACGCGTAGTGGACCGTGTTCCTGAAGATATGAAGGCCCATCCGCCGCGGCACGACGTGAAGGCGCAAATCCGGCCGCACCGCCAACATAGTCAGCATGACCAGCAAGGCGACGCCGCTGCGGATCGCAAGGATCTCAAAAATGCTTAGGCCGCCGCGGGACAGCTCGCGGATCGACACTGCCATGATCGAGAAAGATAGCAATGCACCCAACATCCAGAGAACGACGCGTGCGAGCTTGTGAGTGGTCACGGCAGTTCGCTGAGGTTGAGAGGGTGCGGTGCGGATTCAAGTAAACTATCGTTGCGGCGTCATTCGGCGTCTGGCTGATTCTCGGGCCTTGCCTTGTCGAAGGCGGGAAGCTTCAGACAGGCAGCATCGATCGCAACAATTTTCGGGAATTTGTCGAGGGGTACCTTGAAGCGCCGTGCGTTGGCGACTTGCGGAACCATGCAGATGTCCGCGACGGTGACGCTGGGGCCGCAGGCGTAGGGTCCCGCGCTTACCATCTCTTCCATTGCGGTAAAGCCCTGGATGATCCAGTGGTGATACCACGCGTCAATCTCCGGCTGTTCGTGCTTGAGGTGACGCCTGAGGTATTGCAGGGCGATCAGGTTGTTGAGTGGATGAATGTCGCAAGCGATCATTTGCGCGATCGCGCGCGACTTGGCGCGACCGAGTGCATCGGCCGGCAGTAAGGGCGGTTCGGGATGAGTTTCGTCAAGGTACTCGATGATCGCCAGGGACTGCGTCAGAATTTCGCCGCCAGACAGTTCAAGCGCGGGTACTCGTGCTAGTGGATTGATTGCACGAAATTCAGGCGTGTGTTGCCGGCCGCCGTCCTTTGTCAGATGGATCGGTACCATCTCATAAGGGAGACCCTTGAGATTGAGCGCTATACGAACGCGATAGGCGGCGGAGGAACGAAAATAGGAATAAAGTTTCACAGATGGACCCCGGCTTACACAGTTGCAATCTAGCCGGGGCGGCGTCCGTTGGCGATACGGGGCGCGAGCTTGGCTGACCGTTCGGTCAGTTTCATGAGAGCACGATCGAGCGCCTCGCGATCAGCGGCGTCGACGGCCTCCAGCAAATCGCGGGCAAATTCTAGCGCAATCGGTGCAAGTTCTCGATAGATCTCGCGACCAGTTGCCGTAAGGGACAGGAAAGCTTCACGCAGGTCGGCTCGATTGGTGCGACGGGCAACAAGTTTACGCCCTTCCAGCAAGGCGACGGCGCGCGATACTTTGGTCTTATGCATGTGGCTATGTGTGCCGATTGCCTTTGCGGTCATGGCGCCAAATTGCCCCAACGTGACCAGCACACGCCATTCCGGCACTCCAATTTTGTAGCGCTCGGCGTAGATTTTCGAGAGAGCATGCGAAACGAGACTGGCGCAGACATTCAATCGATACGGCAGAAATTCTTCCAGCTTGAGCGCCACCGGATCGACCGTACAATCTCGCGCTTTTTGAGCGGTTTCGTTGGTCATTTCGGTGCTGATGCAATAGTGCGCACCGGACGATCCGGCTGGCTTTCGGCACTCGCGCCCACCGAAAATCTTGGCTGAAATTCACGTAGTTTGCAATAATTCTAAACTAGATTCTGACTGGCTATTTCCGGCAGGACGGCCAGAAGCGAAGCGCGGCCAGGCGCCCGGACAGCGTCAGGGTCTCGGGTTCCCTAAGGTTGGCAATGAGAAGGACGGATCGGGCGAAAATCCTAAAGACCACAATTTTCATGTCGGCGTCCTCACCATGTCCCGTCCGACATTAGGAACGCTTAGTGCGACCCGCTGTTCCAAGAGAATATAGCTTTCTGCAACTAGCGGGCGCCCGCATATGCCGTGGTACGCTCAAGCGGCAACGAGGTGTGAGTGGTGACAGGGTTTGCTTCGACCGAAGATCTCGCTGATACGAAAACGTCGTTCGACCAGATCGGTACTGGGCTCTACGCCTATACAGCAGAAGGTGATCCGAACTCTGGCGTGATCGTCGGCGACGACGCGGTCATGGTTGTTGACGCGCAAGCGACACCGGTGGCTGCCGCTGACGTGATTGCCCGGGTGGCGAAAGTTACCGACAAACCAATCAAGTATCTTTTGCTGACGCATTACCATGCGGCGCGGACACTCGGTGCTTCTGCGTACAAGAACGTCGAAATCCTCGCGTCAGATGCGACGCGCGCGCTGATTTTGGAACGTGGCGGACACGACATGGATTCCGAAATTGCTCGCTTCCCGCGTCTTTTCCGCTCGGCTGAGACGATCCCGGGTTTGACCTGGCCGACGATGACCTTTCCCGATCAAATTTCCGTTTGGCTGGGAAGACGAGAGGTCCGCATTCTGTACATCGGACGCGGCCACACTGCCGGCGATGTGATTGCAATCGTCCCCGATGCAGGCGTCGTGTTCTGCGGCGATCTCGTCGAGAACAAGTCTGCATGCTACTGCGGTGACGCCCATTTCAGCGATTGGCTGGCGACGCTTGATCATCTCGCCGAGCTCCAAGCCAACGCGATTTTGCCTGGCCGCGGACAGGCGCTTGCGACGCCGGAGGCGGTTGCCGAGGGCATCGCTCGGACCTCGGACTTCGTTTCCACGCTCTACGACTCGGTGCAAGAGAGCGTCGCGAAGGGCCGATCGCTGAAAGATACGTTTGACTTCGTCCGTCTGACTCTGGACCCGAAATTTAAGAACTTTGCGATCTACGAGCATTGCTTGCCGTTCAGCGTATCTCGCGCCTATGACGAAGCGCGCGGCATCGACTGGCCGGTCATCTGGACAGCTGAGCGCGACCGGGAAATGTGGGCAGCGCTCCAGGGGTGAACGGCCTCCACAAACTTGGGAAGCATCCCAACGCATGAAATTGGCGCGATGTCTTTGCGCACATGGTAGCCTGCTCACGTCAAAGCGTTCACGAGAGCAGGGGAGGACAATGGCAGACCTAGAGCAATACGAAGATCTCGCGGCGCTGGTCGCTCGTTTGTTTATGGGAGCGCTTTTTGTGCTGTACGGTTATTTCAAGCTGACCGGCTATGCGGGGACGGTTGCTTACATGGGAAGGCAGGGCCTTCCAGCCCCGGCGCTATTTGCGGCGCTCGCGGTCATTATCGAACTCGGTGGCGGGTTGCTGATCCTGTTCGGTTATCAGACCCGCCTCGTGGCTCTCGGCTGCGCGATCTATGTACTGATCGCCGCGCTCATCGCTCATCGCAATTTTGGCGACCCCAATCAGATGTCGCACTTTTGGAAAAACATGGCGATTGTCGGTGGGTTCATCGCGCTTATGGTCGCCGGCGCTGGTTCCTACTCGGTGGATGGGCGCCGGGCGTAGACTCGATTACCTCAGCGCGTGCACACGATGGCGACGACGTCGCAGCTGCTGCTGCGGCAGCTGTCCGCACTTTCGGCGGGAATGGTGCTCGTTATGTCGCTTTGGTCCGCCTTGTGAAAGGTCGCCGCTTCCGCAAAGGATTGTCTTTTGCAATAGGCATTGGCGACCGCCGTTCCGCATTTGGCGCCGGAGGCAAGGCAACGGTCTATGCCGTAGCCGTCTGAATCATTGGCGACGAAAAACATTCGCCGCTCGGCGCTCGCGGACGTGACGAAACCGAGACAAAGCGCGGCGACGAGGCCGACCAAAGGTGTCCGCATAAGGTGCGCCCGACGTGCTGGGAAAGCTCGTTTCGACAATGCGGGCAAATCGTTAAGCGGTGCTTAACCCTGCAAGCTCCCCGGCGGTTATTCATTTTTTCCCGTGTTTCACACGAATTCCGCCACCACCTTGACGGGCTGCGTCCGACAAATCATTGTGCCGTCATGAACGGCCTTAACCATATCTGCGGCATTTGCCCGGAGATTATTCGCTAGCGCTGTCCGCGCTGGTCACGGCCGTCTTTTCTCAAACTTGAGATAGCACGACGCCCGGCCAGCGGGGCCGAGGGATGTCATCTGCTATGGAGCTCAAGCTCTACGATACGCTGACGCGCGAGAAGCGGGTATTCGCTCCGCTCGATCCTGCTCGCGTGCGCATGTATGTGTGCGGCCCAACGGTCTACGACTTTGCCCATATAGGCAATGCGCGGCCTGTCATCGTCTTTGACGTTCTTTTCCGTCTGCTGCGCCATATCTATGGCGAAAGACACGTCACTTACGTGCGAAACATCACGGACGTCGATGACAAGATCAATGCGCGAGCCGCCGAGCGGGGCATTGCGATTGGTCAGCTGACGAAAGAGACCTACGAGATTTTCCATAGGGATGTACAGGCGCTGGCCTGTCTCGATCCCACACATGAGCCACGTGCCACTGAATTCATCGAGCCGATGAAAGAACTGATCGAGCGGCTCCTGAAGTCGAGGCATGCTTATGTGGCGGAGGACAATGTCCTCTTTCATGTTCCGTCGATGAAGGACTATGGCCGACTCTCCAATCGTTCGCTCGACGAGATGATTGCCGGCGCGCGCGTCGAGGTCGCACCTTACAAAAAGGATCCGCAGGATTTCGTTCTCTGGAAGCCTTCGAAGCCCGGTGAACCCGCCTGGCCATCACCCGGCGGAATCAAGACACCGGGGCGGCCGGGTTGGCACATCGAGTGCTCTGCCATGTCGTGGAAGCACCTCGGAGAGACTTTCGACATCCACGGTGGCGGAATTGACCTTGTGTTTCCGCACCACGAAAACGAGATCGCGCAGTCGCGATGCGCTTTTCATACTCCAGTGATGGCGAATTTCTGGATGCACAATGGATTTCTCCAGGTCGAAGGCGAAAAGATGAGCAAGAGCCTCGGCAATTTCGTGACTATCCATGAATTGCTGAAGGACTGGCCGGGCGAGGTCGTGCGCGCCACCATGTTGCAAACGCAATATCGGCAACCGATCAATTGGACGGTGGCAGGGCTTCGTGAGTCGCAGAAAAATATCGATCACTGGTACGAACTGACTGCCGATGTGCAGCCCGGCGATTTGTGCGCCGACGTGCTTGATGCGCTATTTGACGATCTGAATACACCGAAAGCCTTTGCAGCATTGCACGAATTGCGCAGCGAGGCCGCAAAAGGTTCTAAATCCGCGTCGCGAGATCTAAAGGCGAGTGCACAGCTCATCGGCCTCCTTCAGTTGCCGGCGGCTGAATGGAGAGCATTTCGCCCGGCGTCGGTTTCGATCGACGAGGCGAAGATTGCCAACCTCATTGAGGCGAGGGCGGCTGCGCGCGCTGCTAAAAACTTCAAGGAATCCGATCGCATACGCGATGAGCTTGCGGCTATGGGCGTCGTGCTGAAAGACTCCAAGGATGGTACCACCTGGGAGATTGCGCGATGATGGCCGTTGCACATCCCAAGCTTGGTGTACGCCCATTTCTCCCGGCGGATGCGGCGCTGTTGCGGGAAATTTTTCGCGACAGTATCGAGGAGTTGACCGCCGACGACTACACCGAAGCGCAACAGGAGGCCTGGGCGTCCACCGCCGATGACGTCGGCGATTTTACCGCGAAGCTTTCCGGAAGGCTGACCTTGGTTGCGACGCTGGAGGGTTCCGCCGTCGGATTCGCCTCACTGGAAGGCAAAGACAAGATTGACATGCTTTATGTGCATCCCGCCGCGACGGGACAGGGCGTCGGTGCCATGCTGGTCGACGCGCTTGAGAAACTCGCCGGCGGGCGCGGTGTGACCACGCTTGCGGTCGACGCGAGCGACAGTGCGCGCGGCTTTTTCGAAAAACGTGGTTATGTCGCGCAACAACGCAATTCAATATCTATTGGCGACGAATGGCTCGCCAACACCACCTTGCACAAGCAGCTTGCCGCCAAACGGGAGGTTTCATGACCAAGCCTGACACTCCGTTTCCGCGTCACTGGCTCTATTACATCGTGCTTAAGTACGGTGTGCTGGCCGCAGCCGTCCTTATCGCCTTTTATGTTGTGTATAGGCTCGCCTGATGGAGCTCCAGCGCCACCATATCGTGTTCGGCGTAATCGCCATCCTCGTTGCCGTGGCATTGGCAGCGAACTACTACCTATGGTGAAGCTAATGGCACGCGAACGCCTTTATCTCTTCGACACAACCTTGCGCGACGGGGCCCAGACCAATGGTGTCGACTTCACCCTCGCGGACAAGCTTGCAATAGCTTCGATGCTGGACGACCTGGGCATCGACTACGTCGAAGGCGGCTATCCGGGCGCCAATCCCACCGACACCGAACTCTTCGGCACGGATCGCGGGTTTGGCACGACTTTCACGGCCTTTGGCATGACGCGCCGGCCGGGACGTTCGGCATCCAACGATCCGGGTCTTGCCGCATTGCTCGAAGCAAAGTCGGACGCCATCTGCTTTGTGGCCAAGTCCTGGGACTATCATGTCAAGGTTGCTCTCGAGACAACCGAAGAAGAAAACCTCGCGTCGATCCACGACAGCATTCGTGCGGCAAAGGCGAAGGGCAGGGAAGTGCTGCTCGATTGCGAACATTTCTTCGATGGCTATAAGGCCAATCCGAAATTTGCGCTCGCCTGTGCCAAGGCTGCATATGACGAAGGTGCGCGTTGGGTCGTCCTTTGCGATACCAACGGCGGTACGCTCCCCAACGAGGTTGAAAGCATTGTCCGTGAGGTCGTAAAGGTCATTCCGGGCGACCATGTCGGAATCCACGCTCACAACGATACGGAGCAGGCGGTCGCAAATTCACTTGCCGCTGTTCGCGCCGGCGCACGCCAAATTCAGGGAACGCTCAACGGCCTTGGCGAGCGATGCGGCAATGCGAATCTGGTCTCGATCATTCCCACGCTCAGGTTGAAACCGGAATTCGCCGAGCGTTTCGACATCGGCGTTTCCGAGTCCGCGCTTAAAAAGCTCGCGCATGTGTCACGCACCCTCGACGAGCGGCTTAATCGCGCGCCGAACCGGCACGCGCCCTATGTCGGTGAGAGTGCCTTCGCGACGAAAGCCGGCATTCACGCGTCCGCCATCATGAAAGATCCCGCGACCTATGAGCACGTCGCCCCGGAGATGATCGGCAACCGCCGCAAGGTGCTGGTCTCGGAACAGGCAGGAAAATCGAATGTCCTGGCGGAGCTCGAGCGCGTCGGCATAAAGGTCGACAAGGACGATCCGCGCATCGGCCGGCTTCTTGAAGTGGTGAAAGAGCGCGAGGCGATCGGCTACGCCTATGAGGCGGCGGATGCTTCGTTCGAGCTGCTCGCGCGCCGCACACTTGGCAAGGTACCGAACTATTTCGACGTCACTCAATTCGATGTCAACGTCGAGCAGCGCAACAACGCCAAAGGCCAGCGCGTCACCGTTACCATGGCGGTGGTCAAGGTGAGGGTCGGCGACGACAACATGATTTCAGCGGCGGAAGGCAACGGTCCCGTCAATGCCCTCGATCTCGCGCTGCGCAAGGATCTCGGCAAGTATCAGAAATACATCGCGGGGCTCAAGCTCACCGACTATCGCGTGCGCATCCTCAACTCCGGTACGGAGGCAGTGACGCGCGTGTTGATCGAAAGTGAGGATGAGCAGGGCGAGCGCTGGACCACGGTTGGCGTTTCGCCCAATATCATCGATGCTTCATTCCAGGCCTTGATGGATTCGATCATTTTTAAGCTCGTGAAGTCGGGTGCACCTGCGTGAGATAGTTCGGGAAGGGGGCATCCATGATCGACCACGTTTCGCTTGCTGTGCGCGATATCAAGGCCGCCGAAGCATTCTACAACGCGGTGCTGGCGCCACTCGGACTCACCAAGCTTCGCGAGTGGCCGAATGCCGCTATCGGTTACGGCAAGAAATATCCCGAGTTCTGGATCAATCGCCGCGCCGACATGGCGGCCGTCGAAACCGACAGTGGCGTTCATGTTTGTTTGCGCGCGGCGTCGACAGAGGCGGTCGATGCCTTTCATGCCGCGGCGCTTGCCGGCGGCGGCACCTGCGACGGCACGCCCGGCCTTCGCCCGGAATACAATGACCGTTATTACGCTGCGTTCATTCGCGATCCTGACGGCAACCGGCTAGAGGTGGTGACATTCGTCACTACGGCGTGACGGCTACAGCCGATTGGCGATCACCGCGGGCATTTCCGTTTCCTCTGGCGGGACCGACTCGGCTGCCTTTTGCAGCATCGGCAAAATATCCTCGACGCGATCCGCGACAAGCAAATCGAAACTGAGGTCATCGCGGATGAATTGCAGACTTTTCATGTGGTCGATCAATGCGCAGAGCGGTTGCCAGAAGTTTTTGATGTTCGCGAGCAGGATCGGCTTGCGATGGCGGCCAAGCTGAACCCAGGTGATCTGCTCGACCACCTCCTCAAGTGTTCCTACTCCACCAGGCATCGCAACGAATGCATCCGCCATTTCAAACATCTTGCGCTTTCGTTCATGCATGTCGCGGGTGACGATCAGGTTGTCATTACCCCGCATTGCATGTTCGCGCGCGACCAGAAACTCGGGAATGATTCCCGTCACGGTGCCGCCGTGATCGAGAACCGACTTGGCGATGGCGCCCATTATGCCGACGGCGCCACCACCGAAAACGAGCCCGACGCCATTTTTCGCGAGAATCGCGCCGAACGCGCGGGCACTTTCAACGAAGGCCGGATCGGTACCGGGTCCCGACCCGCAATAGACGCAAATTTTTCGGATTTTGCTGCTTTTTTCGATCTTGTTCATAGATATGGATGTGCGTTGCAGTTGCGGCATCGTCAAGGCGACTTACCAAAAATCCATGACGGCGCTACGGCTATCGGCGGAAAGGGTGCCAATCGGCCAGAATCCGCCTATATGAACACCCTGAATGAGTGACCATCACCACCGTCGGCCGGCAGAAGGCGAATCACACGTATCCGCGAATCGCGGGGCCCTGCTGGCGACCCTTGTCCACCTGTGGCCCTACATCTGGCCGTCAGATCGCCGCGATCTGAAACAGCGCGTTGTCTGGTCACTGGCGCTGCTGCTGGCGGCGAAGCTTGCGACCATCGCAGTCCCGTTCACCTTCAAGTGGGCCACAGATGCGCTCGCCGGCAAGGGTACTGCGCCGATAGCGGCTTCCGATTGGCTCTTCTGGACGATCGCTGCGCCCGTCGCGATGACCATCGCATACGGCGGCATGCGAATCCTGATGGCGGTGCTCACGCAATTGCGCGACGGCTTGTTTGCCAAAGTGGCGATGCATGCCGTCCGTCGACTCGCCTTCCGCACCTTTGTGCACATGCACGAGCTGTCGCTCCGATTTCATCTTGAGCGGAAGACCGGCGGGCTGACGCGTGTGCTCGAACGCGGGCGTAACGGGATCGAAACCATCGTCCGCATGGTGATCCTGCAACTCGCGCCGACGATCATAGAACTGCTGCTTATCGTCGTTGTGCTGATGTGGCAGTTCGACTGGCGCTACGTGGCAGCGATCATTGTAACGGTCGTGGTCTATATGACCTATACCTACCGCGCCACTGAGTGGCGGATCGAAATACGACGCAAGATGAATGACAGCGATACTGACGCCAACGTCAAGGCGATCGACTCGCTGCTCAACTATGAGACGGTCAAATATTTTTCGGCGGAGGAGCGCGAAGCGGCCCGTTACGACCGTTCGATGGCACGCTACGAAGATGCGAGTGTCCGCGCCTACACTTCACTTGCCGTGCTCAACACGGGCCAGGCCGTCATATTCACCTGCGGACTTGCCGCTGCCATGGTGATGTGCGCTTTCGAGATAAAAGCGGGCACCAAGACTGTCGGCGACTTCGTGTTGATCAATGCGATGATGATCCAGCTTTATCAGCCGCTGAATTTCATGGGCATGGTCTACCGCGAAATCAAACAGGCGATCACCGACATTGAAATCATGTTCACCATCCTGGCGCGCGAGCCGGAGATAAAGGATGTTGCCTCGGCTCCACCATTAAAAGTCACGGCGGGCAATATCCGCTTTGAGGATGTCAGCTTCGCTTACGATCCGGAGCGGCCCATACTCAAGGGCATTACCTTCGACGTTCCGGCAGGCAAGACCGTTGCCGTGGTGGGGCCCTCCGGAGCGGGCAAATCCACCATCTCGCGGTTACTGTTTCGCTTCTATGATCTCTCCGGTGGCCGCATCCTGATCGACGGTCAGGACATAGCGCGTGTGACGCAAAAATCGCTGCGCAAGGTCATCGGCATGGTCCCGCAGGACACGGTGCTGTTCAACGATACGATCCGCTACAACATTCGCTACGGTCGCTGGGAAGCAACGGACGCTGAAGTCGAGGAGGCGGCGCGGCTCGCGCAGATCGATCCGCTGATCCGTTTGGCGCCGAAGGGTTACGAAACAGAAGTCGGGGAGAGGGGTCTCAAGCTGTCAGGCGGGGAGAAGCAGCGCGTGGCGATTGCACGCACCATTCTCAAGGGACCGCCTATTCTGGTGCTCGATGAGGCGACGTCCGCGCTCGACAGCCACACAGAGAAGGAAATTCAGGATGCGCTGGAGCGCGTATCGCGCAACCGTACCACCCTGGTGATAGCGCATCGGCTTTCCACCATTATTGGAGCGGATGAAATCATCGTTCTGGACCAGGGCGAGATAGTCGAACGTGGCACGCACTACGCGCTCCTTGCGAAGAATGGGCTCTACGCCAGCATGTGGAACCGCCAGCGTGAGGCCGAAGAGGCCCGCGAGAAGCTGGCCTTGGCCGGGGAGGACGAAAAGACCGCGCCGAATCGCAATCCGCCACCGGTTGACGATCCCGTCAGCGCCGCTGATCCGGTCGCGCTTGAAGCGCGCGTCGACGCGGCAGAGTAAGATAACGGCATGTCGATCTACGATTCTATCCGCTCACAACTCGTTCCGATCACCCCGGAGGGCTATCCCTTTATCGGGGCCTTCGCATTGGCGAGCCTCATCTTGTTCTGGCTTTGGAGCCCGCTCGGATGGCTCGGGACGCTGGCAACGATCTGGTGCGCGTATTTCTTCCGCGATCCTCCACGGGTGACTCCTGTGCGGGAAGGCCTGGTGGTAGCGCCCGCAGACGGTCGCATAAGCCAGGTCACCAGTGCGGTTCCGCCGACCGACCTCGATCTCGGCAGCACTCCTCTGCCGCGCATTTCAATCTTCATGAGCGTGTTCGACTGCCATGTTAATCGCAGCCCGGCCGCCGGGAAGGTCGAGAAAATCGTTTATCACGCTGGCAAGTTTCTCAATGCCGATCTCGACAAGGCAAGTGTCGACAATGAGCGCAATTGTCTGGTGATCGCCACTGCAGGCACGCGGATAGCGGTCGTGCAGATTGCCGGCCTGGTCGCGCGGCGGATTGTCTGCTTCGTACGGTCCGGTCAGGCCGTCGGGGCCGGGGAGCGTTTCGGTATGATCCGTTTTGGCTCGCGCCTGGACGTCTATCTGCCGGAGGGCACCCCACCGCTGGTGGCCGTTGGGCAAACATCGATCGCGGGTGAAACCGTCCTTGCCGATCTTCGCGCCAGCGATGCCGGACGGGCATTTCGCAGCGGGTAAATCATTAACGAGCCGGAGCGAAAGGCTTTTCCGCCGTGTGGCGTGGGCGCCGCTGCGGGCTTATATTATCATTATGGTCTTTCCACCGTTCGATCCTGCTCCGCCGCCATTCCGGCGTCGCTTCAAGGCGATCCCGGTTCGCACATTGCTGCCAAACCTGATCACGTTACTTGCACTCTGCGCTGGCCTGACTGCGATTAGGCTCTCGGTTGAGGACAAGCTTGAACTTGCGCTCGCTGCCATCGTGTTCGCCGCGCTGCTCGACGGTATCGATGGCCGGATTGCGCGGATGCTCAAGGGAACATCGCGCTTTGGTGCCGAGCTCGACAGCCTCGCCGACTTCGTCAATTTTGGAGTCGCGCCTGCGTTGATCCTCTATTTCTGGGGCCTGCACGAACTCAAATCGGCTGGCTGGATTGTCGCGCTGGTTTTTGCGATTTGCGCGGGTCTCCGGCTCGCCCGTTTCAACGTGATGATCGATGACCCGAACAAGCCGATCTGGGCGGGCAATTTTTTCACGGGCATTCCGGCCCCGGCTGGTGCCATCACCGTTCTGCTACCGATCTACGTGGCCTTTCTCGGCGCGCCGACAGGCCTCGTCATGGTGTGGCTCACCTTTTTCTACACATTGTTGATCGCGCTGTTGATGGTCTCGCGTCTGCCGGTCTTCTCCGGCAAACGCGTCGGCAAGCGCGTGCCGCCGGAAATGGTGCTGCCGGTTTTTGTCATGGTGGTTTTGTTCTTCGCCATGCTCGTCAGTTATCCTTGGCAGGTGCTGACCGTTGGCACGGTCGCTTACCTTGGGTGCCTGCCGCTTGGATGGCTGTCTTATCGCGAACACCAACGCAAGGATGCGGTCGCTGCCGCGGCAGCGGCAACCACGGCCGCAACCGAGCTTTCGCCGGGTCAAGCGACTCGCGATCAGGGTGAGGATCGGCCGGCGCGCCTGAACTGACGCTATTTCTTTTCCAGCGGATAACCCGGCATTAGGTCGTAAGGGTGCTTCCACCCGGGCAGCGCCTTCATGCGCTCCAGCCACGCGCCGATTGCGGGGTGATCCTTTGCAATGTCGAAACCAAACTCGTCGGCGGGATAGTAGAGATAGCCCGTCATTGAAACGTCCGCGATCGTCGGCCTGTTGCCTAACAGGAATTGCCGCTCGCTGAGCCGCTGGTTGACGATCGCCAGATTGCCGTCGATGCGCCCTTTGAGAAACGCCAGCACGGCCGGATCTCCCGCCGGTTTGGCGAAATTCTTGAGAAAGCGGAACGGGCCGAGAAATCCGTTCACTTTCTGATTATCGAAGATAATCCAACGCAATGCCTCCAGTTCTTCTTCTTCACCCTGAGGTTTAAATTTTCCGCTGCGACCAGCGAGGTAGGTCAGGATCACACCGGATTGGGTCAACTTCCTCTTGTCGTGCACGAGAACGGGAGCCTCGCCCATTTCGTTGACATCGGAACGGAATTGCGGCGTTCGCTGAACCATTGCGTTAAAGAAATCGACCCAGATCGGCTTCCAGTCGGCGCCAATGAGGTTGAGCATCAGGGCCGCACGATAGGCGTTGCCCGACTGCGCGAAGCAATAAAGCTGATATTCCGACATGAAAGCTCCGAAACTGGCGACAGTCTTGCGGGCAAGCTTACCGCGATGTCCTTACTTCATGGTCGGAATTACAAATTCCGCGCCTTCTTTTGTCCCCGTTGGCCAGCGCGCGGTCACCGTCTTGGTCTTGGTGTAGAAACGGATCGAATCCGGGCCGTGTTGGTTGAGGTCTCCGAAGCCGGAGCGCTTCCAGCCGCCGAACGTGTGATAGGCGAGAGGCACCGGAATCGCGAAATTCACGCCGACCATGCCAACCTGTACACGATTGACGAAGTCGCGGGCCGCATCACCATCGCGCGTAAAGATCGCAACGCCGTTTCCGTATTCGTGCTCAGATGGCAGCCGCACGGCCTCTTCGTAGTCTTTTGCACGCACGACTGACAGGACGGGTCCGAAAATCTCTTCCTTGTAGATGCGCATGTTCGGCTTGACGTCGTCGAACAGACAGCCGCCCATGAAATTTCCGTTCTCGTAGCCCTGAAGCTTGAAGCCGCGGCCGTCGACCACGAGTTTCGCGCCTTCCTTGACGCCCAGGTCCACGTAATCCTTCACCTTGTTCAGATGCGCGCGCGTCACCATCGGTCCATAGTCGGCCTGCGGATCACTGGAAGGACCGATCTTCAGGCTCTCGACACGCGGAATCAGCTTTTCGACGAGTATGTCGGCCGTTTTTTTGCCGACCGGGACAGCCACGGACACGGCCATGCAACGCTCACCGGCGGAGCCGTAGCCTGCTCCGACGAGTGCGTCCACCGCCTGATCCATGTCGGCGTCCGGCATAACGATCATATGATTCTTTGCGCCGCCAAAGCACTGGACGCGTTTGCCGTTGGCGCAACCAGTTGCGTAGATATATTCCGCAATATTTGACGAACCCACGAAACCGATGGCCATGACGCGCGGGTCGGTGAGGAGCGTATCGACGGCTTCCTTGTCGCCGTTGACGACGTTGAGTATTCCTGGCGGCAATCCCGCTTCCACCATGAGTTCGGCAAGACGCATCGGAACAGACGGATCCCGTTCTGACGGTTTGAGGATGAACGCGTTTCCGCACGCGATTGCGGGAGCGAATTTCCACATCGGAATCATCGCCGGGAAATTGAACGGTGTGATGCCGGCGACGACGCCGAGTGGCTGGCGGACCGAATAGAGGTCGATGGCCGGACCGGCACCTTCGGTGAATTCGCCCTTCAGCAAATGCGGAATGCCGCAGGCAAACTCCACCACTTCGACGCCGCGCTGAATGTCCCCGCGCGCATCGGGAATGGTCTTGCCGTGCTCGGACGAAAGCAGTTTGGCGAGTGTGTCGAATTCCTTTTGTATCAGCTCGAGAAACTTGAACATGACGCGCGCGCGGCGCTGCGGGTTCGTCGCGGCCCAGCCGGGCTGCGCCGCCTGCGCATTGGCGATGGCATGCTCGACCTCGGAATGTTTAGCGAGAGCGACCTGGGCCTGGACCTCGCCTGTATTGGGGTCGAAGACGTCGCCGAAGCGGCCGGAAGTCCCCTTAACGGCTTTGCCCCCTACAAAATGGCCAATCTCACGCATGGGTCGCATTCCTCCGATTTATTGAAACGCCCGGGAAACCTGCGGCATTTCCGACTATTTTGGGTCGATTTTTGCAGCTTTTCCGCAGTGGGTCACGCGTTGGGCTCCCGATGCGGGCTATTTTTCTTTCACCAACGGTTAGCCTTTACCGCCCTTTAACAGCGCCAGTCTAGGGTCGCCTTTGGGCGTCCGGAATGAACGGCAAGCTGTGCGCGTTGGGGTTGGGTAATGGATATCGCAACGAGTCTAGGCCTGCTGGCGGGGGTAGTGGTCCTTGCCACGCTCATTCTCATGGGCGGCGATTTGCGGATGTTCCTCGATGCGCATGCCGCCATCGTGATCTTCGGCGGCGCTTTCGCAGCGACTTTGATCCGTTTTCCGCTTTCTTCGATCTTCCATGGCTTGCCGCTTGGGGCAAAATTCGCTTTCTCGCTGCGTCGCATGAGTCAGCGCGATCTGGTCGATGAACTGGCCGGTCTTGCCGAAGTTGCGCGGAAGTCGGGACCGATTGGTCTCGAAAAGGTCGAGATCGAGGATCCTTTCCTTGCCAAGGGTGTCCGTTTCGTCGCCGACGGCTACGATGGCAACTTCATCCGCGACAACCTCGAACGCGACCGGGACAATTTTCTAACGCATCTGGACGAGGGGCAGAAAATCTATCGCGCGATCGGCGATTGCGCGCCTGCCTTCGGCATGATCGGCACTTTGATCGGCATGGTGCAGATGTTTGCCAATATGACCGACCCATCCAAGCTCGGACCGTTCATGGCAGTGGCACTGCTGGCGACCTTCTACGGGGCAGCGGTTGCCAACCTCTTGTGCCTGCCGCTTGCCGACAAGCTTCACCTCAAACTGGTGGATGAGGAAATCAACCGTACACTGATCATCGATGGAATTCTGATGATCCGTGAAGGCAAAAGCCCGACGCTCGTGCGCGAAATGCTGCTTGCATACCTTCCTGAGAAGCACCGGCACCCGGAAGAAGAAAGCAAAGCGGATGAGGGAGCGGAAGCAGTGCCCGCCTGACGCGGCGCCTTCGCAGCAGACATGGCAAAGCGTCGAGGAGAAGCGCACGGCGGTGGTCACGGGTGGTTCGTCACCTTCGCCGATTTGATGGGTCTGCTGGTGAGCTTCTTCGTGATGCTGGTCGCATTTTCGACCCAGGATCAGGCCAAGCTCCAAGTTGTGGCCGGTTCAATGCGCGATGCCTTTGGTGTCCAGGACCGTGTCCGTTATTCCGGCATCATCGAAGTCTTGGGATTACCGACGCGACCCAGGTTGAAAAACGCCGCCCACGTCGATCCCTCGGAAGCCTCGGCGACTCCATCTCCCGACGAACACGACCGACAGCGAGCTTATGGCGCGCGTTTCAAGGAAGATCGCAAATTTTCGCTTGCCTCCGCCTCGTTAAGACAAGCCCTGCAGGATATGCCGGAGATCTCCGAGACCTCGAAGCACATCATGCTCGAGGAGACCAAGCAGGGTCTCAATATCGAGATTGTCGATCAGGATGGACGTTCAATGTTCGCCGATGGAGCGAAAGAGCCCCTAGAGCGCACCCGCAAGTTGATTCAAAAGATCGCCCCACAACTCAAGGCTATGCCGTATAGGCTTTCCATCACTGGTCATACGGCATCCAGCAAAGTGCCGCCAAAGCCCGGTTACGGGCCTTGGGAACTGTCCGCCGATCGCGCGAATGCCGTACGCCAGATTCTGGACGCGGAAGGTGTTCCGGCAGGAAATATCTATATGGTGGCAGGCAAAGCCGACACCGATCCGCTTTTTCCCGACGACCCCTATATGTCGCCGAACCGGCGTGTCACGATCACCTTGATGCGTGAAGAACCGCCGCTGCCGGACAATTTGACCCCTTAACGGAACCGTCAGTTCGCGCCATTCGTCCCGTATTCCCAGGCCCGACGCAGTGATATAAGGCCCGGCTTTAACGCGGACACGGCATGTTTCATGAGTGACAGTGCGAACCAGACCACGGCGCCCGCACAGATACGCGATGATGCGCCGCCGGGGCTTCTGGGGCTGGCATTGGGGAGCGTCGGCGTTGTCTATGGCGACATCGGCACCAGTCCGCTGTACGCGTTTCGAGAGGCCGCGATTGCGGCAAGTGCCGGAGATCACGTGGCCAGCCGGGGCGTTGTGCTTGGGGTCCTATCCCTGATCGTCTGGGCGCTGATCATAACGGTCACTCTCAAATACGTTCTCATCCTGCTACGCGCCGACAACAACGGAGAGGGTGGCACTCTGTCCCTCACTGCGCTGGCAACTCGAGCGCTTGGGCGACGTACAGCTTTCGTTTTCATTGTCGGCGTGATCGGCGCTTCGATGTTCCTCGGGGACTCGGTGATTACCCCGGCGATTTCGGTTCTATCGGCGGTAGAGGGGCTCAAGATCGTAAGTCCTGGCTTCAGCGAATTCGTTGTGCCGCTCACGGTCATCATTCTGATCGCATTGTTCGCGACGCAAAGCCGGGGCACCGCAAAGGTAGCGGCGATGTTCGGACCCATTATGGTGGTCTGGTTTATCGCCATTGCGATCGCCGGCGGGCTTCATATTCGCGACGATCCGACTGTGCTCTTCGCCATCAATCCGTACTACGGCGTTGAATTCCTTCTTCATCACGGTTCGATTGGGTTGGTCACACTTGGTGCGGTCTTTCTTGTCGTGACCGGCGGCGAAGCGCTGTACGCAGATCTTGGCCACTTCGGCCGCAAACCGATTCAAATTGCGTGGCTCACTCTCGTGCTGCCCGCATTGCTGATCAACTATTTCGGGCAAGGCGCCAAAGTTCTGGCGGAACCCTCGGCGATCGAAAACCCGTTCTATAAACTTGTTCCCGAGACGCTCTTGTTGCCGATGGTTGTGCTGGCGACAGCGGCGACGGTAATCGCAAGTCAGGCTGTGATCACGGGGGCGTATTCGCTTGTGCATCAGGCAATCCAGCTTGGGCTGTTGCCGCGGCTCACTATTTTGCACACATCGGCCTCGCACGCTGGCCAAATTTACATCCCGCGCGTCACAATCTCCCTAATGATTGGCGTGCTCCTTCTCGTTGGTCTGTTCCGTACGTCGAGTGCGCTCGCTTCCGCATACGGTATCGCAGTCGCGACAACGATGGTCGTGGATGGGATCCTCGCCTTCATCGTGATTTGGAAGGGATGGCGATGGTCTCTTTGGCACACGTTGTTGTTGATCGCGCCGTTTGTGGTGGTCGATGTCGTGTTCTTCTCGGCCAACTTCCTCAAACTGTTTGAGGGTGCCTGGGCTCCGCTTCTGTTTGGCGCGACCATGGTGCTTTTGATCATCACCTGGCGGCGCGGAACAAATATCCTCATCAGCAAGACACGACGGACGGAAGTGCCGCTCGACACTCTGTTCCGCAGTTTGGAGAAGAAGCCGCCTTATGTCGTGCCCGGCACTGCCGTGTTTTTGACGAGTGATCCGGAATTTGCACCGACCGCGCTGCTGCACAATCTCAAGCACAACAAAGTTCTGCACGAAAACAATGTGATCCTCACGATCATTACCGCGGATACGCCTCGCGTGCCCGAAGAGGAGCGAGTGCGGATTACGCCGATGTCGAGGCATTTTTCCAGAGTGTCTCTGAAATTCGGTTACATGGAACAACCCAACGTGCCGAAGGCGCTGGCGATTGCGCGCAAGCACGGCTGGCAATTTGACATTATGTCGACGTCATTCTTCCTGTCGCGGCGCGCGCTGAAACCTTCCGCGAAATCGGGGATGCCATCGTGGCAGGACCATCTGTTTATTGCGCTAGCCCGTTCGGCCAGCGATGCGACCGACTTTTTCCAGATACCCACCGGGCGTGTTGTGGAAGTCGGCACCCAGGTGACGGTGTAGGTCCGACACCATAAGCCATTGATTATTATAATATAAATACAACACGGCGGATGCGGCCTTTGCATGGCTCGCTCCACTGGATTGCGCAAATGGATGTGCTGTAGCCTTCGCCGGGACGTTATAAGCCGCGTCCCTCAGTTTTTTGCCAAGCAAAATTCCTAAGGCCGAACATGTCCCACGGTACCGCCGCCCTGCCTGGCGGCTCGGCTGCGGCCACGAATGGTGGCGACGCGTCGGTCAAAGTTGGTTTCTGGTCACTGGCGCTCGGCAGTATCGGTGTTGTCTACGGCGACATCGGCACCAGTCCACTCTACGCATTGCGCGAGGCGGTTCTGGCGGCAACGGGCTCCGGAAACCCCGCGAGCGAAGCGGTTGTGTTCGGGATTCTGTCGTTGATCATCTGGGCGCTTTTGCTTGTGGTGACAGCCAAATACGTACTGATTTTGCTCCGCGCGGATAACAACGGTGAGGGCGGTACGCTGGCATTGATGGCCTTGGCATCGCGCGCGCTGCTGCGTCGCGGTGGCCTCCTAGTCCTTCTCGGTATCATCAGTGGTGCGCTGTTTTACGGTGATGCCATCATCACACCGGCGCTGTCGGTGCTCTCGGCTATCGAAGGCATGAAAATCGTGACGCCTGCGTTCGATGCCTACGTCGTGCCTCTCACAGTGCTCGTTCTTGTCAGCCTATTCGCCGTTCAGTCACGCGGTACCGCCAGGGTCGCCGCGTTCTTCGGGCCGATCATGATGCTTTGGTTTGTAGCGATCGCGGCAGCGGGGATCTGGCAGGTCGGACAGAATCTGAGAGTTTTGTTGGCATTCAATCCCTGGTATGGCGTGAACTTTCTTCTCCACCACGGCATTGTCGGATTTTATACGCTTGGTGCCGTTTTTCTGGTCGTGACCGGGGCTGAAGCACTCTACGCCGACCTCGGACATTTTGGTCGTGGTCCGATCCGCGCAGCTTGGCTGGTCGTGGTGCTGCCGGCACTCCTGTTCAATTATCTAGGCCAGGGGGCGCTGGTTCTGGCCAACCCAAAGGCAGTCGAGAATCCTTTCTTCCTGCTTTTTCCGGATTGGGCGTTGTTACCGATGGTGCTTTTGGCGACTGTCGCGACGGTTATCGCCAGTCAGGCCGTAATAACGGGCGCCTATTCCCTGACACGGCAAGCCATTCAACTCGGGCTTTTGCCGCGATTTGAGATTCGTCACACCTCCGAAGCGCTGTTCGGACAGATCTACATGCCGCGCGTCAACACACTGCTTTTGGTCGGCGTGCTGTTGCTAGTGGCGTTGTTCCGATCGTCGAGTGCGCTTGCCTCGGCCTACGGGATCGCCGTGACCGGCACCATGGTCGTCACGGCGATAATGGCAATCATGGTGATTTGGCGTGTCTGGCAGTGGCCTCTGGCCGGAGCTCTCGCCTTGATGCTGCCCTTCGTCTTTATTGATTTTACTTTTCTCGCGGCCAACCTGCTCAAGATCTTTGAGGGTGGGTGGGTGCCGCTCGCACTCGGCACGATCGTGATGACGGTGATGTATACGTGGCGGCGCGGCAGTCGGATGCTGTTCGAGAAGACACGGCGCACCGAGACCCCTCTTGAATCACTTGTGAAGAGCCTTGAAAAGAAGCCGCCCGCGCGCGTGTCAGGTACGGCCGTATTTCTTACAAGCGATCCAGCCAGCGCTCCGACCGCGTTGTTGCACAGCTTGAAGCACTACAAGGTTCTCCACGAGAAAAATGTTATCCTTACAATCGAAACCGCCGACACTCCCCGCGTTGACCCCGCGGAACGTGTGCGCATCGAGCCGGTAGGCAAGACTTTCTCTCGAGTTGTTTTGCGCTTCGGGTTCATGGAAACGCCGAACGTGCCAAAGGCACTGGGAATCGCGCGAAAGCTTGGTTGGCAGTTCGACATCATGTCGACGTCGTTCTTCCTCTCGCGCCGGTCACTCAAGCCCGCCGCGCATTCGGGCATGCCTCGTTGGCAGGATCGTCTTTTTATCGGCCTTACACGCGTGGCGAACGATGCAACCGACTACTATCAAATTCCGACCGGACGCGTGGTCGAGGTCGG
>Ga0207665_10000329_pt1 | contig 32870 bp, 30 predicted proteins | sample LARL112metaG_FD_184351 | JGI IMG/M metagenome (GOLD analysis project Ga0207665, IMG submission 184351) | Corn, switchgrass and miscanthus rhizosphere microbial communities from Kellogg Biological Station, Michigan, USA - LAR L11-2 metaG... | ecosystem: Host-associated > Plants > Roots >... | reverse complement strand
ACGGATTTGGAGGGCAAGTTTTCCACTGGCAGTGGATTTGTCTTTTCGGTCAGGGGAAAAAGCTCAAGCGCCTAAAGGCGCACTTCTCGGGGTCACGCTAGGCGGCGTGCCTAAAGGCGCGCCCTGATACGAACCTCTTCATATTTTCATCGCGCGGAACCCGTGTTTTATAAGACATCTCGGTGGGCCCGTGATACCTGAAATCAACCGCACCAAAGCTGAGGTTCTTTGCCCCTCTGTGGATCTAGAACTCTAGGGCTGCACGGCACGCAGAATATAGTCCGTCAGCAACAGTTCGGTCTGCTGGTGCATGCCCTTGGTATTGAAATTCGTGCTGGTCAGCACGACGGTCATGTCGAGATCGGGAAAGACCATCACCTTGTTGCCCCCGTTGCCGCTCATAAAAAAGGCGGCGTGGCTTTTGTCGCCTGACTTGAACGTTTTCAGCCACCACAGGTAGCCGTACAGGGTGTCGTCATCAATGCGGGCATGCGGCGTGGTTGAAGCCTTCACCCAGCCCTCGGCGACAATCCGCTTCCCTTCCCAGGTGCCCCCTGCGCGGTACAGTTCTGCGATCTTCAGGAGGTCCCGGCTGTTCAGGCGCAGGCCGCCTCCCGTCTGCGGGACATTCAGTGGCGAGTACACCCAGACAGCATCCGTGATTCCGAGCGGGCCGAAGAGTCTTTCCTGAGCGTAGCGGTCGGTGCGCATGCCGGTGGCTTTGGTAAGCACCTCGCTCAGCGTAAACACGCCGCCGGTGCAATAGCTGAAGTCGCGTCCGTAGGGTGGTGGTTCGATCTTTTCGCCAACATGCATTCGCCCGCGCACCGGTAAGTCAAGGATGAACTGGGCCCAATCCTCCACGATGTACATGCGTTCTTCGTTACCACGCGAGGCGTCGTTCCAGTCGTCGCACTCCAGCGGCGAACTCATGGTGAGGAAGTCTTCGATGGTGATCTTTTCTTTGCGCGGGTCGGGATTCTGCATTTTTCTTGCGCGCTCGGGCAGATAAGACAGCACGCGCGCATCGACGCCGTTCAGCTTCTTTTCGCCGATTGCGATTCCAATGAGGATGTCGGTGATGCTCTTGGTGGCCGAGCGGGTATCGCGCAGGGTTGCCGCGTCGCCATCGAAGTAGCTTTCATACGCGAGCTTTCCATGACGCGCGATCAAAACACTGCCGATTTTTTTGAACTCGCCTGCACGAATGGCTTTTTCCATCGCGGCCAGCGGCTCGGCGGAGAGGCCGACCGACGTAGGAGTAGCTACGGCCCAGCCGTCAGCCGGGGGTGCAGCGGAGGTCGCTGACTGGGCATGAAGCTGGGAGGCGAATGCGACGAAGACAAAACTGAGGATAGCTGTGCAACGCCCCATGGCGAATCAGACGCTCCTAACTTAGAAATGTTAGTGGGTGAAACGGCGGTACAAGCCTTCCACCACAGAGGACACGAGGCGCACCCTATAGCAACACGCCGCACTCCCCTCGTTCCCTCGTGCTGATCTTGGGAGGTGTTTTGCTGAAGACTCACGACCAAGGACTGGCGATTACTTCACCGCAGCCGGCCAAGCTTGTCCATGGGCCAATAGCCGAACACGGCCTTGCCGTAAATCAGGCTCTCTTTCACCGGCCCAAAGTCGCGGCTGTCCCTGGACATGCTTCGATGGTCGCCCAGCATGAAATAGCTGTGCGCTGGGACGACCGTCTCCGGGTAGGAACGCTCGTCTGCGTAGATGGGCGGTACGTAGTCTTCTTCCAGTTGCTCGCCGTTCACGTACACCTGGCCGGCATCGATTCGGATCACATCGCCCGCCACTCCGATCACCCGCTTGATATAGCTGGTCGAAGGATCCCGCGGGTAGCGAAATACCACGATATCTCCGCGCTCGATCGGTTCCCAGCGGTAGACGAACTTGTTGACGAAGATGCGTTCCTGGTCGTCGAGCGAAGGCATCATGCTGGTGCCTTCGACCTTTACCGGTTGGTACAGGAAGACGATGATGAAAGCAGAAATGGCGAGGGAAATTACCAGGTCGCGCAACCAGACGGCGAGCACGGGAGTCTTGCGCTGGACTGGTTTTCCCGGCGCAGAAGCGTTCCGTAATGTGCTCGAAGAATCCAGCAACGACATATCTGTTTCGATTGTATTACGGAACGGTTGGACTAAAGGGGGTAAGTACCGGAGACGCTTCGATTTCCTCCACGGCATTCATCGTTCGATTCAAAGCGACTTGCACTCCCGGATACCCGGCCCGGATGCGCGCAAGCGCAACCGTCGGTTACAATATCGAGACCGAGGTTACGTCCCCTATGTTGAAGCGTGCATTCACTTTGATGTTCCTGTTTGTGGTGACTCTGACGGTTTCGGCTCAGTGGGCCGCCAACCAGGAGGACCAGGGAGTGCCGGCCTACAATTCCGCGCCGCCTCCGAAAGGAAAGAAGCTGCCGCCGATCCTTCCCAAGGAAAGCTTGTGGGCAGAGAACGCGCAGTTTCCGTATCAGACGCACGCCTATGAACTTGCAGCCAAGATCCCGAACGTGATTCACCAGGAACCTTGCTATTGCTACTGCGATCGCGGCATGGGTCACAACAGCCTTCACAGTTGCTTCGAAAATACCCACGGCGCGCAGTGCGACGTATGCCTGAAGGAGTTGTACTACTCCTACTCCCAGACAAAGAAAGGCAAGACCCCGGCGCAGATTCGCGCGGGCATCACAAAGGGTGAATGGAAGCAGGTCGACCTGCAGACGGCTGCAGATATTAACTGAAACGTAAACGTAAGCCGGCACTTCGTTTGACGCGCTCGTTAGGACGCGCGTATAAACCTGCTCGGTCAACCCACCCGGCAGCGGCACCCTCGGCAGTTGAAGGAATCACTCGTAAGTTGCACAATTAAGGAGCAGTTACGAAAAGCACAGGAAGAATTCTACAGATGGCCCAAAAACCTACCGCGAAGAAGTCCATGGCCGACGATCCCAAGGTCGCGCAGACCATCCAGAACTACGAGCAAGGTCTGCGGGCGATGCAGGAACACAAGTTCGACAAGGCGAAAACCCATTTCCAGAAGGTCATCGGCGGCCCCAGCAAGGAACTCTCTGACCGCGCCAATGTACACATGAGCGCGTGCAGCCAGCACCTGGAAAAGGTTACGCACCAGTTCAAAACGCCGGAAGAGCACTTCGACTACGCCGTGTCGCTGATGAACCTGGGCGACTATGTGCAGGCGCGGGAGCATCTGGAAAAGCTACAGAAGCAATCGCCCAAGGCAGATTACGTGGTATACGGCCTGGCCGCCCTCGACTGCATGACAGGACACGTGGAAGACTCCCTGCGCAATCTGGATGAGGCGATCAAGCTGAACCCGTCGGTTCGATTCCAGGCTCGCAACGATTCAGACTTCCAGAACCTGTCGGAGGATCCACGCTTCACCGAATTGCTGTACCCGGACCCGGGTGCAGACGCCGAGCCCGAGCCGGCCATCCCGGAAGAAGAGACGTACTAAGGTCCCTCCCATGGAATCCGAGCAGCGGCCGAACCCGCTACCCCGGGACAGTTCCGTTCATGGACATCCGCTGCGCGTGGTCGCGATCGGCGGCGGCACTGGCCTGTCCACTCTCCTGCGCGGGTTGAAGGGGTTCGTCCCCACCGCTGGAGAATCGTTTCAGCCAAACACAGGCCACCCTGTTATTGGAGAATTGAGCGCCGTCGTAACCGTCAGCGACGATGGGGGCTCCAGCGGCCGCCTGCGCAAGGAACTCAATATGCTTCCGCCGGGCGACATCCGCAACTGCATTGTCGCCCTTTCGGAAGACGCTGACCTGCTTTCCCAGCTTTTCCGCCACCGGTTCGACAAGGGTTCTGGACTCGAAGGCCACAGCTTTGGAAATCTTTTTCTGGCAGCGCTTACCTCGATTACGAAGGACTTTGCGGAAGCGGTTCGCCTGTCCTCAGAAATTCTGCTGACGCGCGGACATATCTATCCGGCGACGACTTCGAACATTGAACTTGAAGCCTTGCTTGAGGACGGGTCCCGAGTGCGCGGCGAAACCAAGATCACAGCGAGCAAGGGACGAATTCAAGAGCTGTTTCTCGTCCCCCCTGACGTGGAGCCGCTACCGCAAACGCTCGAAGCGATTGCCCGGGCGGATGTAATCACCATCGGGCCGGGATCGCTGTTCACAAGCCTCATCCCCAATTTGCTGGTACGCGGCGTCACCAAGGCCATCCTCGACTCACCTGCGATCAAGATTTATATCTGCAACCTGATGACTCAGGCGAACGAGAGTCTGGGGCTGACCGCAGCCGAGCATATCCGTGCTCTGAACCGCCATGCGCAAGCGCAGCTTTTCGACTACGCGCTGATTAACCGCACGCCCGCTTCAGAGGATCTGAAAGCTAAATACGCTCTGGAAGGCGCGGCCCAGATCGTGGCTGATCTGGATGCCATCGAACAACTGGGGTGCTGCCCGGTTTTGGGAGATTACCTGGATGAGACCGGCGCGGCTCGACACGCCACCGACATGGTGGCCCGCGACATCTTGGATATCGCCACGCAGTCAGCCGGAGCCTCGCGCAAACCTCCGTTGGCCTCAGACCAATCTATCTAGCTCCGATCCAGGTAGATGGTTTAACCTCTTCAACCCAGAGGCAACCTTGAGCACGGAGAGTCTCCTCTGTGATCGTCCATGTGCTCTGTGGTTTAAGCTTTTCCCCGCTTCGCGCTATATTGAAAGCGAATGCCCACCCAGAAAACTCCGCGCATTGCGGTCGCCATCATGGCAGCCGGCAAAGGAACACGGCTCAAGTCGAAATATCCTAAGGTTTTGCACGAGGTCGGCGGCAAGCCGCTGCTGGCGCACGTAATCGCGGCGGCGAAGAAAATAGTCCCGGCCGAGGATGTGTACGCCATCATCGGGCATGAGGCTGCGCTGGTAAGAAAGGCAGTCGAGTCGACCGGCGTTCGGTTCGTTGTGCAGGAACAGCAGCGCGGAACCGGGCATACCCTGATGGTCGCGCAGGAACCCCTTGCCCCCTACGATCACGTGATCGTTCTTTCGGGCGACGCCCCGTTGATCACTCCAGAGACGATTGAGCTCCTGCGTGACTTCCACTTGCAGAAGAAAGCAGCCATGACGCTGCTGTCCGCTGAATTGGAGAATCCCACTGGATACGGCCGCATCTTGCGCAAAAAACCCAAGAGCGACGAAGTTAAAGAGATCGTTGAAGAAAAGGCGGCAAGTCCTCAGCACAAGAAGATTCGCGAAATCAATTCCGGGTTCTACGCGTTTGCCGTCAAGCCTCTGTACGCCAACATTGGAAAGCTAAAAACCGACAATGTGCACGGGGAGTACTACCTCACGGATATGGCCGGGGTTTTCGCCAAGGCGAGGGCCAAGGTCATGGCGTTAAAAACGGCGAATCCGGCGGAAATTCTGGGCAGCAACACGCGCGCGGAGATGATGGAGATTGACGGCCTGATGCGGCTTGCGAAATGTCGCGAGCTGATGGCAGGCGGGGCGAGCGTCTTTTATCCGCAGACCTGCGTGATCGACGCGGATGTTGAAGTCGGTCCAGACACAGTGATCGAGCCTTTCGTTCAGATTCTGGGCCGAACACGAATCGGTCGCGATTGCCGTATTCGCTCCTACAGCGTGATTCAGAATTCAGAAATCGGCGATCGCGTGACGGTGCGCCCGGGCTCGATTCTCGACGAAGCCAGTGTCGCGGCAGATGCCGTTATCGGGCCCTACTCACACCTGCGGCCGGGCAGCGAGATAGGAGAAGGCGCCCACGTCGGCAATTTTGTGGAGACGAAGAAGATCAAGCTTGGCAAGAAATCGAAGGCAAACCATCTGACCTACCTTGGAGACGCCGAAATCGGAGCCGGAGTCAACATCGGTGCCGGAACCATTACTTGCAACTATGACGGGGTGAACAAGCACAAAACCGAAATCGGGGACGGGGTGTTTGTTGGCAGCGATTCCACCCTGGTTGCCCCGGTGAAAATCGGCAAGGGAGCCTATATCGGCGCGGCCTCATGCATCACGGAAGATGTCCCGGAAGATTCGCTCGCCCTGGGGCGCGCACGGCAGATCACCAAAGAAGGTTGGGCCAAGAGCAAACGCGCAGGCATGCAGGCAGCCAAGAAGTCCTAGCTAGCCGCCCCGCAACAGCAAGCCCGCAAAAGCTGCGCACGCGATCAGCAGCGGCTCAGGAATTTTCCACCGCCAAAGCACTGCGACGCTTACCACGCAGATAAGGAGCGTCGGCAAGTCGTACACCGATCTACGAGCCAGAACGACCACCGCTCCCGCAATTGCGCCGGTCGCTGCAGCCGTTACTCCTCTCACAAAGGATTTCAACTGGATGTTCGAAGCCCACCGCTTGTACGAAGGCGCCAGCAAAATCACCACAATGTAAACGGGCAAAAAGATGCCGAGAGCCGCTGCTGTGGCGCCCGCGACACCTGCCACCAGGTATCCGATGAACGCAACCGTGATGACCACCGGACCAGGCGTGATCATGGCCACCGCGACGGCGTCCACGAATTGGTGATCGGTGAGCCAGTGATGGCCTTGGACGACTCCCCCATAGAGAAAAGGCACGACGGCCAGGCCACTGCCAAACACGAACATTCCGGCCTTTGCGAAATACCAGAAGATTTGTGGAAGCTTGTCGCTCGCAATGATTGCGCTAAACAGGCACGGCCCGGCGAAAAGAACGGCCGTGCCTTTCTCGGGCACGCGCTCAGGAAATGCTCGGATCAGGAGATTCGCCACGCCAGCCAGCAAAAAGAGCCAGATAATTTCTCTCGACGTCCAGGCAGTCGAAACCGCAAGCACCAAAAAGATCGCCCAAAGAATCTTGTCTTTGCCCAGTGTGAGCTTTGTGAGTTTGACCGCCGAGCGCGCGATGATTCCGATTACCGCGGCCCCGATTCCGTAGAACATTCCTTGCATCCAGGACAGTCCGCCGAAACGGACGTAGGCAGCCGAAAGGGCGAGCACCATGAGAAAAGAAGGCAAGACGAACGCCAATCCCACCGCCGTTGCCCCGAGAATGCCCGCGCGAACATAGCCAAGGTAAATCGCCAACTGGGCAGCCAGCGGTCCAGGAGCGAGTTGAGCCAGCGCGAGCCCTTCCACATAGTCTTCTTTCCGGATCCAGCGGCGCTTTTCGACTAGGTCCTGCTGCATGTGACCGGCAAGCGCGATCGGACCGCCGAATCCGACGGTTCCGAGCCACAGGAAATAACCGACGAACTGCGAAAATGACGCGGGCGTGGAGTCGCTCGCCGCCGAATTCGATGCGGTGGTCATTTGCCGGAATTGGTTTTGTCGAGCGCGGCGCGCAGCCCTTTGGCAAGCCTCAGCGCGTCGTCGTTCGCCCAGAAATGCATAAACAACAGACGTGGCTCTTCACCAAGCATGTGGCTGTGCAGGGCTGTCACCGCGATGCCGTTCTGGCGCAAGGCTCGCAGCACCGGGTTGACCTCGCTCGCGAGCAGAACAAAGTCGCCGGTGATGGCGGCCCTTCCGTTTTCTGTGGGCTGGAAATTCAGAGCCGTCGCGACACCCATCGAGGGCGGCACATTCATCCCCGCGTCACTGATGGACTCCGCTCGCGGAACGCCAACCTGCAAGACACCACCATTCACTTTGCCGGCGTGGCCAACAATCTGCTCCACTTGCTTCTGATCAAAGCCCAAGTCAGCCGATGTTGCAGGAGTCGCGTCCGGAGGCGGAGTCTTAGTCAAAGCGAGTGCCTCGTGGATGGCCTTCGCCATCTGCACCGCATCCCCATGACTGGCGATGTGCATGTACATGATGCGCGGCGATTCTCCAATCAGGTGATTGTGGATGGCCGCTTCCTGAATGCCGCCCTCCTGCAGCTTCGTCATCACCGGCTGCACTTCATCTTCGGTGAGTACCAGGTCGCCCATGACCATCGCTCCGTCCGTAGTTTTCTTGAAGGCTGCCCAGGCTCCGAGCGCGAGGGCGGGTTTGATCGTGACGCCTCCGAGCATGACGTGGAGGTCCTTTCTCGGCATGGCGAACTTCAAGACGTCGCCGGGTTGAGGCTGGCCCGGACGACCCATCGCGCTTTCGACCTCTTTCCAATCGGCGCTTGCGGGAACTGTTCCACCTGCCTGAGCGAAGCAGAGGCTTGAGACGAGAAAGCAAACACTCGCTGCTAATTTCAGTAGCGATCTTACGAGATGCAAGGGTTTTGATCTTCCGCGCATTAGGATTCTCCTTCTATTAAGCTGCCAGGCTGAGCCGCACACCCGCATTTTGTCGAACAGCCCTTTCGTATACGACGGCGGCGGCGGCCACATCCTGTAGAGCCATACCCGTGCTGTCGAATATCGTAATTTCTTTGTCGGATTCCCTTCCGGGTTTTCTCCCGGCGACAATGCAGCCGAGTTCTGCGTAGACATCGGAGCGGCTCATCGCGCCGGACTCGAGCGCGTGACGCAGGTCGCCCATCACGGCGCACTGTTCGAGTACATCGCACACAACTTTGGCCTTGCTCATCAAGGCAGGATGTATCTCGCTTTTGTGCGGATTGTCAGCTCCCACCGCAGCCACGAATGTGCCTTCCTGGACGTCGTCAGCACACAACACCGGCTGTTGTGATGGCGTGCAGGTAACACAGATGTCGCTTTGGAATACAGCAGAACGGAGATCATTCCCCGGCGTTATTGCAAACAGGAGCTCAGAACTGAGTTCGTCCGCAAATCGCGTAGCTCGTTCGGCGCTACTGTCAAATGCGAAGATGCTCTGGAGGTGGAAGATGTGAGAAAGAGCCCTGACCTGATGGCGAGCCTGTTCGCCGCAGCCGCAGACCGTTACGGTTCGTGAAGAGGGGCGTGCCAGGTGCCGGGCGGCAACCGCGGTCGCAGCTGCCGTTCGGAGGGACGTCACGTCCCGGGAATCCATGACTGCGAGGGGAGTTCCCTTCTCCGCGTCGCACAGAACAATGACGCCCTGGATGGTCGGGAGGGCGAAGTGAGACGGATTGCCCGGGAAGTTGCCGTTGACCTTGGCGGCGAAGTACCGTATTCGCAAGTCGAGCAAGCCTGCTTTGATGTGGAAGCCGCCACCATCGATGTGCATTCCGAGGACTCCGGGCGCTTGCGCCTTCCCTTCTCCATGCAAACGAAATGCCTCTTCCACTGCGGCGATGCAATCCTCGACGGACAGGAGATTCCGAACATCGCGAGAGCTGAGAAAGATGACGTCTCCGGTATTCATGTGCGACCCCCCGCAGGGGTGCCGGCCTGCAGCAGGAACTCCCGGAGATCGGTGCCCGTGGTGGCCTCAACCGGCTCCTCGTCCCGGCGAAAGATGCGGGCGCCGCGTGGCCCTGTGAGGTGAATGGATCCGCTCTGCACCCGAAGCATCGACCCTTCACGCAATCCGACCACAGGCGACTCGTTTTCCTCGAGAAATTGCAGAATGCGCTCCTCCTGCGTTTCTCCCATGTGCGTCGAGGTTGGCTCCGGGTCGAGATAATGCGGGCTGATCTGGAAAGGCACGAGTCCCAGCGCGTCGAACGAACGCGGTTGAACGATGGGCATATCTTTCGTGGTCTTGATTGTGGGACCGGCAACGATCGAACCCGCGCTCGACCCGATGTAAATAGCGCCCGCCTTAATCGCACGGCGAATCGACTCGATGAGGTCGAAATCGTACAGGTTTTTCAGTAGGCGGAACGTATTGCCGCCCCCGATGAAAATCACCTCCGCGTCCTCGACGGCACGTGCCATGTTGGAGACGTCATGAATTGAAGTCGTGGTGAATCCCATGACCCTCAGACGCTCAGCCACAGTTGTCGCGTAGGCACGGCGGTCGCGCAGCGCGTATGGAATAAACAGGAACCTCAACCGCTTTCCGACGACGTTGCGGATCTCGTCTTCAACGTGGTCCAGGTATCCGCTGCCATGCTGAGTCGAGTTGCTGATCAGCAAGAGTTGGCTGGGACTGCAGATCGTTGGCATGAGGCCTCCCGGACTTCACCCGAGCGAGTCGTAAAGTCCCTCTATCAAGTCCATTCCCCGCCGCAGCAGTTCGTCGTCGGGCAAATCCTGCTTCGCCCATCCCTTCAGCACCCCGTCCAATCCCTCGCCTTCGGAGCGTCCGAACTTATCGTCGCCCAGATCGGCGTCGTGGATAATTTGCGCAATGCGCTTGACCTTCTTGTCGCGAATAGCAAACTCCTTGCAGAGCGTCTCGAAGGTGCAATCCTCACCACGATGTCCGAATCCCTGCGGGCAGAACATGTCGAATGGAACTGCGTTGGCGTGAGCGTCGGGATCGGGGCCAAACAGGAAGCGCGCCTTGGAGTCGATGAAGCGCCGGATCAGCCAGGCCGAGGAGACGCGATCGATGCCCGGACGCGGACGAGTGATCCATTGGCGATTCAGATATTGCGAGGAATTTCGACTTGGGGATGACCGCATTCTGCCGTCCTCCTGTGCTTCGACAGTAGCCAAAAAGCTTTCCACTTTCGCGCGCAAATGGTTTCCAAAGAAGTCAATGTCTTGTAGTTCCTGCAACCGCCGACGAATCCGGTTCAAGCGTCCCGCGGGCCTGCGGGCAGGAACAGACGCGACGAGTTTTTTCGCGTCATGCAGGAGTTTCTGGTAGTCGCGAGAGCGAGCTTCCTGGAATAGCGCCTTCAACTGGTGGTCGGATAAGTCATCGAAGGATTGCACCTCTACAACCGACGCCTGCCCTTTGTACGCGCGGATTGCGGCGGCTAGCCATTCCATTCGCTCCTGGTTCGCAGAAGAGTTGGGCAGGAGATAACCGGCACTACGCAGGGCGAGCATGCCGAAGCGCTGGAGCTTCCGCCAGACGTCCACGCGCTGGCTGGCACTTTTGGCAGGCAGGCTGAAGATCAGAAGCAGCCAGGGCGGAGATGCCGGTGCCGAACCTACACTCATTACGTCTACGTTATACCTATAACATCAATAGTCGTCAATCAGTTTGTACAGCAGGCAAAAGCAAAAGGCGCAGGTTCATGGAACCTGCGCCCTCCTGGAATACGAAAGACTTGCTTTACTTCGACACAGCCGCGAACAGGTCCGACTTCATTAGCGCCTGGAACTGTTTGTCGTCGGTCTTGAAGTGGAGCTGCAGCTTGGAGCTGTCGGAGTCGACCGTTAGCGCATCGATGGCGACTTTCTCGACGGGAGTAGCGTTCATCTTCTTGTAAAGCATGCCGGCCTTCACGAGTGACGACATGGTCGCCGCCGTGATCGAGTCGGACGTGATGACGTCGAGATTGAAGTTCACGCCGCTGGAGAAGTCCATGGTGTAGCGCGAGCCGAGGAGGCGCTTCTTCACCGTGTCGTAGTCAGCGACCTTGGTAGCATCGCCCAACGCCGAGCGCATCATGTTCTGTGTTCCCTGCTGATCGAGCAGACTCCATACCGGGGAGCCGTCGACCGAAGCCATCATGTCCGACATGGTGGGATTGGAATCGAGTGTCGGAGTGTATCCATCGCGCGCATCCAGCGCACCCTTCACCGCGCCGTCGTCCCCAAACAGAAGAGTGTTCTCGTCGAGGAATGACATGATCATGCCGTTTCCCATCGCGTACATGTCAGCCTGACGGTACTTGGTGGGAACAATCTTCTTCAGCTTCATCCGTTTCAGGACAGTTTTGGAAGAGAATGAGCCCTGCGCCATGCCGACCACTTTCACGTCTTTCTTGCCCATGCGATAGGCGGCAAAAGTCAGTTGGTCCACGTCGCGCTCGGAATCGATGCCGACACCCTTGAGCGCCCTCTCAAACAGCTTTAGGCTCTCGGGCAGAACCTGTTCCTTCAAGGCCATCGCGGTGGGCGAGTCGTGCAGCGCGCGATAGTCGACAGAAATGATCTGCTGGATGTCAGAAGGGATGACAGCGCGCGAAGATGTGCCCAATGGCATCGCCAAGGCCGCAACGCTCAGCACTACGAAACAGCCCAAAATCGTCAGATTCTTCATAAAACCTCTGGGGCATACACACTTGGATGCCGAATGGTCGCCTTCTGTTAACCCGGGATAGATCAATTGTATGCTGTGGAACCAAAAAAAAGTGCAAACGAAAGTACTAACAAGGAGTTGACGGGTCGGATACCGTGCTCAGGGCTTACTCGCGGGGCGAGCCTGTTGCTTTGATTCGCAGTCAGCGCACTGTGCAGCGGCGGCTTTCACGGCGGCCTTGACAGCTTCGAGAGGGTCTGACGTCGGGGCCGTTTTCAAGTGCCCGTTTTCCCTGATCGGCGGGGCCGACGCCGCACGCACGTCAATGTCCACAAATTCATCTCCCAGGAGTCCGGCCCTCTCAACTCGCGCGATGGCGTCGCTCGGGACCCTCAGTTCGTAGGAGGTATCCAACGTCATCTTCACTTCCGCAAGACAATCCTTCCTCTCAGGATGGGATTCCACGCTCGTGGTATGGCCCACATCCACTCCAGAGATTTGGACCCCACCTCCGGCACGGAGACCGCGAACGTTTTCAAAACACGCGATCAGGCGAATTCTGTGCTCCTTCGGGCCCGCAGCAATCCAGAAAGCCACGAAGGCAAGGGCGGTCGTGGCGAGCAATCCTATGCGGATTTTCTGAAACCGCGTCACCTTTGCAAAACTTCCGCTTTCTTGCGAGTGTCGTGCACGAACTGTTGATCCTTCATCGACGCCAGATTGATTTCAACATTGGCCATCGCGCCCTCCATCGCGGCCCGAGCTAGAGCCGAGGAGGTCGTCAGATCCGACTTCATGTTCGGGTTCGTCATGGGGCCCAGCTTGGTTACCAGGTCACCGACTTCTTTCGCGCGTTCTGCTACGCCAAGGGGGACGCTGGTTGCCTGCTTCAATGCAGCATCAATGACGGCATCGCCGTCGGGCGATTCCTTCGCCTGCTTGTAGGCCTTCATGACCGTGTGGAAAGACTCCGCATCGGCGTCAACCGCGGCCTTCAGTTCCTCCCGCAGCTGCGCCAGGCGGGAAATCGCCGCGCTCAATTCACTTTCGTAGGCCAGGTATGCCTTTTTACCGCGCGACATTGCGGCCACCATGTGAGCGAGTCCAGCCGCCATTGCTCCGGCCGCTGCCGCGGCGCTGCCACCTCCAGGAGTTGCCGTCGGGGCAGCCAACTGTTCCACGAAGGGCTCGACCCCGGCGCGCAATCCGCCAACGGCCGTCTTGCCGCCCATCACGGCAACCAGCCGATTCTCAAGAATGAGGGAGGAGTCGAAGTTCTCTACCTGCAGAAACCACTCAGCGACCTGCTCCAAAGCCTTCTTGGGAATCAGCCCGACGATTTCAGAAGACGTTGGCATCACGCCATAACGCGCGGCTTCGCGCTTTACCAATTCGAACACGCGATGTACCGGAGTCTGCTCGAAGTCCGTAAGGTTCATGGAAACCTGCGCCATTCCGCGCACCAGGAAGCCGGCTCCCTTCACAAAGCGCATGCCGCCGCTCGAGAATCGCACAGCTTTGGCGATCTTTTTCGCGACATCGACGTCGGTGGTATTCAGGAAGACGTTGTAGGCAATCAGGAACTTGCGCGCACCCACCACCGTGGCTCCCGCCGTGGGGTGAACCCGCAATTCTCCGAAGTCAGGTCGGCGGGCTGGATTGGTCGCGATCTCGTCGCGAATGCCCTCGAACTGCCCTCGGCGGATGTTCTCGAGGTTGGTGCGCTCTGGCGAAGTGGCCGCGGCTTCGTAAAAATAGACGGGGATCTGAAAGCGCTTCCAGATCTGCTCGCCCACGTGGCGGGCCATGGCAACGCAATCTTCGATGGTGACGCCATCGATCGGGATAAAGGGGATCACGTCGGATGCGCCCATGCGCGGATGGGCGCCCTGGTGCCTTGTCAGGTCGATAAGTTCGGCCGCTTTCCCCACGCCGCGAATTGCGGCTTCCTGAATGGCGTCGCGCTCGCCTACTACAGTGATAACACAGCGGTTGTGATCGGCGTCCATCTCCCTGTCGAGGAGGTAGACGCCGTCGATCTTCATGGCTTCGACGATGGCATCGACCTTTGCCTTGTCGCGGCCTTCGGAAAAATTGGGAACGCATTCCACCAGCGTAGACATAACGGGCAAGAATATAGGGTGGGGTTCGAGTGAGGCAAATAGCTTGGCGACTACTCTGCTGCGGGGACCAATCTAAGATTGCCGAATGCTGCCCCCGCAGTTATCGCGGTCCATTCGTGAAGCGCGTGACTCAGGCCTTCCTCACTCTTAGCGGCGAAGGCGCATGACCGTCGGATGCCGGAGGGCGTTGCTGCGCTGCAGGTGTGAGGTTTGGGGTTCCGCCGGCTACACGTCTCGCACAAGATACGCAAACTAGACCAGTCTTCGACACCTAACTGATACCGCCGACAGACCTCCACGAGCTGTTCCTCAGACGAGTTTCTGGGGATATCGATTTCTGCCTCGAATGTGGAATATGAAGAAGGCTGCCAGATTTCGAGTTCATCAAACACCGTAAAATCCATACCATCTCTGACTCGAGTTCCGGTCTGTTCGCCATCGTTCAGCACGATGTCGCGGAAGCGATGCTCTGATTCCGGAAGCGGTATGTTGAGAATAAGGAAACGCGCCGGATCTAGGCGATCGCCCACACCACCTCTCCCTCATGATTCGGAATTAAGCGTACGCAACCGACCACCGGCTTTATTGTGACCTCACCTGACCCACTCAGTAACTTAACGCCGTAAGCCTCCCATGCTCGTCTCGCTTCTGCCCAGTCACGCAACGCGGTCGCGGCTATACCCAAATTCCACCATGCCGCTTCGTTTTCGGGGTTTAACTGAGTGGCTCGCTTGTTATAGCGCAGGCTCTCTTCCCAGCTTCTTCTCTTTTTCGCCTCCAGACCCAGGTTGTACCAAGGAGAATCCCACTTCGGATCAACCCACAAGGCAAGTTTGAGCAGATTCGTGAAGATGCGCAAGCTTGCGGAAAAATCGGCGCGCACGAATTGGTTTATGAAGTGACGTTCGAGAAGCAGGCGCAGACCATCGATGGGTGGCTCCAGACGATGGAGACGCTCCGGAAGCTCGTCTGACGCACTGGTGTATGTAACTTGCTTCAGGAAGAGACCTGGGCTGGCGTATCCGTTGGCTTTCGATCCAAGGCGAGGACCGTTTCCTCCAAAAGCTCGGCGGCGGTGAGGTCCTCAAGTGCGTTCCCCACGCTTTTGAAGAGCGTGATTTCCAGCGGGCTGGTGCGAATCTTTTTCCGACCGGCCGCGAGTTCGTGCAGATCGGACAGAATGTGCTCACGGCGGATGATTCCACTCTTCAGCGGGCTCAGAAGATCGCCTGCTTCGGCTAATGCTCCGTCGTAGGTGTCGACCACAATTCTCGAGCGACGCACACAAACGTCATCCAGCTCCCGCGTAGTGGGCTGGAAACTTCCGACCGCGTTGATGTGCGTCCCCTTGCGGACCATATTGCCGTCGAACAGCGGCGTTTTCGACGTCGTGCAGGTACAGAGAACGTCGGACTCGGCGGCGCAGGTGCGCGAGTACACCGACTCAACCTTCATGCCGAGCTCATGTTCCATCTGTTGCGCGAATTCGCGAGTGCGGCCAGGGTCGCGGCCGGTCACGAGCGCACGCTCGAACATGCGGACATGACGCAGAATCTGCAGATGTGCGCGCGCTTCCCTGCCCGTCCCGAAAACTCCCAGGACCTTGGCGTCCTCACGCGCCAGGAACTTTGTCGCCACTGCTGAGGTGGCTGCGGTGCGGGCATCGGTAAGGTAGTTGGCCGGAATCACCAGCTTGGCGCAGCCTGACTCGACCTCCAGCAGGATGTAGGTGGCTTGCACACGCTCTTCGGCGACGGTCGGGCTTTCGTTGAATTTCACCATCTTCATGCCGAGGCCGTGGCCGACCCTGTCATAGCAGGGCATGATGAGAAACACCCCGTCCCCGACCTTCATTTGCGTCCGGGTCGGCATCAGCGTAGACGGATAGCGCCTGCGGAACGCCTCCTCAATGGCCGGTATCAGCGAGCGCGGATCTAGCAGGCGATGGACATCGGCTTCGGTAAGAACGTGCACGAGCGGAACCTCGGAAGAATATTACGTGAAGAGTGCGATGTTAGGCGTGGGGCCGGGCGACCGCCATGGGGATTCTTTGGATCCAAGGTCGCAGCCGCAGACTACTGCTGTTACGAATGCCAGCTCATTTCTATCCGGATGGGGAGTTCGTTCTTTACGGGCAAAGTGAGCAGGGTGGGCGGATCGATCTTGAAATCCGAAAGCGTGGCTGGAATGGTACCGGTAATTCGCGTTTCATTTCCTTCGGGCGCCACCTGGAACGGAACGTGTTTGTAGTGCGCAGTCTGGCCGGCGAATTGGATTTCCAGATCGGCTTTGATTGTAGACGCCGTGGCAGCCGATTCGGGTAGGCGCGTCCGAACTGTCACCATCGGGAACTCCGCGCCCCGCGTGACCTGGATCATGTGCAGATCGCGATTGCTGTCGCCCGAGTCGAACGATTTCACGGGCACGGCGATCAGGAAATCGCACTGTCCTGCACTACAGACCGCCTTGCCGCGGGCAGCATGGCTCACGCTTTCGCTTTGGTGCAGGGGATGCGAGACGTGATACGTAAGCGTGTTTTGATCGAGCACCCATTGATCTGCCGCAGAAGAAACCGTCGTCAGCAACAGGACAATGGACGCAATGGTGACCTTCGCCATGATGATCCTTGCAGTCGTTAGATATTCCCGTATGCGCCCCGCTCAAGTGGTTTCAGGTAAGATACTTCGGCTCATGAATCGCGAATACCACAAAGGTTACAGCCAGGAATTACATCGAGAAATGGAGATGCTGGTTTTTGGACACGCCGGCTCTCCACTGCTGGTCTTTCCCACGTCGATGGGCAGGTTCTTCGAGTATGAAGACCGGGGAATGATCGGTGTGCTGGCCGGCAAGATTGACCGGGGCGAAGTGCAGGTGTTTTGTCCAGATGCGATCGACACGGAAAGCTGGTACAACAAGTCGGCTCATCCCAGGATCCGCATCCTGCGGCATCTGCAATACGAGCGCTATATCCTTCACGAACTGCTCCCCTACCTGCACTGGCGAAACCAGTCCCCTCAACTGGAAGTAACGGGATGCAGCTTCGGCGGATATCACGCGGTGAATTTCGCCCTCAAGCACCCCGATATCGTGAGCCATTGCATCAGCATGAGCGGGGCGTACGATATTCATCAATTCCTCGATGGCTACTACGACGATGACGCCTACTTCAACAGCCCGCAAGACTACGTCTCGAATATGAATGATGACTGGTACCTAAGCCGCTACCGACAAATGAAGATCGTGTTGGCGTCGGGGGAATGGGACATGTGCCTGGATCAGAACGTGAAGCTATCGGCGCTCCTGAACGGCAAAGCCGTACCGAATTGGCTGGATATCTGGGGCGATCATACGGGGCATGACTGGCCGTTCTGGCTGAAAATGGCTGAGAAGTATTTTTAGCTGGCGGCTGATGGTCGCAGATGGTCGGTCTGAAGCGGCCAGGGTCAAGAGTGAATCGAGAGGAGCCCATGGGACTGTGGAGTCGGGTAAAGGGCAAGAACCAGTATCTGATCTGTGCGGTCGCGTTGGCGGTGGCCGCGTCGGGATGGGCGCAGAACATGGACGAGGCGCACCGGATCCAGTCTCATGTGCTGGGGGTTGATGCCCACAACGATACAGCGCAGCGGGTTCTGATTGATAAGGCTGACATCGGACAGCGATTGCCAGACGGGATGATCGATCTTCCACGGTTGCAGGAAGGCGGCATACACGTCCCGTTCTTCGCGTTGTGGGTGCCCTCCTACTATCCGGGTGCGGAGGCGGTGCGGAGGACGCTCGACCTGCGCGATGCCATGCAGGGAGTATTCGATAAATATCCCGACCGGATCGAAATGGCGACCAGCGCGCACGACATCGAGCGCATTGTCGGGCAGAAGAAGATTGCCGCGGTTCTCACCATCGAGGGTGGGCATCAGATCGACGACGATCTCGGGGTGCTGCGTATGTACCGGCGGATGGGGATACTCTCGATGACCCTGACTCATTTCCGAAGCAACCACTGGGCGGACTCTTCTACCGGTAAGCCCGAGCACAACGGGCTGACGGATTTTGGGAAGCAGGTGGTGCGCGAGATGAACCGGATCGGAATGATCGTGGACATCTCGCACGTGTCGGATAAGACGTTTTACGATGTTCTCGAAGTCTCCACCAAACCGGTGATTGCTTCGCACTCGTCTTGCTTCGTCTACTCAGACGTTCCGCGCAATATGAAGGATGACATGTTCCGGGCGCTGGCCAAGAATGGGGGCGTGGTGGGAGTGAACTTCGGGTCGTCCTTCTTGAGCCAGAAAGATGGCGATGAATTACGGCAACATGTCTCTCAGCAGAGTGTCATGGAGCCGAATCTGACCGGTGCGGACCTGGATGCTTTCGCCGCAAAAGAGCACGCGCAATACGACGAAGTTCATGCCAAGGTGGGAAGTGCCACAGTGGCGGATGCAGCGGAATGCATCGACCACATTGCGAAGGTGGCGGGGATCGAGCACGTGGGGCTCGGGAGTGACTTTGACGGCATTCCGAGCGTGCCCAGCGGGCTGGAAGACGTTTCCAAGATGCCGAACTTGACGGCAGCATTGTTAAGGCGGGGATACTCGGAAAAAGATATTCAGAAGATCATGGGTGGGAACTTTCTGCGGCTGATACGCGAAGTTGTGGGTAACTAGGGTGGAGAGGGTGGAACGCCCTCTGGACAGCCGGCGAGCACGCCGGCGCACCGATCGAGGAGGACGCTTATGAGTGGCAAGAAGATCGGAATCATTTTCGGAATGGAAAATACCTTCCCGCCGGCGCTGGTCGACAAAATCAATTCGATGGGCGTTGAGGGCGTAACCGCGGAATTTGTGAAAGTGGGCGGCATCCGCATGGACCAGCCCAAGAAGTACGACGTCATCATCGACCGCATCTCGCAGGACATCTCGTTTTACCGGGCCTACCTGAAGAACGCAGCACTGCACGGGACAGTCGTGATCAACAATCCGTTCTGGTGGACTGCCGACGACAAGTTCTTCAACTATGCAATGGGGGAGCAACTCGGCGTCGCCATCCCGCCGACCGTACTGCTCCCCCACAACCAGCATCCGCCGGGAACGACCGACCAGTCCATGCGGAACCTGATGTTCCCGTTGAACTGGGACGAGGTGTTCGGTTATGTGGGCTGGCCGGCCTTCCTGAAGCCGTTCGACGGCGGGGGCTGGAAACACGTCTACAAGCTGCACTCGCCCGATGAGTTCTTCAATGCCTACAACGAAACGGGAACGCTTTGCATGACGTTGCAGCGCGGAGTGGAGTTCGAGGAGTACTTCCGCTGCTACGTGATCGGTCAGGAAAAAGTGCACATCATGCGCTACGACCCGAAGGCTCCGTTTCACGAGCGGTACGTCAAGGGCAATCCTCCGCCGAGGCCGGAACTGAAACAGCGAATCGAGAAGGACGCGCTGACGCTGTGTAAGGCGCTGGGCTACGACCTGAATACGGTGGAATTTGCGGTCGAAGGTGGCGTGCCGTATGCGATCGACTTCATGAACCCGGCTCCTGACGCAGACATCAACTCAGTAGGCCAGGAAAACTTCGAGTGGGTCGTCAACGCGGTGGCGGATTTGGCCGTGAAAAAAGCGCTAAGTGGCACGAATCCGGCTCGAGAGTTACGTTGGGCTGCATTTCTACAGGGCGACGCTCAGGAACCCGACAAGAAGAAGACGCCGGCTCGCAAAGCGAGTACGAAAGCGGCTCCCATGGCAGGAGTTTAGAACAGCGCCGTTGTTATACTGTTGAGGGTTGTGGTTTTACAAGATTCGACGGGCGCCGGCGCCCGTTGCTCCATCGACTTAGGGGTGTATTCTGCCACGCGTTGCCGTATGAAACCTACCTTCACCATCGGGATCGAGGAAGAGTACCAGACAGTCGATCCTGTCACCCGCGACCTGCGCTCGCACATTCATGCAGAGATGATCGAGAAGGGCAAGCTGCGCCTGCAGGAGCGCGTTAAGGCTGAGATGCATCAGTCGGTGGTTGAGGTAGGCACGTCGGTTTGCAGCAATATCAAAGAGGCCAAAGACGAAGTAAAAAAGCTGCGCCGCGACATGATCAACCTTGCCCGGGAAAACGGGCTGCGGCTGGCTTCGGCAGCGACGCACCCCTTCGCGGACTGGCGAGTTCAGGAGATCTACCCCGACGAGCGCTACCACAATATCGTCGAAGACATGCAGCTTGTGGCGCGTGCCAACCTGATCTTCGGATTGCACGTGCACATCGGCGTGGAGGACCGCGAGACGGCCATCCACATGATGAATCACGCGCGCTACTTCGTGCCGCACATCTTGGCACTCTCAACCAACTCTCCCTTCTGGCTCGGAATGAATACGGGGCTGAAGTCGTACCGCTGCAAGGTCTTCGACAAGTTTCCGCGGACAAATATTCCCGACTACTTCCCCAGCTACGGCGAGTACGAGAATTTCATCAAGCTGCTCATCAAGACCGGCTGCATCGATAACGCGAAGAAGATTTGGTGGGACATCCGGCCGCATCCGTTCTTCAACACCATCGAGTTCCGGATTTGCGACATTCCCATGCGGGTCGACGAGACCATCGCACTCGCGGCCTTGATCCAGGCTACGGTGGCGAAGCTTTACAAGCTGTACGAGGCGAACCAGGGCTTTCGGCTGTACCGGCGTGCGCTGATCATGGAGAACAAGTGGCGGGCGGCACGTTACGGGATTAACGGAAAGATGATCGATTTCGGCAAGCAAGTGCAGGTGCCAGTGCGCGAACTGATTCTCGAATACCTCAAGTTTGTGGATGACGTGGTGGACGAACTCGGCTCGCGCGAAGAAATCGAATACGTACACAAGATTATGGAAATGGGTACCGGAGCCGACCGGCAGATCCGCGTGTTCGAAGAAACCGGCGATTTGAAGAAGGTTGTCGACTACATTATCGAGGAGACGGAAGTGGGGGTGGCCGAAGAGGCGGACCCGGTTTCCGAAGAAAAAGCAGGTTAATGGATAAAGTCAGCCACGCTCATCGTCCCCTGAATTCAATTCCCTTCGATTCTGAACTCACGCCAGGTGGGCGCAACGCTGTGCGGGTGTGCCTGCGCGTCCAGCCGTCGGAGAAAGTCACCGTCATCACCGACGAGGCCAGCCTCGAAATCGCGGCCGCCATCGTTCACGAACTGGAACAGTTGGGCGCTCCCTATCACGCATTTGTGCTCGAAGAACTGGCCAGCCGCCCCCTGACCCGACTGCCGCAGGAAATTCTCGATGACCTGGAGCAGGCGGACGTGAGCATTTTCGCCGTCCGCGTGCAGCGCAACGAATTGCAATCGCGCATGCAGATGACGGAAGTCGTGAACCGAAGGAAAATCCGGCATGCGCACATGGTGAATATTAACCGTCAGATCATGCTCGAAGGCATGCGCGCCGACTTCGCTAAGGTCGACCGCATCAGCCAGAAAGTTGTGGAGATGGTGCGCAAGGCTTCGCAGATTCGAGCCAAGACACCGGCGGGAACCGATCTGGTCGCCGATCTCAATCCCTCTTATAACTGGCTCAAAACCTCCGGCATCATCAGCCGCGACAAGTGGGGCAATCTGCCGGGGGGAGAGATCTTTACGACCCCGGGCGAAGTGAATGGGACATTTGTGATCGATGGTGTGGTGGGCGATTACCTGTGCGAGAAATTCGGCGATCTGAAACAAACGCCACTGACGATTCGCCTTGAAAAAAATCGACTGGTGTCAGCAGAGAGCCGCAACCAGGAATTGCGGGACGATTTCTGGGCGTATACGCATACTGACGAGAATAGCGACCGCGTCGGTGAATTTGCGATCGGGACCAACATCGAATTGAAAGACGTGATCGGCGAGATCCTGCAGGACGAGAAGTTCCCAGGGGTCCACATTGCGTTCGGTAATCCATACGGGGAGCATACAGGTGCGAAGTGGTACTCCTCGACGCACATCGACGTGGTCGGTCGGAACTTCGACATTTGGGTGGACCAGCAACAGATAATGCGGGGCGGACAGTTCTTGATTGAAGCGTGAGACTGGTCGTTGACTATGGGTCATTCGCAGTCGCAAAAGCATTCTCTAAAGGACCCTTCGCGACTTTTGCGTTACCTTAGCGAGCTTTGCGGTTAAAATCTTTCGCCCTCACTTTCACAAGGGCACGCGCTCAGAATAGCCGACACCACTCCCCGATGATTCCCTCCCTCCGACAATCGTTCAATTCCAACTACAAGCCGGAGAAATATCCGCAGCTCTTGTCGTTGCTCGCAGAACGCTGCGGCGTGCCGATCGGCTTCCGCGTATCTGAGACTCCGTGCTTTCTGCCGCCCGACCTGATCGACCGGATGGCAAACGATGGGAAAGAATTGATTCGACAACTGGTTGACAATCCGGAATACCGGGCTCATTCGTCCCAGTCCATTCCGCCCGAGTTCAATGTGCCTCGAGAATCGCCGCACCCGATGTTTGTCCAAGTGGATTTCGGGTTGGTTCGCGATGTGGCCGGAGAACTCCAACCAAGACTCGTGGAATTGCAGGCCTTCCCTTCCCTCTATGCCTACCAGCCGGTTCTCGCTCGAACCTTTATAGACGTGTACGGTCTCGATCAAGGGCAGAGGTATCTGCTCGGAGGGCTCGACTCGGCGTCGTACCTCTCTCTGCTCCGCCGTGCGATCGTGGCGGACGAGGATCCCGAAAACGTGATCCTGATGGAAATCGATCCGACTCATCAGAAAACCCTGCCGGACTTCCTCCTCACCGAGAAACTGCTGGGCATCCGGACGGTCGATATCGCGGCGATCAAGAAGTCCGGGAACGCACTCTACTGGGAGGAAGCCGGCAAACGCGTCCCGATCAAGCGCATTTACAACCGCGCCATCGTCGATGAACTCGAAAGAAAGGGAGCGAAGCTGGCCTTCGACTTCCAAGACGACCTGGACGTGGAGTGGGCCGGCCATCCCAACTGGTATTTCCGGATTTCCAAATTCTCCATTCCTTACCTCAAGCACTCTTCGGTTCCGAAAACGTGGTTCCTTGATCAGTTGCCCAAGATTCCCGCGGATCTCGAGAACTATGCCCTGAAGCCGCTGTATTCGTTTGCCGGTCTGGGCGTGGTGATCGCGCCGAAGAAAGAGGACATCGCGGCCGTGCCGCCGGACCGCCGGTCGCAGTACATTCTGCAGGAGCGCCTTCACTTTGAGCCGGTGATCGAAACGCCCTTCGGAGGGACCAAAGTCGAAGTGCGTGTCATGTACATCTGGGTGGACGAATTAATGCCGGTCTTGACGATCCTGCGCATGGGGCGTGGGCTCATGATGGGCGTGGATCACAACCGGAATATGGAGTGGGTGGGGTCGTCGGCCGGCCTGCTGTAGCTGCAGCGCTGGCGGTAGTATCTCGATGATCGGCTTGCGGTTGACCAAACAGCGGCACCGTCCTAACATGGCCGCCGAGTCTGATTGTGCGTGAAATGATCGGCGAAACCGTCTCCCACTACCGCATCCTCGGAAAGCTCGGCGGCGGCGGCATGGGAGTGGTGTATGAGGCGGAAGATATCCGCCTGGGCCGGCGTGTCGCCCTGAAGTTTATACCGGACAACCTGGTCGGCGATCCCAAGTCGCTGGAACGGTTTGAGCGCGAGGCGAAGGCGGCTTCCCAACTCAACCATCCCAACATCTGCACCATCCACGACATCGCGGACAACAACGGGCATCCCTTCATCGTGATGGAAAAGCTGGAAGGCGAGAGCCTGAAGCAGCTGATCCATGGAAAGCCCATGGATTGCGATCAGATTCTCGACATCGCGGTTCAGGTGGCCGAGGCCCTGGTCGCCTCGCATGCCAAGGGAATCATTCATCGCGATATCAAACCCGCCAACATCTTTCTCACAACCAACGGGCAGGCTAAGGTGCTGGATTTCGGCCTCGCAAAACTCACTAAGGAGTCCAAATTAGCTACCGCGACCGATACCAGCATTGAGGACTCGCTCACTGCCGTGGGGGTCATTCCCGGAACTGCTGTCTACATGGCTCCAGAGCAGGCCCGGAGCGAACCGCTCGATCCGCGCAGTGATCTGTTCTCGTTCGGCGTAGTGCTCTACGAAATGTGTACCGGGAAGAAGCCGTTTTCGGGCACGAACATTGTCACCACTCTCGATGCGGTTCTGCATCAGAAGCCCACTCCTCCGCGCAGCCTGAATCCCAACGTCCCGTCTGAATTGGAAAACATCATTGGGCGGGCGATGGAGAAGGACAAAGCCAAGCGCTACCAGAGCGCCGCTGAGATGAAGGCCGACCTGCAACATCTGCGGCGAGAAACTGAATCTGGTCTGGTCAAGACGGGCGCCAAGATTGTTCAGCCTCTGAAGGTGGCAACACAAACGTTCCGAAGTTCGAGCGCGACCCAGACCTACCTGATGATCGGGATGGGGGCGCTACTCATCACCGTCTTGGGAGCAGTCGGCGCGTGGTGGTTCAAGCATCGCAAAGCCCCTGCACCCGTGGTTGCAAAGAACACAATTGCTGTCCTTCCGCTGCAAAACATGACCGGGGACAGCAGCATGGACTATCTGCGCTTTGCGCTGGCCGACGAAATCGCTTCGGTTCTGACGTACAACCGGACGCTCGACGTGCGTCCAACGGCGAGCACCCGCAAATACGTCAGCGCTGACACTGATCCGCAGCAAGTCGGTCGCGAGTTGCTTGTGGCCAACCTGGTCACAGGACATTTCATGCGACAGGGCAATCAACTCCTGGTGACGCTGCAGTCGGTGAACGTCGGTACCGATAGCGTTAGCTGGCAGAGCGCCCCAATCACGGCCCCCAGTCAGGACTTCATCGCGCTGCAAGAGGTGCTTACCAAGCAGGTCCGCACTGGACTTCTTCCCGTCCTGGGTTCCGGCACGGAGTTCCTCGAAACCAGCACGCCTCCTAAGAATCAGGAAGCCTACGATCTCTACTTGCGCAGTGCCGCCGTTCCGCACGATGAAAAGCCAAACAAGCAGGCAATCTCCATGCTCGAGCGGGCGGTCGGGCTCGACCAGAGTTATGCGCCGGCCTGGCAGGCTCTGGGCATCCGCTATTATTTCGATTCGCAGTATTCCAGCGGGGGAGAAGAGACCTTCCAGAAGTCGAACTCTTCCTGCGAACGCGCGCTGGCTCTCGATCCGAACCTGATTCTGGCCGCCAGCCAACTCATCACGAATCGCGTCGAGCGCGGAGATTTGTCGAAGGCTTACCAGTCAGCACGCACGTTGGTAAAGCGCCGGCCGCAAAGCGCGCAGGCGCACTTCACGCTCGGCTATGTCGATCGATACGCCGGTCTGCTCGAAGAATCGAGCCGCGAATGTGATGCTGCTCTGCGACTCGATCCGGGGAACTATTTATTCCGCTCCTGCACCTTGACGTTCTTGTACATGGGCAACACCGAGCGCGCGCGGGAATACGTTCTTGTCGATGCAGGCTCAGAATGGGCCAACTGGATGATGCCGGCGATTCTGATGCGTGAGGGCAAATTGAAAGAGGCGAGAGAGGCCGTGAAGAAGGTGCCCTCGGGCCCACGCTACCATCGGGATCTAACGGAAGCGGTGTTGGGTGTCCGACCACAAGCTGAATTGGATCGGATCGCTCAAGAGGATTCGACCGCCCTCGCCGCCGGAGACGACCCGGAAACTGCGTATCAGCGTGGAGCCGAACTGGCCTACGCAGGAAAGAAAGACGCCGCCGTGCACATGTTGCGAATTGCGATTGAGCAGAACTACTGCGCCTACTCCGCTCTCGAGAATGACCCGCTACTAGATAAGCTCCGGGCCACTCCCGATTTTGCCGATCTTCTAAAAGCAGCGCGCTTCTGCCAGGAACCGCTGTTGGCGCTGAGCAAGTGAGTTTGCTAACCGTTCCCGGCGGCAAGAGTCTTATTTACTTGGGTTTTCAGCCAGAAACTTGCGTCCAATCCACGGAGTTTTCCATCTACTACAGAGCATGATCTTTCCGAAGGCTCGCCAAACGTGGGCACTCCGCCAATCCCCATCTTGCCCTAAAATTCTTTCTTTCCTCGCTCCGCTGATCTTAGGCCTGGTCCTTCTCAGCTGTACGTCCGCACAGACGGCGAAGGATGCTGCCAGCCTCAATCCTCTTCCCCAGGATTCTGGGAGGGCCGGGCTCGAACTCATGCTTCGACGACTTTCGACCACCGCCCGGCTGATGCACACCACGGCGCATCCTGACGACGAAGACGGCGGCATGATGACGGTCGAGTCACGCGGGAAGGGTGACGCGGTTCTGCTGCTCACGCTGAACCGGGGCGAAGGCGGACAGAACAAAGTGGGCAGCAACCTGTTCGACGTGCTGGGCGTGGTGCGTTCTTTGGAACTGACGGCATCGGACCGCTACTACGGTGCCGAGCAGCGTTTCACGCGCGTGGCGGACTTCGGCTTCTCCAAAAGCCAGGACGAGACTTTTGAAAAGTGGCATGGGCACGATCCCGCTCTGGCAGATATTGTTCGCGTCATTCGAACATTCCGACCCGATGTTTTGGTGTCGCGCTTCGAAGGCACCGAGGATGATGGCCATGGCAATCATCAGGCTTCCGGCACTCTGACGCGGGAAGCTTTTCGCGCCGCCGCCGATCCCAAGCGCTTCCCGGAACAGATCGCTGAAGGGCTGCTTCCCTGGCAGGCAAAGAAATTTTATTTCGACCGTGTCTGTCCTTTTCGCAGCAACGATTGCGCGCCTGACAAATACACGGTGAAACTTGCGACCGGTGAGCAGGATCCGTTGCTGGGCATGACCTACCAACAATTTGCCATGGAAGGCCTGCGCCACCAACTCTCACAAGGCGCCGGCGGATGGTCAGTCGACGCAGGCCCGCACTTCGTCTTCTACCGGCTTGTGGATTCGGTACTGCCCTCCACCAAAAACAAAGACGGGCACGAGGAGGATTTCTTCGATGGAATCGACACCACTCTTCCGGGCCTGGCGAATCGCCTTGGCGCCGATGAAGCCAAAGTCCCCTACCTCCGTCCGGAACTCGTAAAGATCCGCGGCGAAGTTGAGGCAGCCAAAAAGTTGGCGGCTGACCAGCCCTTCAAAGCTGCCTTGCCGCTCCTGCAAGGGCTCCGCGATATGAATGCTCTGATCTCGCACCTGGTAGCTGAAAAGCAGCTTGCTCCGCTTGAGCAGCGCGAACTGTTGGGTAATCTCCGCTTAAAGCAGGAGCAATTTCAAGAGGCGGCGAATCTCGCTCTCGGACTGACGGTGTCCGTCGACGTCGCCGCCGCAGTCTCACCCAATGCCGAAGAAGCATTCATGGCTGTTCCCGGACAAACTTTCGGAGTGAATGTTCGGCTGCGTAATTCTGGGGATCAGGAAGTCTCGGTGCAGAATATCGACCTGGAATTGCCCGAAGGCTGGAAAGCCGCTGCAACGTCCGGGAAAATACTAACCATCGCCCCGGGCAAAGAGGAAACGGCGCAGTTTCGTGTAACCGTGCCCGAGAACGCAGCGTACAGTCGACCTTACTGGCATCGGAACGACCCGGAGACCGAGGGCCTCAACATCGTCGACGACGCGCGCTATGGAACTCTCGCCTTTCCTCCATCCCCTCTCCATGCGCACGTCCATTACACAGCCGAGGAACTCAGCAGTGAACTAAGCGGCGTGGGAACGGTGGCTTACAAAGACTCTGCCGGACGCGAGAAGCGGCGAGCGTTAGCCGTCGGTCCGCCTTTTTCCATCGCGATCGATCCCGTGTCGCAGGTGATTCCCGTAGGACTGCGGGAACCTCGCACGGTAAAAGTCCAGGTCCGCAGTGGTATTTCTGGAAGTTCCTCAACAACCGTCAAAGTAACCGCACCCGCCGGGTGGCAAGTGAGTCCAACCTCACAACGCGCGTCGTTCTCCAACTCGGGAGAAGTAAAGACCTGCCAATTTCAGATTGTTCCGACCGCGCAAAAGGAAGGACGCTTCTCGATGAAGGCCTCTTTGGAGTACCAAGGAAAAACGTATTCGGACGGATACTCGGTCGTAACCCGTGATGACCTGGACACGTTCTACTACTATCAACCGTCAGTCCAGAAGGTCAGCGTCGTCGACGTGAAAGTCCCGAACAACCTGAAGACCGGTTACATCATGGGTGCCGGCGACGGTATTCCTGAAGTGCTGCGCGAGGTCGGCCTCGACGTCACTCTGATTCCGGCAGAAAAGCTCGCGTCCGAAGATTTGAGTCGTTACGCAACCATCGTTCTGGGAATTCGCGCGTACGACACACAGAAGGACGTGGTTGCGCACAACAAGAAGTTGCTGGATTTTGTCTCCACGGGCGGCACGCTGCTGGTGCAATACGAAACGGACACGAGCAACTTCAATTCTGGATCATTCACTCCGTATCCGGCGAGCCTTAGTCGAGGGCGGGTCTCAGTCGAGGAAGCCGCGGTCCAGATCCTTGCGCCGGAGAATCGAATCTTTCATTATCCGAACGATATTTCCCCACGCGACTTTGACGGTTGGGTGCAGGAGCGCGGCCTCTATTTCCTGGATACGTGGGACGCAAAATTCACCCCGCTCCTGGCATCACATGATCCGGGAGAAAACGATCTCAAGGGCGGACTTGTAGTGGCTCCCTATGGCAAGGGGACGTATATCTACACCGGCTATGCGTTCTTCCGGCAATTGCCTGCGGGAGTTCCGGGAGCGTTGCGTCTTTACGTCAATCTTCTCGCTGCCGGACACGAGGCTGGCGACAAGCACTAACTACGTGTGTCAGAAAGGCATCCCACTGCGGCCAACAATCGGCCGCTTCGCTCAAGCAAGTCGACTGTCGCACGCACCATGCCGAACTCGAGCCCAGAGATACCGGACAAAGCGGATCCTCCCCAACTGATTCGCGGTATGGGCCTTGCCTCCGCGACCTCGCTAAACATGCTCGACATGATCGGGGTCGGGCCGTTCATCACGATGCCCCTGATCGTGACCGCCATGGGCGGCCCACAGGCAATGCTGGGATGGATTCTGGGCGCGGGATTCGCCATCTGTGACGGGCTGGTGTGGGCGGAACTGGGGGCGGCGATGCCCGGTTCCGGCGGCTCCTACCGCTACCTGAAAGAAATCTACGGACCGAACAGCCTTGGCAAGCTGATTTCGTTTCTCTTCATCTGGCAGCTCTCCTTCAGCGCGCCCCTCTCAATTGCGTCCGGCTGCATTGGCGTGGCGGAATATGCCGGGTACTTCTGGCCGAATCTGGCGAAGACTTACTCGTCGCACGCAGCCAAAGCTCACATCCCGCTGGTCGGCAATCTGGAGTTGAGCTGGCTGGTAACGCCGGGAACCGCAGTTGCCGTAGGCGCGTGTGTGCTGGCCGTCTTTCTGCTCTACCGGCGGATCACTGTGATTGGCCGGCTGTCGGCCGTTATGTGGGTGGTCGTGATGGGCACGATCGGCTGGATCATCGTCGCCGGGCTGACGCATTTCAACGCGGCACAAGCTTTCAGTTTTCCTGACGGAGCCTTTACATTTTCGAGAAACTTTTTTAACGGGCTCGGAAGCGCGATGCTGATCGCTACTTACGACTACTGGGGCTACTATAACGTTTGTTTTCTGGGCGATGAAGTCAAAGACCCGGCCCGGAACATTCCGCGTGCCCTGCTGCTATCAATTTCACTGGTGGCCGGTCTATATATCGTGATGAATTTGAGCATCTTGGCGGTCGTTCCGTGGCGCGAAATGGTGGCCGTCAACGGTGCGAACGACCGGCTGCACATCGTTTCACTGTTTATGCAGAGGACGTACGGGTCGTGGGCCGCGCGCCTCGTTACGGGACTCGTCATGTGGACGGCTTTCACCTCGGTTTTTTCGCTGATGCTCGGCTACTCCCGGGTTCCGTACGCTGCGGCGCTTGACGGAAACTATTTCCGGATGTTTTCCAAGGTGCATCCGAAACATCGCTTTCCCTATGTGTCTCTGGTAGCGCTCGGAGTGGTGGCCGCACTGTTCTGTTTCTTCCGACTTGCCGACGTGATCGCAGCGCTGGTGGTCATTCGGATCATGTTGCAGTTTCTGGTGCAATCGATTGGACTGATCGTGCTGCGCATTCGCCGTCCGGATATGCCGCGGCCTTTCCGCATGTGGTTCTATCCGTTGCCTGCCTTAATTGCATCGATCGGCTTTGGCTATATCCTGTTTGTGCGCGCGAATGCGCTGAAAGAAATCCGATACGCTTTTGTAATTTTGATATTAGGGATCCTGATCTATATGATGCGCGCCTGGCGAATCCGAGAATGGCCTTTCGGGCGCGTCACTGCCACAGCCCTGGAGGGATCTCTCTAGATGGCCGAGATGGTGAAGACGCCCACATCGCTGCCGCCCTCGATTCCCGGAGAGCAGAGCAGTTCCGCTTGGGCGCCATTAAGGGAACCCATCTTCCGCTCAATGTGGCTGGCTGCCATCGTTTCATACATCGGCACGTGGATGCAGGCCGTCGGCGCCGGCTGGATGATGACAACCCTCACCATGTCGCCGCTGATGGTTGGGCTGGTGCAGGCCGCAGTGGCTCTGCCTGTTTTTCTGGTGATCCTACCGGCTGGCGCGCTGGCTGATCTTGTGGATCGGCGCCGCCTGCTCCTGATCACGCAGGGATGGATGGTGCTGGCTGCCGGAACGCTTGGAGTTCTGACGCTACTGCATAAGGTCGGTCCCTGGACCTTGCTTGGCTTCACGTTTCTTTTGGGGCTGGGCGCGGTAATGAACGATCCGGCGTGGCAGGCGATCACACCCGAACTCGTTCCCCAGGAGCAGCACGCGGCCGCCGTCGCGCTCAATTCGGCTGGATTCAATGTGGCGCGCGCCATCGGCCCCGCACTCGGCGGCATGGTGATCGCCAAGGCAGATTCAGGAACGGCTTTTCTGCTGAACGCCGTTTCGTTCTTCGGAGTGATCCTCGTCCTGTATCACTGGCGTCGGCCAGCCCCCGAGAGAATTGAAACGGGAGCGCTTTTCGACGCCATTCGCGGTGGCGTTCGGTATGTGCGGCAATCGTCGCTGGTGCGGTCAGTGCTGATTCGCACGGGCGCCTTCAGTGTGGGAGCGATCGCATTACTGGCGCTACTGCCGATCTTGGCGCGACCGTTCGGCGCGACCGGTTACGGCGTCTTGCTGGGCTGCTTTGGTGTGGGAGCGCTGGCGGGAGCAACGATCTTGCCGCGGCTGCGCCGACAGCTTTCGGTGGATGGGCTAGTGGCAGCAGCGATCGTCGTGTTCGCCGCCATGACCTTCGCCGCAGGACGCATTTCATCATTTGGCGGCTTGTGCGCGGCGTTGGCAACGGCCGGAGCGGCCTGGATTGGAATCCTCGCCTGCCTCAACACGGCAGCACAGACCATGTGCCCGTCGTGGGTCAGGGCGCGGGCCCTGTCGATGTACCTGCTCGTCCTGCAGGGCGGCATGGCGATTGGCAGTACAATGTGGGGCGCCCTGGCCACGCGTGTGGGCTTGCCGAATGCCTTGCTGTGCTCGTCATTGGCGCTGTTGGCAGGATTGGGCACCATCCGAAAGCACCGGCTGAGCGCACAGCATCTCGCGATGGCGCCTTCGGTTGTGAGAGATTAGGCACGGTTTTAGGTTGAGGGGGAGACGATGAAGATAATAACGATTCGCTTGGGAATTCTGCTGTTGGGATGCTGCGGCGCATTGGTAGCGCAGCAGATGCCAAAACCAGAGCCCCCTCGTACTCTCAACCAGGTTATGGATCGCGCCCTCTCCAATGCCGAGAAGGAATTTATGTCAGCGGTCGAAGTAATGCCGGAAGACAAATACGGCTACGCGCCCACCGACGGCGAGTTCAAGGGCGTACGCACCTTCGCCGGCCAAGTCAAGCACGTGGCTGCTTCGAACTACGAATTTGGTGGAGCGATCCTGCAGGAAAAGCCGCCCGTCGATTTCGGCGGTGAAGAAGGCCCAGCTTCAATCAAGACGAAGGCCGAGATTGTTCAGTTCCTGAAAGATTCCTTCGCCTATATGCACAAAGCGGTCGCCAGCATGAATGAAAAGAACGCCACCGAGTCGTTGAAGAGCCCCTGGGGTCAGAACACCATTACGCGGCTGGGAGTCACCACGCTTACGGTGACCCACATTTTCGATCATTACGGCCAGATGGTGGTGTACCTGCGGCACAACGGGATCGTCCCGCCGATGAGCAAGTAACTGCCTGCTGCGCGCTCAGCCATCATTTCCTTTCTTGGGACGTGGTAGCACGCCGGTGCTATTTACGACCACCTCCTACGCCACTAATCTGCACCTTCCCCCCAATCGAAGGCAAAGGTGCCGGACGGTTCTTGGCATTTTTCCCGAGAAATCTGAAACCTGAGCGCCCGACATACAGTCGGCGCTTACGCGAAAGGTTGGGATATGGAGTGCATGAAGTCGAAAACGAGTTTGGACCTGATGGAGGAAGCTCGGCGGCGTGAAGTCGAGCACGAGATTTTGAGTTATTTTCTAGCGGTTGAGTCCTATCCGGCGCGAGCCGCACGCGAGCCGCAGGTGAGTTTCGAGGCGCACTGCTGGAGCGTCTACACCGTGCTCGAAAACGAGCAGCCGAACTAAGGGTTGTTTTATTGTTTCCTAGAGGGCTGCAAGCTGCGGCCCTCCGAACAGCCGCTATGCTCTCCGACTCTCGCCTGCGCCTTTGCGCGCGATCGTCGTCAGGAACAGTTCGGCAGCCAAGTTCTTGGCTTTTAGATACGTCGCCACCTTGGCGGCGATTCTCTTTGGCGGCTGTT
>Ga0207665_10000328_pt1 | contig 32913 bp, 27 predicted proteins | sample LARL112metaG_FD_184351 | JGI IMG/M metagenome (GOLD analysis project Ga0207665, IMG submission 184351) | Corn, switchgrass and miscanthus rhizosphere microbial communities from Kellogg Biological Station, Michigan, USA - LAR L11-2 metaG... | ecosystem: Host-associated > Plants > Roots >... | reverse complement strand
CGGCCGTGGCCACCGAACGCGGCCTGGCTGTCCTTCCCCCGTCCGGCCCGGCCGTTCTCCGGCCACCCGGGGCGACCGTCCTCCCCGGACTCCGGGCGGACGTCGCCTCGCGACTTGGTGTAGCTGTCCTCCTCCGCTCCGGTATGGCCGGCGTCTAGTGACTCGGCGCGACCCTCGTCCCGCAGCTCGGCGAGCCAGCCGTTCATCTGGAACAGTTCGTTGCTCTCGAGCAAGTCGGCGTCCTCAGGCAGCGCCTTGATCTTCATGTCCCGCTCCTCCGTATGCCCCAGGGATCACTCTGTATCGCTGCGACGAACCTGCCCCCGGGAACAGGAACGCGCCGGATGGACCGGACGGCCGCTCGTCCCGGGAGCGCTGGACTCCGATGGAGTGCGCGTCGCTGACAGCTACCCCGCCGGGGTGATGCCGTCGGCCTGGACCCGGAAACGTGGCCCGCGGTTGCGGCCACACGGTTCGCCGGTGTGCGCCACTATTGCGCTTTGCCTCCTTCCAAAGCACCTAGGCGCATCGCCTCTAATTCACAGTCCTAAGTATGGATCACAACTAGATAAACTTATGATAAATGTTTGGTTCATGTCGAACTTTTTCGGCGTGGCGTGTGGACAATTTCCGTTTCCTCCCTTTGCACAGGGTGTGGATAGCATTTATCCAGGTAGCACTCTTGCCTTGACTGTAGCTTGGCGCGAGAATCCCCAGCTTTTCCGGCCTTGCGCACAGGATCGATGCCGTTCTGCACAAGTCATCCACAGACTTGTGCACAGAATGGCCGTTCAGCCCATCTCGTCCTCGGCGGCCAAGCGGCGGCAAATTTGCCCCCCGGCGGAATGCCCCGCGAGGGTCAAGACGTCGCCTAAAGCGACGCCTTGTGTACCGGCTGCGATCTTAACGTGCCTGCTCGCTAGCTGCGCTCGGCGGGCAGCCAAGACCTGCGGGTAGCCAGGAAGCCCGGGGGATTGCCGCAATCCCGGCACGGCGGCCAATCACGTGGGCGACCTCACCGCACACCCGCGGCAGCGCGGGATCGTCACCCGGTTTCCGCGAGTCCCCGGCTACCGGATCGCTGCGCCCCGGCGCGCCGGATCTTCCCGAACGTGGCGGCAGACTTGGGTAGCCCAGCACCGGGAGCCGTTCGGCGGCACAAGCGGGCCGGGCGGATCAAGCGCGCTGTCGGCTCGTCCACGCTGCTCGCAGGTAGCACCCGCGCGACGCGGCGGCCTGCGCAAAGGCAAAGAAACATTCACATCCTGCGGGACTGCTGGTGGCGCCCGCAACCCGGCCCGCAGCGCGGCAGCCGTGCAGTGATACAGTGAATACTGCACTACTGCAACCGGCGCGAAGAGGGGATCTGCCCATCTCAAAGCACCGCCCCGTCTACCGAAAAGCGGTCGGCGCGAGGATAATACCTGGATGACTGGTCTTAGCCTGGCCCTGGCGAACCTCAAACCGGGCACCGGCAAGACCACGTCGGCGGTCTGGCTCGCGCACATTTTCGCGCAGGCTGGCCACAACGTCCTGCTCGTGGACGCGGATCCTTCCGGTAGCGCCCTGGAGTGGTCGGATCTCGCGGCGATGTACCCGGGGCTACCTCCGCAGGCGGCGTTCCCGTTCCGGATCGTGGCGCTGCCCTCGCGCGAGATGCACCGCCGGATCCCCGAGATCGCCCAGCACGACGACGTGGTGATCATCGACGCGCCGCAGCTTGAGGACCATGCCGCGATCGCAATGTCCGCGCTGCGCTACGCCGATGAGATCGTGATCCCGTGCGCGCCCAGCCCCATCGAGATCAACCGGACGTCGCCGGTGCGAGACGAGATCAACGAGGTCGGGCCGCTCCGGGACCGGCCGCCTCGGGCGTCAGTGCTGCTGAACCGGTGCGTAACGCGGGCGAACTCCACCGGCCACGCCCGGGACGCGCTGGAGGATCTCGGCTACGACGTGCTGGCGACGGCGGTGCCTCGGCTGGAGGTGTTCGCGCAGAGCTTCGGCATGCCGATCCCGACGACCGGGCGGGAGATCTGGCGCCGGGTGGCCGATGACCTGATCGCCCGCTGCGCGCCGCTGTGGCCGGTACGCACATGACCACGCCACGCGACCAGCGGCGGGCACAGATGGCCGCGGCCGCCGGGCGGCGCAGCCGGCCCGGTGCGCGGCCGGCCGGGCAGACCGCGATCCGGTCCAAGCCGGTGCGAATCACCCTTGATCTGAGCCCTGAGCTGTACCGCCAGCTCACCCAGTGGACCGGCGCCGCCGCGGTGGCGCTCGACGTGCCACGGGTCGCCCTGGCCGATGCGATGCGGGCCATGATCCGGGTCACCACCGAGAACCCGGGCGAGGTACTCGAGCGGCTGCGCCGGGAGCGAGAAGAGTTAGCCGAAGCCGCGCCCCGTAGCCGCCTTCAGCGGCCCGCTCCTCCGGTCACCGCCCGGCCTCCCCGCTGAGCCCGGCCCGCTACCCCGCTACCCCGCTACCCCGCTGAGCCGCGGCTGCCGCGCCGCCAGGCCCGCCCGCGCCATCAGGCCCGTCGCGCTGCCCGGCCCCGGCCGCGGCCAGGTCCCGGCCGCGCGGCCGGGCCGCGCCGCGCCGTCACCTGGTGAGCCCGAGCCAGCCAGCTGAGCCGAGCCCGCCGTGCCGGCGGCCCCGCCCGCGCCGCCAGGCCCGGCCGCGCCGCGGTGCCCTCGCCGCGCCGTCCTTGCGAGGGACGCACGACCCACGAGAGGCTAGTCGCGTGAGCCAGGCAGCCGCAACGGGCCGCCCGGCCGAGCCGGAGCAGCTCGGCTGGTTCCACGGCCTGCCCGTCGCGGACGCGCACGGGCTGCTGCTTGCTTGCTGCGCTGCCGAACCGTGGGCCAGCCGCCTGATCGCGGGCCGCCCGTACCCGGCCGTGACCGCCCTGCTGCGCGAGTCGGACGAGGCCGTGGCGAGCCTCACTGTGCCCCAGCTGGCCGACGCGCTGGCCGGGCATCCGCGGATCGGCGAGCGGGTGCCCGCGGGCCGGCAGACGGCCGCGTCCCGGTCGGCCGGCTGGTCGCGCCGGGAGCAGTCCGGGATGGCCGCCGCGGACGAGCCGACCCGGCGGGCCATCGCCGAGCTCAACGACGCGTACGAGGAACGGTTCGGGCACATCTACCTGGTCTGCGCCACCGGGCGGACCGCGGCCGAGCTGCTGGCCCTGCTGCAAGCCCGGCTGGGCCAAGATGACGCGGCCGAATGGCGCACGGTCCGATCGGAGCTGCAGCAGATCAACCGGATCAGGCTGCGCAAGCTCCTGGCGGGAGTGGCATGACCGCGATCACCACGCACGTCCTGGATACCGCGCGCGGGCGGCCGGCGGCGAGTGTGCCGGTCCGGCTGGAGCGCATCGCCGCCGGCGCCGCGGCCGAACTCGGCCGGGCCCGCACCGACGACGACGGCCGGGTCAAGGCGCTCGGCCCGCCGCGGCTGGAGCCCGGCACCTACCGGCTCGTGTTCGATACTGCGGATTATTTTTCCGAACGGACGCGGGCCGAGCCATCACAGACACCGCAGCCGCCGTTCTTCCCCGAAGTCACCGTGACCTTCACCGTGGACGGCCTGGCCGACCGCGAGCACATCCCGCTGCTGCTCAGCCCGTTCGGCTACTCGACCTACCGCGGCAGCTGAGCGTTACGCGCCTACGGCCTCAGGTTCCGGTGATGTGCTCGGGACGGACCGGCACCCGGCTCAGCGCCAGCCCGGTGGCCGCGCGTATCGCGGCCATGATGGCCGGGCCGGACGAGATCGTGGGCGGCTCGCCCACGCCGCGCACGCCGTAGGGCGCGTGCGGGTCGGGATATTCCAGCACGTCGATCTGCATCGGCGGTACGTCGAGGATGGTGGGGATCAGATAGTCGGTGAACGACGGGTTCTTGATCTGGCCGTCGCTGGTCTGGATCTCTTCCATGACCGCCAGCCCCATGCCTTGCGCCGCGCCGCCCTGGATCTGGCCCAGCACGGCTTGCGGGTTGATCGCCTTGCCGTCGTCCTGGGCGCAATCGAGCGCCACCACCTTGATCAAGCCGAGCTCGGTGTCCACGTCCACCACGGCGCGATGCGCGGCGAAGGCGTACTGCACGTGGGCAAAGCCCTGCCCGGTCTCGGGGTCGACCGGCCGCGTCGGCCGGTGCCGCCACTCCACCGTCTCCTCGACGACCTCGTCGCCGAGCAGGCTGGCCAGGTCGCCGAGCACGGCGCCGCCGTCGCCGACCACCCGGCCGCCGTCCAGCCGCAGGCCGGCCGCGGGCTGCCCGGTCCGGTCGGCCGCGATGGCCAGCGCGCGGGCACGCACCCGCTCGCAGGCGGCCTTGACGGCCCCGCCGGTCACGTAGGTCTGCCTGGAGGCCGAGGAGGACCCGCCGCTGCCGACCGCGGTGTCCGCGGCGTGCAGGATCACCCGCTGCACGCCGAGCTCGGTGCGGGCGATCTGCTGCTGCACGGTCACCAGGCCCTGCCCGACCTCGGCCGCGGCCGTGTGCACGGTCACCACCGGCTCGCCCGCGGTGACCTCCAGCCGCACCCGCGCGGTCGAGTAGTCGTCGAAGCCCTCGGAGAAGCCCACGTTCTTGTAGGCCACCGCGTACCCCACGCCGCGCTGCACGCCCTCACCGTGAGTGGTATTGGCCACCCCGCCGGGCAGGTCGCGCAGGTCGGCCTGCGCGCCCTCGGCCCGGGGCGGCGGCAGCGGCATCTGCTGCACCCGGCGGAGCAGCTCGGCCACCGGGGCCGGGCTGTCCACGATCTGGCCGGTCGGCGCCTCGCTGCCCAGCTCCATCGCGTTGCGGCAGCGCAGCTCGACCGGATCCATGCCGAGCTCGGCGGCCAGCTTGTCCATCTGCGCCTCGTGCGCGAACGCGGCCTGCACCGAGCCGAATCCGCGCATCGCCCCGGCGGGCGGGTTGTTGGTGTAGGCGCCGTAGGCGTCGATGTGCACGTTCGGCACCACATACGGGCCGATGCCCATCGTGCCCGCGTTGCCCACCACCGCGGGCGTGCTGGAGGCGTAGGCCCCGCCGTCGAGGAAGATCTCCGCCTTGACGTAGACCAGCTTGCCGTCGCGGCTGGCGCCGTGCTCGAAACGCATGTGCGCGGGATGCCGGTGCACGTGCCCGAAGAACGACTCCTCGCGGTTGTAGACCATCTTGACCGGCTTGCCGGTGTGCAGCGCCAGCATGCACGCGTGCACGTGCATGGACAGGTCCTCGCGGCCGCCGAACGCCCCGCCCACCCCGGACAGGGTCAGCCGGACCTGCTCGGCCGGCAGCCCGAGCGCGTCACAGATCTGCCGCTGGTCGACGTGCAGCCACTGGGTGGCGACGTACAACTCCACCCCGCCATCGGAGGCCGGCACGGCCAGCCCCGACTCCGGGCCGAGGAACGCTTGGTCCTGCATGCCGACCTCGTACTCGCCGGCCACGACCACGTTGGCCGCCGGCGCCGGGTCACCCTTGCGGATCTTCAGGTGCCGGACCAGGTTGCCCTGCGGGTGCAGCGGCGCGGCCTCCTCGCTCAGGCCGGTGACGCGGCCGGGCACGTCGTGCACCATGTTCCACTCCGGGTGGCCCAGGGCGTGCCGTGCGTTCGTGATCGGCTCGTACACGTGGTAGCCGACCCGGATCTTGCTGGCCGCCCGGCGCGCGATCTCCGGGTGATCGGCGGCCACCAGGGCGACCGGCTCTCCGTGGTAGCGCACCACGTCGATGGCCAGCACCGGCTGATCGGCGATCTCCAGGCCGTAGAGCTTGCGGCCGGGCACGTCCTCGTGCGTGAGCACCGCGTGCACGCCCGGCGTGGCCAGGGCCTCGCCGATCTCGATGAAATCGATCCGGGCATAGGGATGCGGGCTGCGCAGCGTGACGCCCCAGAGCATGCCGTCCATCCACAGGTCGCTGGCGTAGGCGAACTCGCCGGTGACCTTCGGCGTGCCGTCCGGGCGCAGCGGGCTGGCGCCCACGCCCCCCGTATCCGGCCTGGACAGTTCTTCCGGGGCGCCCGGGGGCCTGGTCGGTGCGGTCATTGGCCCACCCCTCCCCGGGCCAGCAGCCTGCGGCTGGCGGCCGCGGCGTCGGCGGCCGCCTGGTCCGCGTCGATGGTGACGACACGGCCCCGCTCGACCACAGGGCGGCCCTGCACGAGCAGCAGTTCCAGCGGCGGTGGCGCGCCGAGCACAAGCGCGGCCACCGGGTCGGCGACGCCGGCGTGCAGCGTGTCCAGCCGCCACAGCGCGACGTCGGCGAGCTTGCCGGGCTCGAGCGAGCCGATCTCGGCTTCGCGGCCGAGCGCGCGGGCGCCCCCCATCGTCCCGAGCTCCAGCGCGTCGCGAGCGGTCAGCTCGCTCGCGCCGCCGCGGGCGCGGGCGAACAGCAGCGCGTGCCGGACCTCCTCGAGCAGCGAGCTGGCCTCGTTGGACGCCGGGCCGTCCACGCCGAGGCCGACCGGGACGCCCGCGGCCCGCAGGTCACGGGTCCTGGCGATGCCTGCGCCGAGCCGGGCGTTCGACGATGGGCAGTGCGCGATCGCGGTCCCGCTGCCGGCCACCAGGGCCACCGCCGGATCGTCGAGGTGCACCGCGTGTGCCAGCCAGACATCCGGCCCGAGCCAGCCGAGGTCGGCCAGGTACTGGGTCGGCGAGCGGCCGAAGCGCTCGCGGCAGTAGTCATCCTCGTCGCTGGTCTCGGCCAGGTGCGTATGCAGCCGGACGCCCTTGCGCCGGGCGAGTTCGGCGGCGCCGGTGAGCAGCTCCTCGGTCACCGAGAACGGCGAGCACGGTGCCACCCCGATCTGCAGCATCGAGCCGGGTGCCGGGTCGTGGTGGGCGTCGATGGCCGCCTCGGTGACGGCCAGGATCTCGTCGATGTCCTCGACGATGTGGTCCGGCGGCAGGCCGCCGTGGCGGCGGCCGAGGTCCATCGATCCCCGGGTGGGGTGGAAGCGCAGCCCCACCTCGCGGGCCGCGTCGATCTCCGCCGCCAGCACGTCGCCGCCGTCGCGCGGGAACACGTAATGGTGGTCGGTGGTGGTGCTGCAGCCGGTCGCGGCCAGCCGGGCCAGGCCCGCGCGCGCCGCGACCAGCACGGCCTCGGCGTCCAGGCCGCCCCAGATCGGGTACAGCTCGGTCAGCCAGTCGAACAGCCCGGCATCGGCTGCCAGTCCCCGGGTGAGCCACTGGTAGAGGTGGTGGTGCGTGTTCACCAGCCCCGGCGTGGCCAGGCAGCCGCGGGCGTCGACGTACCTGGCGTCCGGCAGGCCGTGCGGCGCCGGACCGGCCCCGACCGTGGCGATCCGCCCGCCGGTGAGCACCAGGTGACCGTCGGGGTACTCGGTGCCCTCGGCATCCATGGTGACCACGGCGCAGCCGCTCAGGACGGTCGTATCGGTCACTGGGCCCCCTCTGCGCCGCGCTCGCTGGCCGCGAGCCCGGCGGCACGGCAGCCCAGGATCGTCGTCTCGGTCATCGGGCCTCCCCCGAGAGGGGGCGCTCGTCAGCCGCCAGCCGGACCGCGTCCAGGATCTTCTCGTATCCGGTGCACCGGCACAGGTTGCCGGCCAGCGCCTCGCGGATCTCCGCATCGCTCGGCGTCGCACTGCGCTCCAGCAGGTCATGCGCGGCCACCAGCAGGCCCGGCGTGCAGAAGCCGCACTGCACCGCCCCGGCCCGCAGGAACGCTTGCTGGATGGGGGCCAGCAGTTCGCCGTCGCTGAGCCCCTCGACCGTTCGGATCTGGCGGCCCTGCGCCTGCCCGGCCGCGACCAGGCAGGCGCAGACCAGGATGCCGTCCAGGTAGACCGTGCACGAGCCGCACTCGCCCTGCTCGCAGGCGTTCTTCGAGCCCGGCAGGCCCAGCCGCTCGCGCAGCACGTACAGCAGGCTCTCGCCCTCCCACACGTCGTCGGCCTGCTGCGGCTCGCCGTTGATCGTGCAGCTGATCCGCATCATGGTTACATCCTCTGGTAGTCGGTCCAGGCCCAGGCCAGGGCGCGGCGGGCCATCACGGACAGGGAATGCACCCGGTAGCGCGCGCTGCCCCGCACGTCGTCGATGGGGGCGGCGGCGTCGGCGACCAGGTCCGCGAAGCGCGCGACCACGGCCTCGGGCAGCGAGCCGCGCGATTCCCACAGGCCGTCGGCGGTCAGGGCCTGGGCCAGGAACTCCTCCGCCGCGGTCGCCCGCCGCGGCGTCGGCGCGGCCGACCCGATACCGGTGCCGACCCATCGGCCATCGGGATGCAGCGCCAGGCCGAACGCCGCGACCGCGATGACCATGGCGTTCCGGGTGCCGATCTTGCAGAACTGCTGCGGGCCGGCCGCGGGGGCGACCCGCACCGCGCAGATCAGCTCGTCGGGCGCCAGCGCGTTCCGCTTGACCCCCGTGTAGAACTCCGCGGCCGGGATCAGGCGCGTGCCGCGCACCGACTCAGCCTCGACCGCCGCGCAGGAAGCCAGCAGCGGCGGGTGCGCGTCACCGGCGGGGGAGGCGGCGCCGAGGTTGCCGCCCACCGTGCCGCGGTTGCGGATCTGCGGTGAGCCGACGGTCCGCGAGGCCATGGCCAGGCCGGGCAGCTGGCCGCCCAGTTCGTCGATGACCCGGGTGTAGGTCACGCCGGCGCCCAGCCGGATCTGCCCGCCGGCCGGCGCCCATTCGGCCAGCTCCCGGACCCGGCCCAGGTCGAGCAGGTGATCGGGCCGGTGCCGGTCGAAGTTCAGCTCCACCATCACGTCGGTGCCGCCCTGGATGGGCACCGCCCGCGGGTGCGCCGCCTTCATCTGCAGCGCTTCGGCCCAGGTGGCCGGCTGCAGGAACTCCATAGCGTCTTCCCCTCACCACTGCGGGCCGCACCGCGAGCGGCCGGTCGGCCCGCCGCAACGACACCCTAATTCAGCCCGGCCATCGTCTCGCGCGGTGAGACCACCGGACCACTCTTCATGCGCTCTACCCGCCCAGCTGGGCCTGCAGGGCCGGCGGCAGCTCGGTGACCGAGCTCAGCGGGCGGGCACCGAGAACGGTCCCGCGCGCATCGCCCGCGGCGGCCAGCACCGCGGCCGCCTGCGCCTGCGGCAGGAGGTTGAACCAGCGCAGTGCGAGCTGTTCGCGGGCCGCCGCGGTCAGCTCGGCCGGAAGCCGCAGCCGGGCCATGCCGCCATCGGGGTAGACGTCGAGCCGGGCGCCGGTCACTTCGGCGTCGCCCTCGATCCGGAACCTGTGCCGGGTGTCGGGCTGCAGCCGGGTGCGTCGCAGCAGCTCGACCTCGTCCCGCTGCCCGACCGGCCCCGGCGCCCCGGCCAGCCCAGGCAGGTGCCCGGTGAGCGTGGCCCATCCGGGCGCGTTGCCTACGAAGTAGCTGGTATCCAGTTCGGCGAGCCGGATCCGGCCCGGCCCGGCGAGCTTGATCTCGACCCAGTCGTTGACGTCGTCGCGGCGGCGGGCCGTCTCCCAGCCCTCGCCCATGTTGCGGGCCTCGCCCGGCCAGATCAGGTTGGACGGCGAGGAGTAGAACATGTTGCTGCAGCCGGTCACCCGGGCGCCGTTGGCCAGCGCAGCGATGTCGACCAGGCTGCCGCGCAGCAGACGGGGGTCGGGGACCGCGCGGCCGTGCACGCGCAGCCGGGCCACGCCCCCGTCGGGATAAATCCGCAGCCGGACGTGGGTCACCCGGCAGCTAACGGAGACCTCGAACTCGTTGGCCGTGTCCCCGGCCACCGCCGCCCGCGGCACCAGCGACAGCCAGTCCACCGCGGCCAGCTCGGCCGGGTCTGGGTAACCCTCGACCCCGCAGCCTTCCACCGAGATTTCGGGCGGGTAGTTGCCGGTGAAGAACGCTGTGTCCACCACGACGCCGGAAACGACTCCCGGCAGGCCGAGCCGGATGATGGCCCAGTCGTGCCCGGCCGAGCGCCGCCGCCGGGTCTCCCAGCCGTCGTAGATCTGGCCCTTGTGACCAAACGTAGCGGCCGCGAAACTCGGCGGCCCGGACTCGATCAGGTTTTCCTTTGCCGCGAACAACTCGTCGCTGGCGCAGACGACGCTGCCGCCCGCGCGCCTGGCCGCGAGGTCGGGCAGGCGGCCGAAGTCGTGCTGCACGGTGCGTTCGGCAATGCCGTTCATGGCCGGCTCCTCCTCGCTTCAGCGTGGTCGATGGCACATCGCCGACACTATGGGGTCGGTGATCGCACATCGATCTTGACGGACGCGGCGGCCAGGCCCGCCGGCCAGTCCCGGCGGGCCCGGTGGGGCCCCGGTGGGCCCGGTGGGCCCGGTGGGCCCGGTGGGCCGGCGCGCTAGCCGGGTGCGTCGGGACCAGGAGGGCTGGCCCGGCGGGCGCGGGGCAGCCAGCCGAGGCTGTCCGGCGTGCTGACGGTGGGCCGGTACTCCAGCGCGACCCACCCGTCGTAGCCCGCTTGCTCCAGCCGGGACAGGTAACCGTCGAGGTCGAGCCGGCCGCTGCCCGGCTCGCCGCGGCCGGGGGCATCGGCGATCTGGACGTGCGCGATCCGGCTGGCATGGGCAGCGATCGCACGGTCGATGTCGTCGCCGTTCACCGCCAGGTGGTAGAGGTCGAAAAGGATGCCGACGTTCTCGGCGCCCGCAGCGCGGGCCCGGCCGACGACCGCCGCCGCGTCGGCGGCGAGCCGCAGCGGATAGGGCCCGGGGCCGCTGAGGGGTTCGACGAACACGGTGCCGCCGATCCGCGCCGCCACGGCCGCGGCGGCGGCGATGTTCGCGACGGCCAGTTCGTCTTGCCGCCCGGGCGGCAGGCCGGCTACCCGGTTGCCGTACAGGGCATTGAAGCCGCGCACCCCCAGCCGCGCGCCGATCTCCACCGCGACCTCGATGTTGTCGGTGAACTGCCGGGACCGGTCCGGGATGGATAGCACCCCGCGGTCCGGCCCGGCCAGGTCGCCGGCGAAGAAGTTCAGCGCGACCAGGGCGACCCCGGCGTCGGCGATGGCCGCGACGAACTCGTCGACCGCGGCGTCGCCGGGCACCGGGCGGTCGAACGGCCACCAGAACTCCACCGCCTCGAACCCGGCCGACCGGGCCGCGGCCGCCCGCTGCAGCAGGGGCAGCTCGGTGAACATGATCGAACAGTTCGCCAGGTACCTCAGCGAATGGGCCACGGCTCGCGGTCCCCCGCCGGCTACCAGCCGATACCCGGGTCGAAGGCCGGGCCGGGGTCGGGCGCGTCGTCGCGCCGCACCGCCGCCTCGATCAGCCCGTAGGGCCGGTCGTCGGCGTGGAACACCTCGTTGGCATTGTCCAGCCCGAACGGGCTGAGGTCGACGGCGAAGTGGTGCTTGTTCGGCAGCGACATCCGCACCTCGGCGATGCCCGGCTCGGCCGCGATCATCTCGGTGCCCATCTCGTACAGCGTCTGCTGCAGGCTCAGGCTGTGGTGCGCGGCGAAGGTGCTGGTCAGCACGGCCACGACCGTGCCGAACGACCTGCCCCAGTCGCCCGGCCGGGACGCGTGGAACCACTGCGCGGTCACCGAGGTGGCCAGCACCCGGTCACTGGTGGGCGCCAGCGTCGTGTACCGGTCGGTGTAGAACCCGCCGAACTCCGAGTCGGTGGTCTTCAGCACGACCAGGTCCCGGATCCCCGATACCACCCATTCCCGGCCGGCCTCGCACGTCACGGTGGCGGTGCGCACGTACCCGCCGTCGCGCCGGAACGCGTGCGGGTGCGGCGCGCCGGAACTGTCCAGCCGCACCCAGGGGTACATGTCCAGCCGGATCCGCGCGCGCCGGACGGCGGGCACGTCGGCGACGAAGTGCCGGGCCAGGACCAGCCCGAACGATTCCGGCTGCCGGGCCGCCTCGCCGCGAGAGCTGGCGAAGGCGTTGACTGTGTTCTTGGCCGCGTCGGTGGTCAGGCAGTTGGCGTTGTCACCGGTCAGGTGCACCGCGGAGAATTCACCGCTCAGCGCGACGCTGACGTTGTAGTCGACCAGCTCGTGCGGGTCGGCGTCCCGGTAGACGCGCACCACGCGGGTCTCGGCCTTGCCGTATTGGCTGTGCGCCAGTCTCACGCCCATGCGGACACAGTAGACGGCGGCGCCGGGGCCGGCCCCGGCTACCGGCTAGGGACGGTCCGGCCAGGTGTGCACCGGCTCGTTACTGTGCATGAGCTCGATATAGCGCTGGGTCATCAGCCGCAGCGCCTCCGGCCGGTCGACCCCGTCCCGGTCGCTGAGGCCGGCAACCATGGCGGTCTGCCAGGTGGCACCGTTCCGGCCGGTGAGGCAGCGCTGTTCGATGATGCCCAGCAGCCTGTCGACCAGGGCCGGATCGACCCGCCAGCGGACCAGGCCCTCGTGGGCCAGCGGGAGCAGCCGGCGCAACACGAGCTCGGCGATCGGTGCTTCGCCGAGGCCCGGCCAGTAGAGATGCGCGCCCATGCCGTTCCGCGCCGCCTCGTGCAGGTTCTCGGCCGCGGTCGCGAAGGACATCTGGGTCCAGATCGGGCGCTGCGCCTCGGCCAGCGAACGCACGAGCCCGTAGTAGAACGCCGAGTTCGCCATGACGTCCGCGACCGAGGGGCCGGCCGGGAGGACCCGGTTTTCCACCCGCAGGTGCGGCTGGCCGTCGGTGACGGCGTAGATGGGCCGGTTCCAGCGGTAGATCGTCCCGTTGTGCAGGCTCATCTCGGCCAGTTCGGGGGAGACGCCGCCGTCCAGCATGGCCAGCGGGTCCTGATCCTCGCAGATGGGCAGCAGGGCCGGGAAGTACCGCAGGTTCTCCTCGAACAGGTCGAACACCGAGGTGATCCAGCGCTCGCCGAACCAGACCCGGGGCCGCACGCCCTGCTCCTTCAGCTCGTCCGGCCTGGTGTCGGTGGCCTGCTCGAACAGCGTGATCCGGGTCTCGTGCCACAGCTGCCTGCCGAACAGGAACGGGGAGTTGGCGCCCAGCGCGACCTGGACGCCCGCGATCGCCTGGGCGGCGTTCCAGTAGCTCGCGAACGCGTCCGGGCTGACCTGGAGGTGAAGCTGCAGGCTGGTGCAGGCGGCCTCGGGGGTGATGCTGTCGGTGTGCGTAAGGAGCCTCTCGGGGCCGTCGATCGCGATCTCCATGTCTTCCCCGCGGGCGGCGAAGATCTGATCGTTCAGCACCCGGTACCGGTCGTTGGCCGACATCGTGCCCTCGTGCACGTCCTGCTTCTGCAGCGTGGGCAGGATACCGACCATGACCAGGCGGGCGCCGGTGTCGCGGGCCTTGGCGTCGCCGGCGTTGAGATCGCCGCGGATCTCTTCTTCCAGCCCGGCCAGCGCATCGCCCTCCAGTTGCCTCGGTGGCACGTTGATCTCGAGGTTGAACTGGCCAACCTCGGTCCCCCAGGCGGGATTCGCGAGCGCCTCGAGCACGGCGGTGTTGCGCATCGTCGGCTCGCCCTGCCTGTCGACCAGGTTCAGCTCGATCTCCTGGCCGACCAGCACGGGCTCGGTCGCGAACATCTGCTCGCGCAGCATCCGGGACAACGCGTCCAGGGAGCGGCGCACCTTGTCCCGGTACTTGCGCCGGTCTTCCCCGCTGAATTTGATGGCCTGAATGTCGCGGCCCATGAGGCCTCCCGTTCGTGTGATCGGGAGACCACTTACCCCCGCTCGACACCTGATACACGTTCGCACGGCACCCGCGGCCGGCGCCAGCCTCAGGCAGTCTTCAGCCTGGTACTTTCGTCCTTCACCCACAGGTCGAGCAGGCCCCGCAGGTGCGCGATGAACTGGTCGTGCTCATGGGCCGGGTAGCCGGCCCGGACCGTGTCGACCAGCAGCCGGTCGAAATCGGGACCGGCCACCCAGTCCAGCACGATCTCGTCGATGTGCGGCAGCTTGGTGGCGCAGAACTCCTGGTAGCGCTCGGTCTCGAAGTAGCCGTCGGCGAGCTTGCTGTAGGCGGCCAGCTTCTCCGGGTAGGACATCGCGGCCTGGTCGGCGATCTCGAAATACCGCCTGGTCTCCAGGTCGAGCCTGGGCCGGCGCCCGGTGACCAGGGCGAAGACGGACCACTTGACCAGGGCCTTGATCGCCCAGGGGAAGTAGTAGTGCAGGCTGGTCAGGGCCACGTCCGGGCACGCGTTGGCGTAGTCGATCGGGTAGACCTCATCGCCCTTCACCAGGGTCTCGCAGGAGTTGAACTCCCAGCGGAAGAACGCGTTGACCAGCCGTCCGATCGTGACCACCTCGGCCCCGGGGCCGGCCGGCAGGAAGCTGTGGTCGACCGCGTAGCGCAGGTGCATGGGCTGGTCGGGCTGGAACCGCATGACCATCGTCTCCGGGCCGATCGACAGTGACCGGGCGAAGACGTCGTAGTCCTCGATCGCCTTCTGCAGGTGCATGAGCATCTCGCCGCTCTGGTCGTAGGCGGCGTGCAGTTCGGCCTGGTTATTGATGCGCGAGACGCCGCGCCAAGCGCCGCCGTCGTAGGGCTTCATGAACAGCGGATAGCCGATCCGCCGGGCGATCTGGTCCAGGTCGAAGGACTTGTTGTACCGGGAGGACGTGTAGGCGTAGCGGGCGTTGTCCACCGGGTTCTTGTACGGCACGAGCACGGTCTCCGGCACCTTGAGCCCGAGCCGCATCATCGCGCAGTAGGCCGCGTGCTTTTCCATGGACTGGAACGTAAACGGGCTGTTCAGCAGGTACACGTCGTCCATCAGCGCGACCTTCTTCAGCCATTCCCGCGGGTGGTAGTACCAGTACGCGAGGCGGTCGATGACCAGGTCGTAGCGGGGCCGGTCGCGCAGGCTGAACGGCTCGATGGCGATCCGCTCGCAGTCGAGGGCATGCCGGGTGCCGTCCGGGCCGGCGACCGGGCCCAGCCGGCGCAGGATCTCGTCGAACGCTCGCGGCCAGTCCTCCTCGGTGCCGAGCAGCAACCCGATCAGGTGGCTGGTGGCTGTCACCAAACCTCCCGCAGGCTGCCCGGGCCTTCAGGTCGGGGTGGAATCCGGTGCCCTGCGCAGCAGGGCAGATCAGAGTGCATACGGCGCGCCTTCCGGGTTTTCACGATGCATGGCGGAATCCTGTAAAGGGTGAGGACGGCCTACCGGTGCCGGGCCTACCCGGACCGTGAGCAGCAGGCGGTACTGGCCCGCACGTTCGGCTGCGTCAGGTTGGTGTGGAACCGCACCCTGGCGGCGAGGCACGAGCGGTACGCCGCCGAGGGCAAGGGCACCTCCTATGCCGAGACAGACCGGGCACTCACTGCGATGAAGCGCCGGCCGGGGCAGGCGTTCCTGAACGAGGTGTCCTGCGTCCCGCTGCAGCAGGCGCTGCGGCACCAGCACGCCGCGTTCCAGGCGTTCTTCGCCGGGCGTGCCCGCTACCCGCGGTTCAAGTCCTGCCGGGGCAGGCAGTCGGCCACCTACACGCGCAGCGCGTTCTCCATGCGCGGCGGGGTGCTGCGGTTGGCGAAGATCAGTGAGCCCATCCGTTTGGTGTGGACGTGGCCCGGCGTGGCCCTGGCCACCCTCCAGCCCACCTCGGTGACCGTGGCCCGCGACCCGGCCGGCCGCTGGTTCGTGACGTTGCACGCCGACGTGCCCGATCCGGCTCCGCTGCCGCCGGCGGGCCGCAGCGTGGGCATCGACCTGGGCTTGACCGACATCGCGGTGCTGTCGTCCGGGGAGAAGATCCCGCACCCCCGGGACTGGGAGCGGCACGAGCGGAACCTCAAACGCTGGCAGCGCCGACTGGCCCGCTGCCAGAAGGGCAGCAAGAACCGGGCCAAGAGACGGGCGAAGACGGCCCGCGCCCATGCCCGGGTGACCGACGCCCGCCGGGACTTCCTGCACAAGCTGTCCGCCCGCATTGTGCAGGGCAGCGACGTGATCGCGGTTGAGGATCTGGCGGTCCGCAACATGGTCCGCAACCGGCCTCTCGCCCGCGCCATCTCCTGCACCGGGTGGGCGGAACTGCGCTCCATGCTCGAGTACAAGGCGCAGCGCGCCGACCGCACGCTCGTGGCGGTAGACCGCTGGTACCCCTCCAGCAAGACCTGCTCGGGCTGCGGGCACCTGCTCACCAGCCTCAGCCTGTCCACCAGGACGTGGCAGTGTCCGTCCTGCGGCACCCGGCACGACCGGGACATCAACGCCGCGAAGAACATCCTTGCCGCCGGGCTGGCGGCAGGCGCCAGCAACAGCGCCCATGCCTGTGGAGGGACGGTAAGACGGACCGGGGCAACCCGGGCGCGGGTCCCCGCGAAGCAGGAACCCCACCCCGCGAGGCGTGGAATCCCCGCCCTCTAGGGCGGCGGAGGATGTCAATAGCGGCTCCTAGTCCGTGGTCTTGAGCGCGCGGTACCGGCGGATCAGCGCGTTCGTGGACGAGTCGTGGCTCAGCTGGGGTTCGTCGCGGCTGGTCAGCTCGGGAATGATCTGCTTGGCCAGCACCTTGCCCAGCTCCACGCCCCACTGGTCGAACGAGTCGACGTCCCAGATCGCCCCCTGGGTGAACACGCTGTGCTCGTAGAGGGCGACCAGCGAGCCGAGCACCCGCGGGGTCAGCACCTGGGCTAGCAGCACGTTGGTCGGCCGGTTGCCCTCCATCACCTTGTGCGGCACGACCCGGTCCGGCGTGCCCTCGGCCCGTACTTCCGCCTCGGTCTTGCCGAACGCCAGCGCCTGGGCCTGCGCGAACACGTTCGAGGACAGGATGTCGTGGTGATCGCGCAGTGGGTTGAGCGACTGGCCGAAGGCGATCAGGTCCACCGGGATCAGCTTCGTGCCCTGGTGGATGAGCTGGTAGAAGCTGTGCTGGCCGTTGGTGCCGGGCTCGCCCCAGAACACTGCGCCGGTCTGGTAGTCGACGTGCCGCCCGTCGAGCGTGACGTGCTTGCCGTTGGACTCCATGGTCAGCTGCTGGAGGTAGGCGGGGAAGCGCTTCAGGTACTGGTCGTAGGGCATGACGCCGACGGTCTCGGCGCCGAAGAAGTCCCCGTACCACACGGCCAGCAGCCCCATCAGCACCGGCAGGTTGCTCTCCAGCGGAGCGGTACGGAAATGCTCGTCCATGGTCCGGAACCCGGCCAGCATCTCGGCGAACCCGTCCGGGCCGACCGCCAGCATCGTGGACAGCCCGATGGCCGAGTCCATCGAGTACCGGCCGCCCACCCAGTCCCAGAAGCCGAACATGTTGGCGGTGTCGATGCCGAACTCCTCGACCAGCTTGACGTTCGTAGACACCGCGACGAAATGCCGGGCCACGGCGGCCTCGTCGCCGAGCTCGCTGACCACCCAGTTCCGGGCCGAGGTGGCGTTGGTGATCGTCTCCAGCGTGCTGAACGTCTTGGACGAGATGATGAACAGCGTCTCGTCCGCCGCGAGATCCCTGGTCGCCTCTACGAAGTCGGTGGAATCCACGTTGGAGACGAACCGGAAGGTCAGGTCCCGGTCGCTGTAGTGGCGTAGCGCCTCGTAGGCCATCACCGGGCCGAGGTCGGAGCCGCCGATCCCGACGTTGACCACGTTGCGGATCCGCTTGCCGGTGTAGCCGGTCCACGTTCCCGAACGCACCCGGCCGGCGAAGTCGGCCATCCGGTCGAGCACCTCGTGGACCTGCGCCACGACGTCCTCGCCGTCCACGATCAGCGACGCGCTGCGGGGCATGCGCAGTGCCACGTGCAGCACGGCCCGGTCCTCGGAGACGTTGATGTGCTCGCCGCGGAACATCGCGTCCCGGCGCTCGGCCACCCCGGACTCGGAGGCCAGCTCCACCAGCAGCCGCATCGTCTCGTCGGTCACCCGGTTCTTGGAGTAGTCGAGGTAGAGGCCGGCCGCCTCGGCCGTCAGCCGCTCGCCGCGCCCAGGGTCGGCGGCGAACAGCTCGCGCAGGTGGCGGCCGGCGATCTCGGCGTGATGACGCTTGAGTGCCTGCCAGGCCTGGCGTTCGGTCAGCGGCGTCCCGGCCATGTCCTCTCCTTCGCTCTCGCGCGGGCGGCGCTCGTCCCCGCTCTGGCACCGTACCGGAGGGCGGCGCCGGCCAGGCCGGTCAGCCGGCCTGGTCCGGATCGCGCAGCAGGTTCCTGATCACGTCGGCCAGATCCTCAGGCCAGATCACCTCCGCGGTCGACTCGAGCTCGGCCAGTGTCCACCAGCGGCAGGCGGCGATGCCGTCCGCAGCGTGCATCTGCGCGACATCGCCCAGCCCGCGGCGGGGCTGGCCGGTGCGGGCCAGGTAGAGGCGCTCGTGCTGGCGGACCAGGCGGCCGCCGTATTTCATCGTCAGGCCGGGTCCGGTTCAGCCATGTTCCGCACTTTAGAGCCTGTCTGGAGACGGCTCTCAGTGAGCTAGCGACCGCGAGGGAATGCCGGCGGCTGATATCACCGGACGGCTCTGGCGGCGCGGCCTCAGCCGAGCGCGTCGAGCAGCTCGCGCTCGCGCGCGGCGCTGAGACCCGCTTTCCTGGGGCGGTCCAGGCCCTGCTCGCGTTCCCAGGCCAGGGTGTCGGCGATCAGCTCGGCCCGCGGGCGGTGCCGCAGCCCGGCCGCGCGCGCGGCGGCGCCGTTGCGCGCCGCGAACCCCTCCCGGCCCGGCTCGGCCACCCACATCGGCAGCGACTGCGGGCCCATCCAGTCGGCCACGCCCTGCTCCCGCAGCCAGGCCGGGTCGGCGGCGACCACCGGGCCGGAATGACCGCCCGCCGCGCGCGCTTGGCTGATCCACTCGCTGAACGCCAGCACCGGCCCAACCGCGTCGTAGCGGCCGGTGACGCCGTTCTCCGCGCCGTCGAGCAGCCAGGCGGCCAGGTCGCGGACGTCGACGACCTGGGTGGCCAGGTCCGGCACGTCGGGGACCAGCATCGGGCCGGCCGGATCACGGGCCGCCCGGGCCACCCAGTAGCCGGAGCGGTCGCTGTGATCACCGGGTCCGCCGATCAGCCCGGCCCGGGCCACCAGCAGCCGGTCGTCCGCGAGCGCGGCCGACAGCTGCTCACACGCGACCTTCGCCCCGCCGTAATGCTCGATATCGGCCACGTCCTGGCCGTCCGCGGGCAGCAGCTCCGTGGATTCGTCGGCGCCCAGCGCGGCGTGCGAGGCGTAGACGCTGCCGGAGGAGACGTAGCTCCAGTGCCGGGCCCGGCCGGCCAGGGCCTGCAGAGCGCCCCGGACGAAACCGGGCTGCCAGGACACCTCGATGACCTCGTCCCAGTCGCGCCCCGCCACCAGGTCATACGCCACCTCGTCCCGCCGGTCGGCGGCCTCCAGCCGCGCGCCGTCAGCCACCCTCCCGCTCTCGCCGCGGGCCAGGCAGGTCACCTGGTGCCCGCGCCGCACCGCCTGGCCCGCCACCTCGCGGCCCAGCCAGGCCGTGCCGCCGAGCACCAGAATGTCCATCACGCCACTCAAGCACCGGTCACCCACCCCGGCCAACGCCGTCTGCCCTCAGCAGAACGCGGCGGTGCGGCGGGGGAGAACACGGCCGTGCGGTGGTCCGGCCGCGGACGGTTCCAGGCGGCCCGGTTCCACGGCTGGACCGGTCCGGCCTACTGACGAGCGAGGTTCGGCGCGCCCTGGCGCAGGACGTACTTCTGGATCTTGCCGGTGGCCGTCTTCGGGAGCTCGTCCACGAACGAGACGCCGTGCGGGGCCTTGAAATGGGCCAGCCGGTCGCGGGTGAAGGCGATCAGCTCCTCCTCGGTCGCACCGCCGCCGTCGCTGAGCACGACGAACGCGTGCGGCGCCTCCCCCCAGCGCTGGTGCGGCAGCCCGACGATCGCCACCTCCTGCACGGCCGGGTGGCGCAGCAGCGTGCCCTCCACCTCCACCGAGGAGATGTTCTCCCCGCCGCTGATGATCACGTCCTTCAGCCGGTCCCGGATCTCCACGTAGCCGTCCGGGTGCACGACGGCGGCGTCACCGCTGTGGAACCAGCCGTCGCCCATCGCCCGCTGGGTGGCCTCCGGGTCGTTGTAGTAGCCCTGCATGACCACGTTTCCCCGCACCACGATCTCGCCCAGGGTCTGCCCGTCGGCGGGGACCTCCTGGCCGGCGTCGTCCACGACCCGCAGCTCGCCCGAGGTGAGCAGTTCGACCCCCTGCCGCGCCTTCACCACCGCCCGGTCGGCCGGCGACAGCTTGTCGTGCTCGGGCAGCGGCGCGCAGACCAGGATGAACGGCGCCGTCTCGGTGAGCCCGTAGATGTGCGTGACCTCCCAGCCGAACTCGCCCTCGAGCCGTTCGATGGTGGCGGCGGCCGGCGGCGCCCCGGCCGTCACCACCCGCACCCCGGGCGGCACCTCGCCGCGCACCTGCGCCGGCGCGCTGGCCAGCGAGATCAGCACCGTGGGCGCCGCGCACAGCAGCCGCACCTGCTCGTCGCGGATCAGCCTGAACACCGCGGCGGGCTCGACCTTGCGCAGGCAGACGTGGGTGCCCGCGGCCGCGGTCACGGTCCACGGGAACGTCCACCCATTTGCGTGGAACATCGGCAACGTCCACAGGTAGCGCTCGCCCACGCCGAACGGCACGTGCAGCAGCGTGCCTATCGTGTTCATCGCGGCGTTCCGGTGGGTGATCATCACGCCCTTGGGGCGCGCGGTGGTCCCGCTGGTGTAGTTGATCGTGAGCAGGTCCCGCTCGCCGATCTCGGGCCGCTCGAAACCGGTCCCGGCCGCGGCTATCGCCGCCTCATAGTCCAGCCAGCCCTCCCGGGCGCCCTCGTACGCCACGAAGTGCCGCACGCCCGGCAGCTGGTCCCGGACGCCGTCCAGCGCGTCCAGGTAGTCGCGGTCCGCGCACACCACGGTGGATCCCGAGTGGTTCACGATGTAGACGAAGTCGTCGGGCGTCAGCCGGTAATTGACCGGCACCAGCACCGCCCCCAGCTGCGGCACCGCGTAGAAGGACTCCAGCTGCGCGTGGGTATTCGGCGCGATCGTGGCCACCCGGTCGCCCGGCCGGACGCCCAGGCCGGCCAGCGCCGACGACCAGCGGTCGCAGCGGTCGAAGAACTGCTCGTACGACAGCCGCAGGCCGCCGTCGACCACCGCCTCCCTGCGGCCGTGCAGGCGCCTGGTCCGGCGGGCGAAGTCAAGGGGAGTCAGGGGTGATTCCACGTGAGACCTCCACTGGTCAGGGGCGGGCGGCCAGCCCCCACGGGCCCGCTACCGACCAGTCTGCCCTGTCCGGAGCGGGTCTAGGCGGCAGACGTTCGGCGGAAGTCGTCCTCTGACGAGCTGGCCTCCGATTCGCCGCCGGGGCGGACGGTGATGCCGGCCGGCTGGACCAGCGTGACCGGCTGCGGCGGCCGGCGGCGGATGAGCCAGGGCGTGTGCCGCCAGGCCAGGCAGGCCACGGCACCGAGCGGGATCGGCGGCAGGTAGGTGACTGCCCGGTACAGCAGCACGGCGGCGGTGACCTGCGAGCTGATCCGGTGATCGCCACCCGCGGCCAGGATGGTCACCAGGCCGAGCTCGGTCAGGCCGAGGCCGCCGGGGGTGATCGGCAGCGCGGTCAGCAGCCGGACGAACGCGAAGGCCGCCAGCGACGTCTGCCACGGCACCTGGGCCTGGGACAGGCCGACACCGCGCAGGCACGCCAGCAGGACCAGCCACAGCGCGAGCTGGCTGGCCACGGTGGTGACGGAGATCCGCCAGCTGCGCGCGGCCAGCAGCTCCGACGCCCGGTTCCGGAAGCCGGTCAGCGAGTCTGCGACGCTGGCCGGGGGGGTGCGGCGGGCCAGCCGGCAGCAGGCGCCGACGGGGCGCTGCAGCAGGCGGCCCGCGCGGGCCGCGAACGACTCGCTGCGCAGCAGCAGGCCGAACCCGGCCGCCACGGCCACGAGCAGCGCCAGGCCGACGGCCGCCGCCGCGACGAGCAGGGCGTCCGGCCGGGTGGCCGTCAGCAGCACGAGCAGGGCCAGCACCGGCAGGCCCAGCCTGGCCAGCACGTTCCAGACTCCCGACACCAGCGTGTACAGCACGTAGTCGGCCGTGCTGACCCCCCAGCTGGACAGCATCGCCCAGCTCACGCCCATGGCCAGCGCGCCGCCCGCGGGCAGCGTGTTGGCCACCGAGTTCGAGCCGAGGTTCACCACAGCGGCCTGGCGAAGCCGGATCGACGGCAGCACCGCGCAGATCACGAACCACACGCTGGCCATGCTGATCACGGCGGTCCCGGCCACCAGCGCGACCTGCAGCCCGGTCATGGCGCGCAGGCTGTCCCAGACGCTGTGATAGGACGCGAAGTGCGGCAGGGCGAAGCCGAAGATGGCCCCGACCAGGGCCACCGAGAGCACGGCGCGCAGGATCTTCCGACTCCGTCGCCGCGGCTCGGCGGGTGTGCTCATCACGTCTCGTCTCTGCTGGCGGAGGTGACACAAGCGTCAGATGAGTTAAGCAGACGAATCTGGGCGTTTCATGAGTTCGGCGCAGCGGCGCACGTGGTCTCGGTCACACCGGCACTCTTGCCGCCGGCCCCGGTTTCCGCCCCAAGCAGGTGAAGAAGCCCGCGACCGTCACCCCGGCAGGGTGAGTTGGCGTCCGCCGCGCCCGCGTATCATGTCGATCGCGCGGGCAAGGTGGTGTGGCCGATGGCCGACACGGTCTGGACGGGGATCGACGACGTCAGCGTGCCGCCGGGCAGCCACATCTGCGCGTTCTACCGGGGCTCGACGGCCCGGGACCGGCTGCTCACCTCCTACTTCGGCACCGGCCTGACCGCCGGGGACAAGTGCATCTGCATCGTCGAGTCGGCGGATACCGCGAGCCGGCTCGAGCTGCTGGATCGCCGGCCCGCCGGGCCGGGCCCGCACGATCACCAGCTCGACGTGCACCTGCCCGAGTCCACTTACCTGGCCGGCGGCCGGTTCACCAGCCGGCAGATGCTCACCTTCTGGACCGAGAACCTGGTCAAGGCCACCGGCGAGGGCTACTCGTTCTGCCGGCTGGCGGGCGAGATGACCTGGGCGCTGCGCGACATGCCGGGCGTCGAACATCTCGCGGGCTACGAGTCGGAGCTGAACCGGGTCACCTCGGGGTCGGCGGCCATCGTGCTCTGCCTGTACGACCTGGACCTGTTCACCGGCGAGGTCGTGGTCAACATCGTCAAGACGCATCCGCAGGTGCTGGTCCAGGGCATCCTCGTCGAGAATCCCTACTACATGGGGCCCGATGAGTTCCTCAGCTCGGCGCTCGGCTGACCCGGCCCGGCCATGACGACCGAACGAACCGCGCCGACGGCAGGCAGGCCGCTGTCCTTCCTGCCCGTCCCGCAGCAGGACGTGCCCGACGCCGGCCTGCGCGCCCGGCTCAGCGAGCTGCGGGCGCTGCTGGTCATCTCGCTGCTCATGACCGAGTCGGTCGACGAGGACCAGATCCTGGAACTCGCCGCCTCGTCGGCGCCGGGCCTGGGGCCGTGGCGGATCGCCGGCTACGGGTTCACCGACGGCCGGTGGCGCCCGGGCAGCATCGGCGCCCCGCCGCCGGGTGACCTGCTCCGGCAGCTCAACGCGCTCGGCAGCGGCAGCGGCCCGGTCGACCTGCCCGGCCAGGTGTGGGCGTGCGCCTATCCGCTGCGCAGCATCAGCGGGCTGCTCGGCCACCTGGTCGCGTCGGCGGACCAGGAGCCGGCCGCCGAGGCGCGGTTCGTCATCCAGGTGCTGGCGCAGCAGACCGGCGTGGCGGTGTCCAACGCGCGGCTGCACGCCAGGGAGCGCGCCACCGCGGCCGAACTGGCCGAAACCAACCAGGCGCTCGCCCAGACCGTGGCCAGCCTGCGGCGCAGCATGGACATCCACGAGCGGCTCACCCGGGTGGCCGTGTCCGGCGAGGGGCAGAGCGGGATAGCCAAGGCGCTGCACGAGCTCACCGGCATGCCGGTGGTGATCGAGGACCGGTACGGCAACCTGGGCGCCTGGGCCGGCCCGGGCCGGCCGGACCCGTACCCGCACGAGTCCTTCGCCAAGCGCGAGCAGCTGCTGCGGCGGCTGCTGCGCGACACCAAGCCGGTCCGGGACGGGGAACGGCTCGCGCTCATGGCCTCGCCGCGGCCGGACGTGATCGGGGTGCTCGCCCTCGTCGACCCCGGCCGCCAGGCCGACAGCGCCGACCTGGTCGCGCTGGAGCACGGCGCGACCGTGCTCTCGATGGAACTGGCCCGGCTGCGCGGCCTCGCCGACACCGAGCTGCGGCTGCGCCGCGACCTGGTCCACGACCTGCTGACCGGCACCGACGACGAGGGCGCGCAGGCGCGGGCCGAGGCGCTCGACTACGACCTGCGCCGCCCGCACCGGGTGGTGCTGGTCGAGGGCAAGGGCCGCTTCCGCAGCCAGGACGCGCTGCTGTCCGCGGTTCGCCGGGCGCTGCGCCAGTCCCGGCTGCCCGCCCTGTTCGGGATGATCTCCGGTGACGTCGCGGTGATCACGGCCGGCCAGGTCAGCTGGGAAGAGCTGCGCCGCATGATCGTTTCCGACCTGGGCGGCGGACAGTGCCGCATCGGCGTGGGCGGCACCTGCACCCGGCCTTCCGAGCTGCCGCGGGCGCTGCGCGAGGCACGGCTCGCGCTCCGGCTGCAGCACACGCTGCTGCCCGCCGACAGCGTCTGCGAGTATCCCAAGCTCGGCATCTTCCGGATGCTGGCCGCCATCCCCGACCTCACCGAGGTGGACGGGTTCGTCCGCGAGTGGCTGGGCAGCCTGCTGGACTACGATGAGCGCCGCGGCGCCGACCTCGTGCACACCCTCACCCAGTACCTCGAGCACGGCGGCAACTACGACGCCACCGCCGCCGGGCTGTCGGTGCACCGCAGCACGCTCAAGTACCGGCTGCAGCGGATCCGCGAGCTGTCCGGGCTGGATCTGAACGATCCCGACGTGCACTTCAACCTGCAGCTCGCCACCCGGGCCTGGGGAACGCTCCAGGCCCTGCGGTCCGAACGCTGACGCCCCGGCCCCCGCGCGCGGGCGCCCGTCCCGGCACGGCGATAACCGGGCGGTTCTTCGTCCCCCGGTGACCTGCCCTGGCCGGCGGCCGCCGGTGATCCTGAACAGGCCGGCAGCCCCAGCGAGCAGAAGGACGGACGATGATCGACGTACGCAACCCCGGCGACGGGTTCAGCGGCCTGCGCGACCGCATCCACGGCCTCGGGCCGCTGGGCGACGGCGACCGCGGGGAGCCCGGCGCGCCGCTGACCGTGGGCGAGTGGGCGCTGCTGCTCGACGACATGATCGAGCACCCGGCAGACAACACCGAGGCGCTGTGGAACGTCGCCGCGCACGGTGAGGACGACCGCGAGTACGACGCCATCTTCGTCGGCGGCGGCGCGGCCGGCCGGTTCGGCTCGGCCTACCTGCGCGCCCGCGGCGGCCGGCAGCTGACCATCGACGCCTGGCCGTTCCTCGGCGGCTCCTGCCCGCACCAGGCGTGCGTGCCGCATCACCTGTTTTCCGAGTGTGCCCGCGAACTTGACCTGGCCCGGCACATGTCCGGGCGGCTGTGGTACCCGCCGTTCGACGACAAGCGGGCCAGCATCGGCGAGATCATCGACCTGTTCAAGACCGGGCGGGCGTACCCGCACGCGATCATGAACTGGCAGTCGAAAGAACAGCTCGACATGGAGTACGTGCTCAATGCCCCGGCCACGATCATCGACGAGCACACCGTCGAGGTGGACGGGCAGCGGTTCCGCGCCAGGAACCTGGTGCTGAGCACCGGGGCCAGCACCGTCTACCCTGATGTCCCCGGCATGGGCCGCAAGGGCATCTACGACTTCGCGTCGCTGATCGAGGAGCTCGACTACGAGCCGAACCGGTGCGTGATCGTGGGCGGCTCCAAGGTCGCGCTGGAGTACGGCTCGTTCTTCCACGCGACCGGGTGCAAGACCACGATCCTGACCCGCAGCCCGCTCATGGAGACGGCCAGCCTGCACCACGTCGACGAGGGACTGCGTGACTACGTGGTCGCGATGATGGCCGACCGCGGCATCGAGATCCTGGCCGGCACCGAGCTGATCGAGGTGCTCGGCGACGGGCGGGTCAGCGGCGTCAGGTACCGCACGCCCGGCGGCGAGATCCGGCAGATCGACACCGACTTCCTGTTCGTCGGCACCGGAGAGCGGCCCGACCTGAGCATGTACGCCCCGCTGGGGCTGCAGACCAACGAGCGGGGATTCGTGGTCGCCGACGCCACCATGCGGACGTCGGTGCCGAACGTGTACGCGGCCGGCGACCTGCTCGGGCCGCCGATGGAGATGTTCAAGGCCCGCAAGTGCGGCGTCGGCGCCGCCCGCAACATCATGGGCGAGCACTACGAGTTCGACTACTCCAGCTACCCCGACTTCCTGCACACCACCTACGAGGTGACCTGGTGCGGCCTGTCCGAGGCCGAGGCGCGGGCCAGGTACCGCAACGTGATCAAGATCCAGATGCCGCCCGACGACGCCGACCCCGAGTCGTTCGCGCTGCCCGCCGCCGAAGGGTCGATGCTGTACGCCTTCACCCGGCCGATCCTGTCCGGATGGCTCAAGCTCGTCATCGACGCGGACTCGCGCCGGGTGCTCGGGGCCCACCACGTGGGGTACGGAGCCAAGGACGCCTTCCAGTACATCGACTACCTGATCCGCCAGCCCGGCGGCTGGACCATGGACCAGATGGCCGAGCTGGACGAGCTGTTCCTCAACCCGGAGCACTTCATCCAGCTCTGCCGGCTGCGCGCCGGCCAGCTCAACCCGGTCAACTTGTGACCGCGGACCCCGGGGCGGCGGAACCCGCGGCGGCCGGCCGGGTCGCGGTGGTCACCGGCGGGGCGTCCGGCATCGGCCTGGCGACCTGCGCCCGGCTGCGCGAGGACGGCCTCGCCGTGGCCGCGCTGGACGTGCGGCCCGACGGCGCCGCCGACGCGGCCGACTTCACCCTGACCTGCGACGTCACCAGCGAGGACTCGATCGCGGCTGCGATGGATGCCGTGGCCGGCCGGCTGGGCCCCATCGACGTGCTGGTCAACAACGCGGGGATCACCGGGTCCCAGGCCGCCACGATCTGCCACCAGACGCCGGTGCAGGACTGGGACCAGGTGCACGCGGTCAACGTGCGCGGGCCATTCCTGTGCAGCCGGGCCGTGCTGCCCTCCATGGTGGCCAGGGGGTCGGGTCACATCATCACGATCGCCTCGGTGGCCGGGCTGGTCGCGTTCCCCGGCCGGTGCGCTTACACGGCGTCCAAGGGCGCGGCGCTGATGCTGACCCGGTCGATCGCGGTCGACTACGCCGCGGCGGGCATCCGCGCCAACGCCGTCTGTCCCGGCATGGTGTACACGCCCATGACGAGCTGGCGGCTGGACCAGCCGCAACTGCGGGCGGAGGTAGAGGGCCGGATCCCGGTCGGCCGGGTCGCGTCGCCGGCGGAGATCGCCGACGCGGTGGCGCTGCTCGCCTCCGGCCGGCTGGCCTACATGACCGGGCACCCGCTGGTCATCGACGGCGGCATGTCCGCCTGGTGACCGGCGCGACCAGCAAGGAGACGATGATGGCAGGCAGGCTGGGCGGGAAGGTGGCGGTGGTCACCGGGGCCGGCTCGGGCATCGGCCGGGCCGCCGCGACGCTGTTCGCCCGCGAGGGCGCGGCGGTGGCGGCGGTAGACCTGGCCGGCCAGGCCGCGGCGGACACCACGGCGGCGATCGCGGCCGAAGGCGGCCGCGCCCTGGCCGTCACCGCCGATATCAGCGACTCCGGGCAGGTCGACGCCGCCTTCGGCCGGGTCGCGGCCGAGCTCGGCCCCCCCGACGTGCTGTACAACAACGCCGGCGTGAACAGCGCAGGCTCGGTGCTGGACGCGACCGACGACGACTGGGACCGCTGCTTCGCGGTCAACGCCAGGGGCACGTTCCTGTGCTCCCGCGCGGCCGCCTGGCCGATGGCGGAGGCCGGCCGCGGGTCGATCATCAACCAGGGATCGGTCGCGGCGCTGGTCGGGATAGCCAACTTCGCCGCCTACTGCGCGGCCAAGGGCGCGGTGGTCGCGCTGACCCGGTCGATGTCCGTCGACCTGGCCCCGCGCGGCATCCGGGTCAACGCGATCTGCCCTGGCACCGTGTACACCCCGCTGATGGAACCGCTGCTGCGCGCCCGCGGCCAGGGCGACGTGGCGGCCGGGCTGGCGCTCACCGTGGCCAAGTACCCGATCGGCAGGCTCGGTACCCCGGAGGAGATCGCCCAGGTGGCGCTGTTCCTGGCCAGCGACGACTCGTCCTTCCTGACCGGCTCGGTGGTCACCGCGGACGGCGGCATGACCTCACAGTGACGCCGCACCGCAGGACCCGGGCCCGGTTGGAACACCTCAGCGGCCCGCCTTACGATCCGACGTAAACCCGATCACGGGCGAGCGGAAGAAGGATCGCCATCGCGTCATCCGCTACTGCGCACGGTGATTCGCTCCGGGGTCAGCTGACCAACCTCCGGGCGCTGCTCGTGCTGTCCATCCTGATGACCGAGAGCCCCGACCACCAGCAGATACTCCGACTGGCCAGCTCGGCGGCCAGCTCGCTCGGCGGATGGCAGGTAGCCGGGTTCGTACTCGGCGACGCCTGGTGGACCGGCGCGCCGGAGCCCGCCGCCGTGTCCCCGGAGCTGCTCGCCCAGTTGCGGGCGCTCCCGGCCGCCGGGGGCCCGGTGACCATCCCCGACGCCGGCTGGGCCTGGGCGTACCCGATGCGCAGCCTGGCCGGCCCCCTCGGACACATGATCGTCTGTGCCGGGTGCGAGCCGGCCACCGACGAGCAGTTCCTGGCCCAGGTCGTGGCCCAGCAGACCGGCGTGGCCGTGTCCAACGCCCAGCTGCACGCCGGGGAGCGCCGCACCGCCCGGGAGCTGGCCACGGCGAACGCGGCCCTGGAGGAGACGGTGGCCGCCCTCCGGCTGGGCATGCAGGTGCACGACCGGCTCACCAAGATCGCGGTGACCGGGGCCGGGACGGCCGGCATCGCCCAGACGCTGCACGAGCTGACCGGGCTGCCGGTGGCGGTGGAGGACCGGTACGGCAACCTGTCCGCGTGGGCCGGGCCCGGCCGGCCCGAGCCGTACCCGAAACCGCCCGCCTACGACCGGGAACAGCTGCTCCGTCGGCTCATGGTCGAGGGCACGTCGGTGCGCGACGGCGACCGCGTGGTCGCGCTGGCCTCGCCCCGCCCCGGCGTGCTCGGGGTGCTGGCCCTGGTGGACCCCGGCCGGCGGGCCGCCGGCCCGGACCTGATGGCGCTGGAGTACGCGGCCACGGTCCTCGCCGTCGAGCTGGCCCGGCTGCGCGCGCTGGCCGACAGCGAGCTGCGGGTGCGCCGGGAGCTCACGGCGGACCTGCTGGCCGGGACCGACGACGAGGGTGCTCGCCAGCGCGCGGAGGCGCTGGGTTATGACCTCGGGCGGCCGCACCGGGTGGTCGTGGTCGAAGTGGCCGGACACCCCGATGACGACCTGCTGTACGCGGTACGGCGCGCGCTGCGCGAGCACGGGCTGACCGCGCTGGCCGGCACGCTGGCCGGCTCGGTCGTGCTGCTGACCCCCGACGGCGACACCGACTGGGAGATGCTGCGCCAGGCCACCGTGGCCCAGCTGGGCGGCGGGCACTGCCGGCTGGGCGTGGGCGACGCCCAGTCGCGGCCGTCCGAGCTGCCCCGCTCGCTGCGCGAGGCGCAGCTCGCGCTGCGGCTGCAGAAGGCGTCGGCCGCGGCGGAGCAGGCGTCGGTCTTCGCCGACCTCGACGTCTTCCGGATGCTGTCCTCGGTCGATGACCTCGGCGACATCGAGCACTTCGTGGACCGGTGGCTGGGCACGCTGGCCGACTACGACCGCCGCAGGCACACCGGCCTGCTGAACACGCTCAGCGTGTACCTGCGGCACGGCGGCGGCTACGAGGTCACCTCGCGCGCCCTCTCGGTGCACCGCAGCACGCTCAAGTACCGGCTGCAGCGGATCCGCGAGCTCACCGGGTACGACCTGACCGACCCCGAGACGCACTTCAACCTGCAGCTGGCCACCCGGGCCTGGGTGACGCTGCGGGCCATCCGCGGCTGACCGGCGTGCAGCGAGGGCCCGCGGTTGGCCCCGTCAGGACGAGGAATCGGCGCCACCAGGGCCTTAGCGTCCTCGAAAGGGGTCCGGGGACTCCGGATGCCACGCGAAAGCGAAGAGGCCGGTGTCAGACGAGGCAACGAGGAGCGACCGCGGGGCCGGCCCGCAGGACGGCCTGGCTGGCCAGGGTGACCTGGAGGCCGGCCTGGCCGGTCAGGGTGACCTGGAAGCCGGCCTGGCCGACCAGGGTGACCTGGACCTGTATGCGCGGATGAGCTACCTGCGGGCCTTCGAGGAGCGGGCCGACACGCTGTACCGGCAGGGGCTGATCCACGGGCCGGCCCACCTCGGGCTCGGGCACGAGGCGATCGCGGTCGGCGCGGCATCGGTGCTGCGGACCGACGACTACTCGATCGGCACCTATCGCGGCCACGCCCACGCGCTGGCCCGCGGCGCGCCGCCCGACGCCGTGCTGGCCGAGCTGCTCGGCCGGCAGGGCGGCATCTGCGCCGGCAAGGGCGGCTCGATGCACATCACCAGCACCGATCACGGGTACTACGGCTCGTACGCGATCGTCGGCGCCCACCTGCCGATCGCGTGCGGCCTGGCCTGGGCGGCCAAGATCCGCCGCACTGGCCAGGTCACGGCGTGCTTCTTCGGCGACGGGGCGACCAACATCGGCGCGTTCCACGAGGCGGTGAACCTGGCCGCGGTGTGGCGGCTGGCGGTCGTGTTCGTCTGCGAGAACAACTGGTACATGGAGTACACGCCGATCGCCGACGTGATCGCGGTGCAACTGCCCGCCGCCGACCGGGCCGCGGCCTACGGCCTGGACCGGATCGTCGTGGACGGCAACGACGTGCTGGCGGTCCGGCGCACCGTGGGCAGCGCGGTCGCCGCGGCCAGGGAAGGGCAGGGGCCGAGCCTCATCGAGGCGCAGACCTACCGGCTCAAGGGCCACTCCGTGGCCGACGCCGGCGCGTACCGGCCGGCCGAGGAGGTGGCGCGATGGCGGGACTTCGACCCGCTGCTGCGGGCCAGGAAGGAACTGGAACAGTCCGGCACCTCTGCCGCGGCGCTGGACGAGGCCGACGCCAGCGCCCGGGCCGACGTGCTCGCCCTGACCGAGCGCGTGCTGGCCCGGCCCGCGCCCGACCCGGCTACTGCCTGGACCGACGTGTGGGCCGACGGGAGCGGGCAATGGCGGAACTGACCTACCGGCAGGCCGTGGCCGCCGCGCTGGCCCAGGAGATGGCCAGGGACGACCGGGTCGTGCTGCTCGGCGAGGACGTCGCCTCCGGCGGCGTGTTCAAGACCACGGCCGGGCTGCGCGAGCGGTTCGGCCCGGACCGGGTCTGGAATACGCCGATCTCCGAGCAGGCCATCGCGGGCGCCGCCATGGGCGCGGCCATGGCCGGGCTGCGGCCGGTCGCCGAGATCATGTTCTCCGACTTCTACGCGACCTGCTGGGACCAGGTGGCGAACGAGATTCCGAAGCTCCGGTACATGACCGGCGGCCAGCTGACCATGCCGCTGGTGCTGCGCGGCGCCAACGGCTCGGGCGGGCTCGGCTTCGGCAGCCAGCACGGCCAGTCGGTGGAGAACTGGGCCATGTGCGTGCCCGGCCTCAAGATCGCCTCGCCGGCGAGCGCGGCCGATGCCTTCGGCCTGCTGGCCGCCGCGATCCGCGACGAAGACCCGGTCATCGTGTTCGAACACAAGGCGCTCTACGCGCGCAAGGAGCCCTGCCCGGAAGGTGAGCACGTGATCCCGCTCGGCCGGGCCTCCGTGGTCCGGCCCGGCCGGGACTGCACGCTCGTGGGCCTGTCCATCACGGTCGGGACCTGCCTGGCCGCGGCCGGCGAACTGGCCGCCGATGACATCGAGGCCGAGGTCATCGACCTGCGGACGCTGGTCCCGCTGGACGCCGCGACCGTGCTGGCCTCGGTGGCGCGCACCGGGCGGCTGGTGGTCGTCGAGGAGAACCCCGGCCAACTCGGCTGGGGCGCCTCGATCGCGGCCATCGTCGCCGAGGAGGCGTTCGGTGACCTGGTGGCTCCTCCCGCCCGGGTCAGCGGCGGCAACGTGCCGCTGCCCGTCGCGGCCTCGCTGGAGGCCGAAGTCGATGTCTCGGTGCCGCGGGTGGCCGGGGCGGTGCGCGCGCTGCTCGGACAGGCCAAAGACGAAAGCAGTTCCTATCAGCATGAGAGGTGAGGTCAGTGGAGATTCGCGGTGAAGAAGTCCTGCTCCCGGTATCGGCGGTGTCGGCGTTTCCCCGGCCGCATTGGCTGCAAGGGCGCGTGCTCGGGTCGCTGAGCGAACCGGTATGGCGCAGCCACAACCTGCGGATTGGCTACGAGGACGCCTGCAAGATCTGCTCGCACGAGCAGGAACTGGCCGGCCTGGACATCCTGTGCGACGGCGCACAGTACTACGAGTGGGAGGCGCCGGGCTTCCAGCTCGAGCCCATTTTCCACTTCATCCCGGAGAACCTCGGCGGGTTCGTGCCCTACGGGCCGCCCGGCGAGGGCGCGAAGTACCGGCCGTTCTACCAGGCGGTGGTCAAGGACAAGATCACCTGGGTGCGGCCGATCTTCGAGAGCGTCGTCATGACCATGCAGAACACCACCGCCAAGCCGTTCAAGGTGGCCTTCCTGGGCCCGGCCCAACAGAGCGTCATCGTCAAGGACGAGCACTACGGCGACCAGGTCGCGGTGGCCAGGGACCTGGCCATCGCGCTGAACCAGGAGCTGAAGTACCTGGTCAGCATCGGCCTGGAAGCCGTGCAGCTGATCGACGTGCTGCCGCCGTACACCACGGACATGTGGCAGATCGAGATGCAGAACATCCTGTTCGACGGCGTCGACGCGATCAAGTTCTGG
>Ga0207665_10000326_pt1 | contig 32993 bp, 27 predicted proteins | sample LARL112metaG_FD_184351 | JGI IMG/M metagenome (GOLD analysis project Ga0207665, IMG submission 184351) | Corn, switchgrass and miscanthus rhizosphere microbial communities from Kellogg Biological Station, Michigan, USA - LAR L11-2 metaG... | ecosystem: Host-associated > Plants > Roots >... | reverse complement strand
GGTTGCGAATTTCGTGAGCGATGGCTGCGGCCAGACGTCCCACCGCCGCCAGCCGGTCCTGGATGCGCACTTCCCGCTCCAGGCGGCGGATTTCCGTGAGATCGTCAAAGGTGTAGACGCTGCCGGAAGTTTCGCGTCCTGGAATGATCAGGGCAGAAACCATGACGCGGAACGTCTTGCGGAAGCCGTCGCCCGGCTGGAAACGGACTTCGCCGTGCGCGCGTTCGGAACCGATCAGCGGCAGCGGATCGAGAAAGAGTTCGTTGACCGACTTGCCGATGATTTCGTCACCGCAGCTGAGTAACTTCTTGGCCGCGGTATTGATGATCGTGATCTTTCCTTCGATATCCGTCGTGATCAGGCCGCCACTGATCGACTGGATGATGTTCTCGTGCAAGGCCTGCAGGCTCTCGAGCGCGCCGCTGGCATCCTTCAGTTGCACGTCCACCTGTCGCAATTTTGCCGAGAGCAGGCAGGCCAAATAGGCGACCGCCAGGAAGGCGAACAGGTTGACGAAGATAATGGCTTCGAGCGCGTTCAGCCCAGGATGCGTGGTGGCGTACGAAGGCACCACTCCGTAGAAATTCAGATCGAGCACGCAACCATACAGAATGAAGGCCAGGGCCGAGGTCAGGTACGCCCACATCTTGGGCAGCAGGATGCAAGCGACAATAATGACCAGCGGGTACAGGAAGTTCAGCGAACTATCCCAGGCGCCGGTGAAGTGAACCACCAAGCTGACCATGGCCAGGTCGGTGACCACCTGCAGCACGCCCTGTACGTGCTGCTCTTCCCAGAGCGAAAAAAGCAGGATGTAGAACAGGGAAAAGCCGTACCACATGAACATGATGCTGACGAACGAACGCATGGGCAGCGGGCTGGGCGCCATGCGAGCCGCCGTCAGCTCAATGCCGAACAGAAATGTCAGGATGAGGATACGGATCTTGACCAACCAGCCCAGCCAGTTCCGCTCATCAAAGGTCGAATGCATTTGCTCAGTTCCAGCGTGCGCGCCCCTGGGGCCCGAGAGCGAACTGCGTGCGGGGCGCGCGTCGAGAGGTGGACAGATTCAGTGGGAGACCGAGCGCAACTGCGCGCAGCCTCCCGAAAACAAACTTAGCCGGCCAGTTTGCCGATCATGGCGAACAGCGGCATATAGAGCGAAATCACGATGCCGCCAACCGACACGCCCAGGATGCCGATAATGACTGGTTCCAGCATGGCCATCATGTCGCGGGTCGCAGCGTCGACTTCGTCTTCGTAGAAGTCGGCAATCTTCTGCAGCATGCTGTCCATGGCGCCGGTGGCTTCGCCCACGCCGATCATCTGCGTCACCATGTTCGGGAACACCCCGCTTTCTTTCAGCGGATCGACGATGGTGCGGCCTTCTTCGATAGCCTTGCGCACTTTCATCAGCGCTTCCTGCAGAACGGCGTTGCCGGAAGTGCGGGCCGTGATCGCGAGGCCCTCAAGAATCGGAACGCCCGAGGTGATCAGGGTACCCAGCGTACGGGTGAAACGCGCCACGGCAATCTTGCGCAGCAACATGCCGATCACCGGAGCCTTCAGCATCAGCTTGTCGGTCATGTACAGTCCCTGCGGATGTTTGCGGAGCTGGCGAATTCCGAAGAACGCGGCCACGATGCCGGCGATGAAGAACCACCAGAAGTGGCCGACAAAGGCGCTCAATCCCATCACCATGCGGGTGGGCAAGGGCAGGGCTACGCCCAGTCCGGTAAACAGGTTGGTGAAAATGGGCACGACCCACTTGAGCAGTGCGCCCACGATCAGGACGGCGATCGAGACCACGGCCACCGGGTAGATCAAAGCTCCCTTAATAGCGGAGCGCAAGCGTACGGCCTTTTCGACGTAAGCCGCAAGGCGCTGCAGGATGACGTCGAGAATACCGCCCGTCTCTCCGGCTTCAATCATGTTGGTGGTCAGGTCATCGAAAACGGCCGGGTACTGGCGCATGGCATTGGCCAGGGTCGCGCCGCCCTCCACCGTAGTGCGGACGCCATTCAGCGTCTTCTGGAAGGTGGGGTTCTCCTGATTTGCGCCCAGGATCTCGAGACACTGCACGAGCGGCAATCCGGCGTCGATCATGACCGAGAACTGCCGGAAAAAGATGGCGATGTCTTTGGTCTTGACCTTGCCGGAGCCAAAAGTAGGAAGCGAGAATTCTTTCCCCTTTTCGCGCACCGATCCGGGCGTAATCCGCTCGCGGCGCAGTTGCTGCATCAACACGTCTTTGTTAGCGGCTACTCGTTCCCCGCTGATTTTTTCGCCCGATGCGCTCTTCCCCGAAAATGTAAAGACTGGCATGGTGACTGTCTCCTCAATTCCCTGCTTGCAATCCGTTGAATCTGTTTTCGGCTCGTTGCGGAAAATTCCGCCTTAGCGTTTGGTCGGAGTCGCAGCTTTCGCCATCCCGGGTGTTCCGGTGGGACGGTTCGTCAGGCTTGCGCCCCGATTGATCATTTCCTGCAATTCGTCCTGGTTGCTCGAACGCATAAGCGCCGTTTCGATTGTGATTTGCTTCTGGAAGTAGGCGGTCGCCAGCGACTGGTTGAACGTCTGCATGCCGAACTTTTCCTGTCCGGACTGCATGGCGGAGTAAATCTGGTGAATCTTGTCTTCGCGGATCAGGTTGCGGATGGCGGCATTGGGCACCATGATCTCCATACACATGGCGCGTCCCTTGCCATCGCCCTTGGGCAGCAGGCTTTGGCACATGATGCCTTCGAGCACCAGCGAAAGCTGGGCGCGGATCTGGGGCTGCTGGTGCGCGGGGAAGACGTCGATGATTCGGTTGATGGTCGACGACGCCGAGTTGGTGTGCAGCGTACCGAAGGTCAGGTGGCCGGTTTCGGCGATTCGCAGCGCCGACTCGATGGTTTCCAGGTCGCGCATTTCGCCGATGAGCACCACGTCCGGGTCTTCGCGGAGTGCAGCGCGCAGGGCGTCGGTGAAGCTCTTGGTATCGGCGTGCAACTCGCGCTGGTTGACCAGGCAGTTCTTGTTCATGTGCACGAACTCGATCGGGTCCTCAATGGTGAGGATGTGATCGTGGCGCTCGGTGTTGATCTTGTCGATCATGGCCGCAAGCGTGGTCGACTTGCCCGATCCGGTAGGACCCGTAACCAGCACCAGGCCGCGCGGCTTGTCGCACAACTTGCTAACGACCGCAGGCAGGCCCAACTGGTTGAACGACTTGATCTCGAAAGGAATGACGCGGAAGACGGCCGCGGTTGCGCCGCGCTGGTTAAAGCAGTTCGCGCGGAAGCGGGCCAAGCCCTTCAGACCGAATGAGAAGTCGAGTTCGAGATTCTCTTCGAAGCGGTGCTTCTGCGAATCGGTCATGACGCTGTAGGCGAGTTGCTTGGTTTCGGCCGGCGTCAACTGCGGCAGGTCGAGCGGCACCAGGTGCCCGTGCACGCGCACCTGCGGCGGCGAATTGGTGGTGATGTGCAAGTCGCTACCTGACATCTCCAGCATTCTTTTGAGCAGATCGCTTAACGAGAGCGCCATAATATTTTTATCCTCGCAAACAAAAATCAGTGAATCGTTTCGCGCGCGACTTCTTCCAGGGTCGTCATACCCAGGCTGACCTTGATGAGGCCGCTGCGCCGCAGGGTGATCATGCCCCGCTCGATCGCTTTCTTCTTCAACTCAACCGCTGATGCTCCAACCAGGACCAATTCCCGGATCTCGTCATCGACTTCCATGACTTCGTACAAACCGGTACGGCCCTTGTATCCCGTGTTGTTGCACACGCCGCACCCTTTACCCTTTTGGATCTTCACGGTCTTGGCTTCTTCCGGCGTGTAGCCTTCCTCGAGCAGCGTCTGGTGCGGAACTTCAATAACCTCGGTACAGTCTTTGCAGATGCGGCGCACCAGGCGTTGCGCGCAGATCAGGTGCACCGAGGTCGCGACCAGGAAAGGCTCAATGCCCATGTTCATCAGACGCGTGATGGTTTCGGGCGCGCCGTTGGTGTGCAATGTAGACAGCACAAGGTGTCCGGTGAGTGCCGCTTTGATCGCGATTTCAGCAGTTTCAAAGTCTCGAATTTCGCCGACCAGAATGATGTTGGGATCCTGTCGCAGAAAGGCGCGCAGCGCAGCCGCGAAGTTCAAGCCGATCTGCTCCTTCATCTGGACCTGGTTGACGCCCTGCAACTGGAACTCGACCGGGTCTTCGGCGGTCATGATGTTGGTGTCGGGCTGGTTCAAGCGCGCAATCGAGGAATACAACGTGTTGGTCTTGCCCGATCCCGTGGGCCCGGTGACTAGCACCATGCCGTAGGGCTTAAGAATCGCCTTCTCGAACTTGACCAGCGACTCGGGTTCGAAACCGAGCTTGGTCATATCGAGGCGCAGGTTTTCCTTGTCGAGCAACCGCATGACGATCTTTTCGCCCCACAGGGTGGGCAGCGTGCTCACGCGGAAGTCGAGCTGTTTCTTCTTCCCCCCGATGGCCATCTTCAGCATGATGCGGCCGTCCTGCGGGAGGCGCTTTTCGCTGATGTCCAGCTTGGCCATGATTTTCAGGCGGGAGGTGATGGCGTCCTTCAACTTGAGCGGCGGGGTCATGATCGACTGCAGAATGCCGTCAATACGGAAGCGGACGCGAAATTCCTTTTCGTACGGCTCCATGTGAATGTCGCTGGCCCCGCGCTTGACCGCGTCGGTCAGCACGAGGTTCACCAGCTTGACGATGGGAGCTTCGTCGGCAGCTTTCTCAAGCTCGCCGAGATCCATTTCCTGTTCTTCGGCCTGCAGTTCAACGTCAGCGGCATCCAGGTCATTGATCGACTGCATGACCTGCTCGAGATCTTCTTCCTTCGCCGTGCCGTAAGCTTTCTCGATGCCGTCGGCAATCGAACTCTCGGACGCCACCACTGGCTCAATATTGAAGCCGGTCATGAACTTGATATCGTCCATGGCGAACACGTTGGTCGGATCGACCATGGCGATGGTGAGCGACGCGCCTACGCGGCTCAGAGGCAGGATCTGGTAGCGCTTGGCAGTCTCGAACGGAATCAGCTTGACGACCGCAGGATCAATTTCAAAGTAGGAGAGATTGATGGCAGGAACGCCGTACTGACGTGACAGAAAATTGGTCACGTCTTCGTCGGTCAGAAAGCCCAGCTTCACCAGGGCGGAGCCGAGGCGGCAGTTGGTCTCCTTCTGAACCTTCGTTGCCTGTGTCAACTGCTCTGGGGTTATGACCTTCTCTTTGACAAGAAGATCACCCAGCCGTTGCGACATACGTACGATCTCCTATCGAACGACAGAGATATAGCGCCGACTACTCGCTGTCCGCGCGAAACCGCTTGTTTTCATGGGGGAGAATCGCAGCGTATTTCGCGTTGACAGAAATTGTCAACGCAGACGGGTAACTGCACCAGTAACCTAAGTACCTGTCCCGCGCGCCTTGCGTTTTCGCTCATAAACGGAGCGCGCAAATGGCCGGAATCCGTACAAAACAATGCCCCGTGCATGCGAAATAGTCCCCAACGGACATGCACTTTCGTACAAATCGCTTCGACCTCTGACCTGACCGGCCAGTGCACTCCACACCGCACTCCACGCGCTTCATCACATCCAGTTGTGACGCCTTACCTTGGGAAGAATCCGCGCTGCAGCGACTCTGATTTCGGGCCCTGGAATGTCCTGGAACATCGCGAGAACGTTGCCGGCGATTGGCCTGACGGCGCTCCTTGCCTCCGTTTGTCCCGCGCAGACGTTGCGGGATTGTGCGGACGCACGCGGAGTCCTGATCGGTGCAGCTGCGCGTCCTCAAATGTTCTCCGAACGGCTCTATTCGTATACGTTGGCTCGAGAATTCAACCTGGTTGAACCGGAAGATGCGATGAAATGGTGGGTCCTGCGGCCCGGCCCGGCGACTTTCGATTTCACGCAGGCAGACCTCGTTGTCGACTTCGCCCAGACGCACCGCATGAAGGTTCGCGGGCACACGCTGGTGTGGGGATGGTCGAATCCAACCTGGCTCAATATCGATTCCTTCACTGCAGAGCAACTGAATAAACTCCTGCAGGAACACATCGCGAAAATGGTCGGACGGTATCGCGGGAGAGTGTTCGCGTGGGACGTGGTGAATGAAGCGTTCGACGAAAGCGGCGCTTTGAAACCTTCCATCTGGTACGACCGACCGGGAATTGGCCTGGCGCGCAAGTCGACGGCCTACATCGAGCAAGCCTTCCGCTGGGCGCACGATGCCGATCCGCAGGCGTTGCTTTTCTATAACGTTAGTGGCGCAGAGACGACCAACGCGAAGTCAGACGCCATCTACGCGATGGTGAAAGACTTCAAGCAGCACGGCGTTCCGATTAGCGGCGTCGGTATGCAGATGCACATCTTTGACTTGCATGCAGACGCGGAGAGCATCTCGCGAAACATCGCGCTCTTCACGGCCCTAGGCGTCCAGGTACACATCACCGAGATGGACGTCGCCGTTCCGCTCGACGCTGCCGGCCACGCGCGTGCGTCAGACCTCGGCCGCCAGGCGAACATCTACCGAGCGATTGCGTCGGCCTGTCTGACGCATCCGGGTTGCAGCGCGATTCAAACCTGGGGCTTCGCCGACAAGTATTCCTGGATCGGTTGGAAAACCAAAGGTGCCAAGGGAAGCGCTCTGCCCTTCGACCGGTATTACGCGGCCAAACCCGCGCATGCAGCGCTGAAAGACGCTTGCCGCCAGCCGTCGCCGGCACGTGCGACGACAACCTCACCCTAGGCTGAACCCGCATTCCCAGCAGCTATAATTGCGTTCTGCGCTCCCCCGATCGCTGGCGGGGCGCGTTGGCTAAGACTTCGACCGTGCCTAAAACGCCGCCACCCCCCGATCCGCAACGCAATCGCAAGCGCGTCATTATCCCGCTTGCCATCGGTATTGCCTTGCTCTTCGGAATTCTGCTTTCCCAGTCTTCCTTTGACCAGCCTGCGTTTCTGAACCCGGACGGCAACCAGCAACTTCTTCTGTTCGCCGGACTCTCGGCGCTGATCTTCCTTCTTTTCGTAGCGCTCACGTTCGTGCTCGCCCGCAACCTGCTTAAGCTCTTCGCCGAGCGCCGACTGGGAGTACTGGGCTCAAAATTCCGCACGCGCCTGGTGGTTACTGGCCTGCTGCTGTCGTTCCTTCCCGTCATCGTGATGTTCTGGTTCGCTTATGGACTGATGAACCGCACCATCGACCGTTGGTTCTCGCGTCCGGTGGAAGAGGTTCGAGAGGATACGAGCGCGATGGCTTCGTTGCTGGCGACCTACGCGCAGCAGAATGCGTCGGCGGAAGCAGCCTCGATCGCGAGTTCGCCAGCGACCGCGCGCGCCTTCGCGACCCACGATTTTTCTGAAGTCACAGCGCTGTTCGAACAGCATGAGACAACCTTGCAGGGGGGATTCGCTTTTGCGCTGTTGAAGGGCAACCCTGAATCCAGCTTTCACGCTCCCGCTGCCTGGGATCAGATTCGTCCGAAAGCCGCACCCGACCAGCTTTCCGGTCCGTCTCCCAAGCCGTTCATGTGGGGACCGACCGAGTACATCCTCGGCACGGCCCCAGTGGCGGACGACGGCCTGATTCTGATCGCGATGCCGCTTCCGGAGAAATTCTCGGCGGCGGTCAGTCAACTTGAGGCCAGCCAGAAACGCTACTTCGAACTTTACCGCCAGAAGCGACTCGTGCGTCGCACATACATGAGTCTGCTCCTGCTGCTCACGGTACTGGTCTTGTTCAGCACCACGTGGCTGGCGCTATTTCTATCCAAACTGGTGACGCGTCCGGTAGCCGCTCTTGCCGAAGCCACGCAGGAAATCTCGCGCGGGCGCCTCGATTACCGCGTGGAAGTGAATGCCGCCGACGAAATCGGCGATCTGGTGCAATCCTTCAATCGAATGGCCGAGGAACTGGAGACCAGCCGCCATCAAATCGATGCTTCGAGCCGGGATCTGGGCGTAGCCAACACGGCGCTCGAGCAGCGCCGGCGGCACATCGAGACGATTCTGGAAAGCATTCCGACCGGCGTTCTCTCGCTCGACGCCGACAAGCGGATCACGCACGTCAATCAGGCCTTGCTCCGAATGATCCATCCCAGCACCGCTGACGAGCGCAATCCGCAGATGATTAACTCCGAACTGCAGGATGTCTTTCCGCCTGACGTGGTGGAGGACTTGCAGGTTCTGTTGCGTCGCGCCGACCGCATGGGCATCACCACCAGCCATTCGGAAATTATGCTGCACCGCGTGAAGTTGAACGTGGCCCTCACGGTAGCGACCTTGCAACACCAGGAAGAGCAACTCGGTTACGTTCTCATCTTCGAAGATTTGTCGGACCTGCTGAAAGCCCAAAAACAGGCGGCTTGGCGCGAAGTGGCGCGCCGGGTGGCACACGAAATCAAGAATCCTCTGACGCCCATCGCGCTTTCGGCTGACCGAATTCGCCGGCACCTGGACCGCGGCACGCCTCCCGATACGACATCGCTCGAGGTGATCCGGCATTGTTCAGACACGATCGCGTCTTCGGTCGACACAGTGCGCACGCTGGTGGACGAATTCTCGACGCTGGCTCGTTTTCCCGCGTCCCATCCCAGCCCGGCCAGCATCAACACGATCGTGGAGAGCGCTCTGAATATGTTCGACGGCCGCCTTGCCGAGGTGACCGTTCACAAGGATCTGGCGCCCGATCTGCCGAATGTCATGGCCGACGCCGAGGCCATCAAGCGCGCACTCGCCAACCTGGTCGATAACGCGGCGGAAGCCATGGAAGGCGCACAAGTGCGCGAGATCCGGGTGAGCACAAATTTGGTCACCAGCCGCGATGCGGTCGAGATTCTGGTCGCTGACACAGGACACGGCGTCACCCAGGAGCTCAAAGAAAAGTTATTCCTGCCGTATTTCTCGACCAAGAAGCGCGGCACCGGACTCGGTCTCGCCATCGTCAGCCGAATTGTCGAAGATCATCACGGCTCGATCCGCGTTGAAGAAAATCGCCCGGTGGGCACGCGCTTTATCGTGGAACTGCCGCTCGCACCCGAATCCACACCGGCCCCGGTTCAACATGTCTAACATCCTCATCGTTGACGACGAATCGGGTATCCGCGACTCGCTCAAGGGCGTGCTCGACGACGAAGGCTTCCGCACCGAGGAGGCCGAGAGCGGAGATGCGTGCCTTCGCCTGCTCGAGACGGAAACCTTCGAAGTGGTGCTGCTCGACGTCTGGATGCCCGGCATGGACGGACTCGAAACCTTGCAGAAGATTCGCGAGCTTGACAATCCGCCGGAGGTCATCATGATCTCGGGCCATGGCACGATCGAGACTGCCGTGCGCGCGACCAAGCTTGGCGCTTACGACTTCCTGGAGAAGCCGCTTTCGATCGACCGCACGCTCATACTGATCAAGCACGCGATCGACGCCAAAAAGCTGCGCCGCGAAAACCGCGACCTCAAAAAGCAGCTGCAATCGAAGAACGTCATCGTGGGCGACAGCATTCCCATGAAGGCGCTGCGGCAGCAGACCGCGATCATGGCGCCCACCAATGGCCGAGTTCTGATTTACGGCGAGTCGGGCACGGGCAAAGAACTGGTCGCGCACGCTATCCACGCACAGAGCCTGCGCAAGGACGAAATGTTTGTAGAAGTGAATTGTGCCGCGATCCCAGAAGACTCCATCGAGAGCGAACTCTTCGGGCATCGGCAGGGTGCGTTCCCCGGCGCGGCTGCCAACAAGGAAGGCAAGTTTCAAAAAGCTACTGGCGGCACACTGTTCCTCGACGAAGTGGGCGACATGAGCCTGAAGACGCAATCGAAGGTCTTGCGCACGCTCGACGAACAGCGCTTCACCCCAGTCGGCGGGTCGGAAGCCATCACCGTCGACGTCAGGGTGATCGCCTCCACCAACAAAGATCTGGAAGAAGAAATCTCCAAGGGAAATTTTCGCGAAGACCTCTTTTACCGGCTCAACGTGATTCCCTTCTTCGTCCCGCCATTGCGCGAGCGCAAGGAGGACGTGCCCCTGCTGGCGCGGCACTTCCTCAAGGAATTCGCGGCGGCCTACGGGCGTCGCTCACGGGAAATTACCGACGATGCCATCGAGACGCTCATGCGCTACTCCTGGCCGGGAAATGTGCGCGAATTGCGGAACGTCATCGAGCGCATCGTCATCATGAATCCCACCACCACGCGGTTTGAGCGCAAGCACCTGCCACCGCTCATTTACCGCGACGGAAGCCGCCGGGCGGCGGGCGCGGAATTCTCCAGCCTGCACCAGGCGCGCGATGCGTACGAGCGCGACTACATCCTGAAGAAGCTCGACGAGAACCACGGCAACGTCAGCCGCACTGCCGAAATGCTCGGCCTTGAACGCAGCCACTTGTACCGGAAGATGAAGACTCTGGGAATTGCCGCGAAGGAATAGTAAGGTCTGAGGAAAGTCTAAGACCTGGCGAACATTCCGATCTAGCAAAGCGTGGGACTAGCGAAGATTCGTATCAGGGCGCGCCGTAAAAGCGCCCGTGGAATGCGCCTTCAGGCGCTGCTGGGTATGAAGCGTTACTTCTTCAACATGTGAATCTCTTTGCCGTTGTTCTTGAACTGGACTTCATCCATCAATTCATTAATCAGGAAAATGCCGCGGCCATGATTGGAGTAGATGTTCTCTCCCATCACCGGGCTGGGGATGGAGTTGGGATCAAATCCCGGCCCCGGATCGCGCACGATGATCAGCATGCCGCGCGCCTCATCGCAGGCCACATCGCACTCGATAATCTTCTTGGGGTCGGCTTTCGCCCCGTGCACGACGGCATTCGCGAGCGCTTCGCTCAGGGCGAGCTCAATCGCGTCTTCTTTGCCGGTGGCGCAGTTGGTTTCGCGCACCACTTCCATGATGCCCTGTACTACCGGATCGATCGCATCCCGGTCAGCCGCCAGCGTCACCTTCAATTTCAGCGTTAACTTGTCCGGATCGAAGCTACAACCGTTGGAGGACTCGCCCGCCATAAGTCTCTTTCTGACCCCAGGGTGAGATACAACGCGATTGCACAATCTTATAGGTAGATGATGACGGGGACAAATACCATCTTAGCGATTATGCCCGGCCCGCCCCGGAGGAGCAATCAGCCCTTCCAACTGCCGACGCCAATCGAGTTCGTCGACAAAAGCCCGCGAATCGCGCCATCCGGGCTGTACTTTGACGAATAACTCGAGAAATACCTTGCTCCCCAACATGCGCTCCATGTTAAGTCTCGCTGACGTACCGATCTTCTTGAGCATCTGGCCGCCCTTGCCCACCAGGATTGCCTTCTGCCCGTCGCGCTCGCAGTAAATGACGGCCGCAATCCGCACCAGCTTCGCGCCTTCTTCAAACTGTTCGACCACCACAGTCGTCGCATAGGGAACTTCTTCCTTGGTCTCCAGCAGCACCCGCTCTCGAATAATCTCGGCCACCATGAACCGCGCAGGCTGGTCGGTGATTTGATCTTCAGGAAAATACGGCGGCCCTTGCGGAAGGATCTTGACGATCGCATCGAGTAGCGTGTCCAGCCCTTCTTTCTTGAGGCCGGACAGCGGGATGACTTCACGAAAATCGTGCATGCCGTGATACGCCTCAATCATCGGCAGCAGCTTTTTCTTGTCGCGCACCAGATCGATCTTGTTAAGCAGAAGAAACACCGGCGTTCCCGCCCGCTGCGCCAATTGCAAAGCAAAGTTGTCTTCCGGGCTCAACTTCCGCGTGACATCCACCAGCATCAGGATGAGGTCGCAACCTTCGAGCGCCTCGTGCACTTCGACCATCATCTTGCGACCCAGTGAACTATCGGGCTTGTGCACGCCGGGCGTGTCGACCAGGATCACCTGCGCGCCCGACCGCTTGCCATGCTTGGGAATGTTGAGGATGCCCTGAATGCGGTTGCGCGTGGTCTGTGGCTTCGGACTGATGATGGCCAGCCGTTCGCCAGCCAGCGCATTGAGCAGGGTGGATTTGCCGGCGTTGGGCCGGCCGAGGATGCACACGAATCCAGAACGAAAGGCCATGTCGAGTGTGGCGCGGACACTCTTGTCCGCGTCTCTGCAGGTCGCTTCAGCACGCGGGCAGGAGTGCCCGCGCCAGACGACTATATCAGCTTCATCTGTCGGGGCTCGACGGCGTTGATGCGCACGCGTTCCACGCGACGGTCCGTGGAGTCCAGCACTTCAAAGCGCAAGCCGTCTTCTTCGATCACTTCGCCGCGCTGCGGGATGCGGCCCGCCAATTCGGTTACAAGACCTGCAACCGTGGTCGCTTCCTTTCCTTCCAGGCGGATACCAAACAATTCGTCGAGATGATCCACGTCCATGTTGCCGGGCACGATGTAGGAGTGATCGCTCTCTTTCACGACCTGCGACTTCTCGTGCTCGTCGCGGATCTCGCCGACGATCTCCTCCACCAGGTCTTCGATGGTCAGCAAGCCGGCCACGCCGCCGTATTCATCCACCACGATCGCCATGCGGATATTATTTCTGCGCATTTCCCGCAACAGATCGCTACCCAGCTTGCTTTCCGGAACGAAATACACATCCTTGCGCATCAGCGACTCAACGGTACGAGCCTTGGCTTCGGTGTCGGGCACCTGCAGGACATCCTGCGCGTAGACGATGCCCACGATGTTGTGGATGGAGTCGCGATAGACAGGCACGCGCGAATACGGCTTGGTGCGCAGGAGCTCGATAAAATGCTCGACGGTGGTATTCACGGGAACGGCCACCATCTCCGGACGCGGCTTCATCGCCTCGCGCACGGTCTTGCCACTGAACTCGACCACGGACTGGATCAGGTCGCGGTCACTCGCCTGGATGATGCCTTCCTCTTGCCCGGCTTCGATGAGCGCGTCGACCGCCTCCGCTGGAGTCTCCGCCTTCTCCTCGGATTGTCGCTTGGTTAGCGCTGTCACCGATTGCAGGAAGCCCAGGATGAGTGTGATGGGCAACACCATGTAAATCAAAATCCGCAGCGGCCACACCCAGCGCACCAGCCACGCTCCGTTGGTCCGGGAGAAAAACACAAACGGCAGGAACTGGTTGAACACCACCACGATCAGCACCAGGCTAAGCGTCGCCTGCAGAATCTCCTGCACGCTCCACGCCTGGTCGCTAAAAACCGTGAAGCCGATCGACATGGCAATCGCGGCCATGAAGACCTGCACCAGGATCGCCATCGCCAACGACGCGCGGTGCCGGCTGGCGCGAAGTTTCGGCTCGACCAGTTTTTCGAACGAATCGATGTTGTCCTGGAATTCGCGCGACAGGAATTTGCCGATCTCGGTATAGAGCCGGTCGACATACGAGACCAGCGTGAGCAATCCGACCAGCACGAGCAGTGCGACACCAACTGCGTAATTCATCGCGTCTGCCTCCGAGCCCGCTGCGAGTCCGCCGATGCTTTTTCAGTTCGCTCGATCAACGCCACTGGCAGCCCGAGTTGCTCGCGCAGCCGAGCTTCCCGCCTGGCCATCGTCCCGTTGTCCGCTTCGTGATCGTAGCCCGCCAGGTGTAGCAGTCCATGCAAGGCGAGAACTTTCACTTCCTCGGCGGGCGAATGGCCCAGACGGCGCGCGTTTTGTCCGGCAATCTCAGCCGAGATGGCGACATCGCCCGCAAAACGGCCTCCCGATATCATTTCCGCGGGAAACGACAACACATCGGTGGGCTTGTCCTTGCCGCGAAAGCGGTGATTGAGCCGGCGGAGTTCAGTACTGCTGGTCACAAGAATGGTCACTGCGCCGCGTACTCCGGCCGCACGCTTCGCACGCGCCACGAAGCGGTCGAGTGATTTCTCGTTGAGTCCCGCGACCCGCTTGTGCAGTATGACCATCCCTCTCCTGAAAGATTTGTGGCGCTCGCCGACTTCGCTCCGCAAATAAAACAGGAGGGCAAGCGAATGCCCTCCTCCTCGTTGGATCCGATTACTCTGCGCGCGAATTCCGCTCAACCAGCCCCGAGCTTTCGTAGTCGGGGTTGTCCATGGGCGCGAGTTTCGCTTCTACCGGCCGCCCTTCCGCAGCCTTCGCTTCGAGCGACAACGACATCTGCTGCTCAGCGACCCTGGCTTTGTGCTCGTCGTAGGCGCGGATAATGCGCTGCACCAGGTGGTGGCGCACCACGTCCGACTCATCGAAGTAGACAAAGGCGAGACCTTCCACCGGCTTCAGGATGTCGATCGCCTCCACGAGCCCGCTTCGGCGCGCATTCGGCAAGTCGATCTGCGTGATGTCGCCCGTGATCACGGCCTTCGAATTGAAGCCGAGCCGCGTGACGAACATCTTCATCTGTTCGGAAGTCGTGTTCTGCGCCTCGTCCATGATGACGAACGAGTCGTTTAACGTGCGCCCGCGCATGAACGCGATGGGAGCGATCTCGATCACGTTCTTCTCGAGATAGCGGTCCACCTTCTCGGGATCGAGCATGTCGTAGAGCGCGTCGTACAACGGACGAAGGTAGGGATCGATCTTGTCCTGCAAAGTACCGGGCAGAAATCCCAACCGCTCGCCGGCTTCCACGGCAGGCCGCGCCAGGATGATGCGATTCACGCGCTTGGCGAGCAGGGCCGAGATCGCCATCGCCACCGCGAGGTAGGTCTTGCCGGTTCCAGCCGGACCGACTCCGAAGACCATGTCATGCTTCTCGATGGCTTCGATGTAGCGGCGCTGGTTCGAACTCTTCGGCTGCACGGTGCGGCGCCCGAACGAGCGCTGCTTGCCCGCCTCGGCCAGTCCGCGCAACGTCACTTTGGGATCGGTGGTCACGACGCGCAGCATGCTATTCAAATCGCCGTTGTTGAAGCTGAAGCCGGAGCGCTGCAGGTGGTCGTAGTCGGCAAACACCTGCTCGGCGCGGGCCACGTCGCGCGGCGCTCCCTCCACTTCAACTCCATTCGATCGCAGGTCAATCGCGACGTTCAGCCCATCCTCAAGCAGATGCAGGTTCTCGTCGCGCGTGCCAAACAGGGTCTCGATGTTCGAGCTGACTTCGATGCTCTTCTTCATTCAGACGTCGGTTATTCCTCTCTGGGGGCCCGTAAAGAAGCAGGCCACATCAGCCTGCACGGCAGCCATCAATTGCCGTCCTAACTCACAGAAAACATACCTGTACTCGGACCGGATATTCCGGAACCTGTCCGCTTTTGAGCAAAAGCTTATCTTGCGTGAGGGTGGAAACCAGCCGGAACGCGAGCCTCAAGGCGCAGGCAACTACCATTGCTTTCAAGCCTACCCCGGGTGTGGGTGGGAGTCAATGGGAGGCATGGCGACGGCGTCTTGTCCGCTTGGAAAAAAGCTTTTAACCGCTAAGGACGCCAAGGCCACGCAAAGGACGGGAAGAAAACGTCCTGCAGTTCTTTGCGACCTTGGCGGCCTTGGCGGCCTTTCTTCGCGAGCTTTGCGGTTAAGAGCTTTTTATCGTCCGTGCGAAATCGCGCGTTGGAAGTCATCGGCCGTGGTGCGGTAGCAATGCAGCTTCGTGTTCCTGTCGCCGACCTCGGCGGCTAGCCGATTCGCATCCGCCTGGGCGTCGGCATCGGGGTCTCCCCCGCCCTCCGGCATCATCATTCGCATAAGGGACTCATCGCACCGCGGATCGGCCACCGCGCGCAGCTTGTAGATCCTGGTGGTGCTCCAGTCATACTCGGAAAGCCGCTTCTGATAAGGCAGGGACTCATACACCAGCTTGATGATTTCCTTCTGGCCTTGTTTGATGGTCCGCTCTGCCAATACCACTTCATACTTCGAAAAGAACGAGCTATTGGTCGACCCACCGGGCACGGCAATCAGTCGCATCGAGACATCTTCCGAGGGGCCGGTCGGAATTTCATTCATCGATGGCGCATTCTGCGCGCTCTCCGGAACATCCGGCAACGGATCCATCTGTTCCAGCGGCCCGGTCGACATCGATCCCGATCCGATAGCCGCCCCACCATTCACGGCGTCCCCAGTGCCCGCTCCTCCGCCGGCACCACCGTTACCTCCCCGACCGCCATTGCCGCCTGCACCGCCCGCAGAAGGAGCTCCCACAACGTTTCCACCACCTCCGCCAAGAGAGCCCAGCCGACTCCCTCCACCGCTTCCGGTTCCGGATCCCGCTACCGATGGAGGTGGCGGCACGACCGCACCTCCTCCGCCGAGCGATCCCAAACGGTTTCCCGCACCGCTGGCGGCGTTGCCGGTTCCTCCGCCTCCGCCCGCAAGGGTTGGCGGTGGAGGCACAACTTCAACCCCGTTGCCCGACAACGATCCGCCCCCGCGTGCTCCAGTTCCTCGCCCTGATCCCGACCCCGACAACGATGGGGGTGGGGGCACAACCGCGACGCCAGTGCCGGACAATCCATTTCCAAATCCGCTTCGCGCGCCCGATCCGCCGCCCGCGCCTTGCACCGATGGCGGCGGAGGCACCACTTCATTTCCGCCGGAACCTAGCGACGTGACGCGGCCTCGTCCGTTGCCGCCGCCCTGCGTCGAAGGTGGTGGCGGCACAACTTCCGAACCGCCTCCTGCCAGCGAGCCCACGCGCGCGGCTCCGCCTCCTGTACCACCGCCCTCTCCCTGCAAGCCGGGCGGAGGTGGAACGATTTTCGGAGGACTGCTCGAGAACCACGAACTCAGCGTCGCAATCAATCCACCGCCAGTTCCGCTCTGCACCGATGGTGGCGGCGATACGACCGCCGTGCCAACTCCGTTTGTCGAAGCCCCATGCCCATTGCCGCCAATAATTCCGGCTCCCTGCATCGATGGAGGAGGAGGCACCACTGCAACTCCCGGTCCCGAGAGCGCGCCTGCTTTGCCTGAATGTTCAATCGACGGAGGCGGAGGAACCACCGCGCCTCCTGGAGTCAGACCGCGTGGTCCAGCACCCCGCAATCCTTGCGACGCCAATGAGGGCGGCGGCGCAACCACCGAGGCACTCCGCGCGCCCAGACTTCCCGGTGTTCGAGACGTTCCTGCCAACGATGGCGGCGGTGCAACTACATTAGGCGCTCCCGGACCGCGCAGCGTGTGGTCGCTCGCGACTCCTCGGGCATCGACGGGAGGGGCGACGATCCCGGCCTGCAGCGATCCCACCAGACCCTTGGTTCGTCCGGTCACATCTGGGGGAGGCGCGATTGCCGAGTTCAGTCCATTGAGCGGCGCATTGTTGCGCGCCGTGGCCGACAGCGGAATCGACGGCATCGTCGGATCGGCCGCCAGGTTCGGCGCTCGTGGACCTTCCGCCAGTTTGAGATCCGGAGGCACAACCAACTTCGGCGTCCCGCGATTTTCGGCCGCCACCGGCAAGGCCTTCGCGCGTGTCGCCGAAGCCGTGCTTCTTCCCTTCGCGTGGTTCTGCGGGTGGATCGGAGTCTTCCGTGGCGGCGTGTAGGCCCTCGACGCCGAGTAGTAGATGGACTCCGAGGTCCGGTATGCCTGGTTCACGCGCGGCTTGGGCCGCGATGCCCATCCCTGCGTAAGCGCCCAGGCGGCAATCAGGACCACCATGTGCCACAACATCGACTCCTGAAACGACTTCCAGGGCAGTTCGGCGGGCACGAAAACATCGGCCCAGAAGGTTCCGGGCGGCGATGTGATTTTGAGGGGCGGAGGCGTCCGGCGCGAAAAAGCGTCGGCCAGATTGCTCAGAAAAGCTTCACGTCGTGGTTCAAGTTCCAGCAGCAACCGCAGGCGAGGCTCGGCCTTGGTAATAACACGGGGTTCCGTACTTAAGAGGCCCAAGCCTTTTTCCATGGATCCACGCGGCGGGGGAAGATTTCTGTAATTATAGGCCAGGTAACACCGAAGTTACGCCCCCGAAGTCGAAATCGTAAGGGCACTTTCGGACCAGTCGTCAGTCTCCAGTCGCTAGTCGTCAGCTCCACGGTTTTGACGATGGAGCGGCGGGCGGGCTCGCCCGTCGCTCCATCGACAACCAACCCCTTACAACCCAAGCGCCTTCAGCATCTATTCCGCCTCACGTCCGCCTCAGGCTCGTTCGGCGCGAACTTCAGGCGTTGATGCTGGCACCGCGCGCTGACCGGCCCACTGCCGCAACGCCTCAATCTCCTCGGCGCGGGTGGTGGAAAGCGGCACCGTACTCTGGATCGCTTCGAGCAGATGCTGGTCGTTAAGCTGCTGCTTCTGCGAATACGCCGCGTACAGCGCGGTCTGCACGACCGACTCGATCTCGGCGCCGGAATACCCGCGCGCCGCTGCCGTGACGCGGTCGAGCGCAAAGTCGCTCGGATTCCGTTTTCTCTTAGTCAACTGGATTCCCAGAATCTGCTTGCGCTCGGCCTGGGTCGGCAGATCGACGAAGAAGAGTTCGTCAAACCGACCTTTGCGGATCAACTCCGGCGGAAGCACGCTAACGTTGTTGCAGGTCGCCGCCACGAACACCGGGGCCTTGCGATCCTGCATCCACGACAAGAACGACGCCAGCAGCCGCGACGATACACCCGCATCTGCCGAGGCCGAATCAGGTCCACTGCCCGCAAACACTTTTTCGAGTTCATCGATCCACAACACGCAGGGCGCGAGCCCCTCGGCGACCTGAAACACTTTCAGAATGCGCTTCTCGGTTTCGCCGATGTACTTGTCGTAGATCGCGGCGGTATCGAACTTAACGAGCGGCAATTTCCACTCGCCTGCAATCGCCCGCGCGCACATGCTTTTGCCGCAGCCCTGCACACCCAGGATGATCACGCCGCGCGGCGGATCGAGCCCGAACGCGCGCGCCGAGTCTTCCCAAGAACCGCGCCGTTGCGCCAGAAACTTCTTCAAGTTGTCGAGGCCGCCCACCTGCGACAGAGTGTCGGAAACTTCGACGAACTCGAGCATCTCGGACCGGCGCAGCAGCGACTTCTTTGCTTCGAGAACATCCGTGACTGTCTCGGGACACAGCGCGTACCGCGTCACCAGTGCCTGCGAGATGGCACGTTCGGCTTCCTCTTCGGTCAGGCCGCGAAGATTGTCGGCCATCACATCGATGCCGGCCGGCTCAAGCCTTCGCTGCAGCGTGTGCGTCTTGGCCACTCGCACCAGAACCTCATCGATGATCTGCCGCAGGCGAATGCGATCGGGCAGCGGAAGTTCCAGATACTCCACCAGGCTGGCCAGTTCGGGTGGAATCGAAATCTTAGGAGCCGTCAGGACGACGGTGCGACGGTTTGTGGCAAACTTCTGTCCTACGTCGCGAAGCCGCCGCACCACCACGGGATCTTCCATGTGGCGGTGCAGGTCTTTCAGAATGAAGGCCGCCTCGATCGTGATGCCTTCGAGATTTGCCAGCATCTTCGCGGGTTCGCGGCTGTCGTACAAGGCCTTGGCATTCTCGGCGAATTCGTTGACCTCTCCGGCGCGATACCCTCCTGCGGGAAATGCTCCGGCATGGACAACGGGAGCCATGGGGTTGCCGCCCGAGCGCGCCAGACCGGTGGCGATCGTCCATTCGAACGCGGCGAGGTTCAGCGCCGAGCAGGCAAGGCGCACCATGCGTACCGCGCGCGACTCCTCGACCGTCTCCATCACGACGATCGGAGTGGAGGAGTCGATGAGAACTTTCAGCCGGTCCAGTACTTTGTCCATATCCGTTTGACCAGTCAGCACTTACTCTCGTACAATAGTGCATTCGGTACCCACCGGAATATTCCTCTTGTAGAAACGAAGGTAACCAGACAGCACATGGCGAATCACTTATCGGCGCTGAAGCGCGCCCGTCAGACCACAAAGCGCACTGCCACCAACCGCAATAACACGTCGCAGCTGCGCGGATCGCTGCGCGAACTGCGCGAAATCATGGCCAAGGGCGACAAGGCTGCCGCTGAGAAGACGTATCGCGAAACCGTGTCGGCCCTCGACAAGGCTATCCAGAAGGGCGTGATCCACAAGAACACCGCCGCCCGCTACAAGTCCCGCCTGTCGAAGCGCGTGCGGGCAGTCGGCGCGAAATAGTTTTAGGAATATTCTGGAGTTGAGAGACGGCAAACCTTTCGGGGTTTGCCGTCTTGCTTTGAAAAAGGCATCACCACAGAGGGCACAGAGACACGGAGGAAAGCTAAAGCAAAACATTAAGGTGAATATCTGCCAAATGGTGCGGCCTCAGTTGGAAAAGGGCGTCCCGGGCGGCTCGGGCTCCGCGCGTTATGGGGTGTATCGAACGAAGGTGCCTTCGGATTCAGATTTCCTGTGTTCCTCTGTGTCTCCGTGTTGAACGGTTTTTCTGCCTTGGAAGGCACAATCGCAAAGCTTCCCCGCTTCGCCAACGACCAATAGCCAACGACCAACGACTGGTTTACGGCTGCGGCTTGTCACTCAACTTCTTGCACGGATAGTCGCCGTTCCATAACAGCGCTTCGATCCTTCCGCTCTTGTCACGCCGGAATCCGACTTTCACATAAAGCTGCCGGTAGAAGAACGCGTCCTTGCCTGTCGGTTCGAGTGGCAGGTAGTCTCCTCCGGTCCCGCGCAGGTAGAGCTTCGAATCTTCCGCGCGAACATCAAGCAGGAACTTGGGATTCACCTCGTAAGTTCCAGCAAACTCTTCGGGATGGGCAGGTCCGGCCGCCTTCGTTCGGGGTTGCGGGAGCGCCGGGTCTCCTCCCAGCCCAATCGCCGCCAGATCATCGGCCATCGTGTTGACCGCCGCATCTTCCAGGTTCCCTAAGACGATCACGATCAACCGGTCGTCTGGGAACAGCGCAATGTGCGAAGAGAAGCCGGGATCGCGCCCGCTCTGCTCGATGTACTTACGCTTCGTCTTGGTCTCGCGCGCACCCCAACCGTATGCTCGGGATGGATCGTGCAAGTTGAAGAATCTGCCGGCCTCTACCGCGCGGCACCACTCGTACAGATCAGCGGTCGTCGAGTACAACGATCCCGAGCCGGTCAGAATTGTCTTGTCATAGGCGGGGGCGTTGCGCAGGCCGTGGTCCTCGAACGCCGGCTGATACCCGGTAGCCCGGTTCGCGATGATCGTGTCGTCGCGAAACGCGCCTGTGTCTTTCATGCCGGCCGGCTTCAGAATCTCTTCCGCCAGAAACTGCTCGTACGGCTTTTCCGACACCTCCTCGATGATGTACGCCAAAAACGCGTAGCCCGTGTTGCTGTAACTGCTCTTGCTACCCGGAAAGAAATCGAGCGGCTTCGTCTTTACCCACGCCACCAGGTCAGGCAGCGTGACTCGCTGATATTTGCGCAGCGGATACTCGGGCAGCGAATAGAAATCCGGCAATCCCGAAGTATGGGTCATCATCTGCTCGATGGTGATGCGCTCGCCATTCAGAAAATCCGGGACATACTTACTCAGCGGATCGTCCAGCTTGAGCTTGCCCGCGCGCTCGAGTTGCAGGATGGCGGCAGCCGTGAACGTCTTGGTGACGGAGGCGACATGGAACTTGGTTTTCTCGGAATTCGGGATGCCCCACTCGTGATTGGCCATCCCGTAAGACTTCTGAAACACGATGCGACCATCGCGTGCGACGAAAACCGACCCGCTGAAGTCGCCGTTGTGAACGTAAGCCTGAATCTGATGGTCGTAGCGTGCGCCGGCTTGGGCAGCGAGAGAGGAGACCAGACAAAGCAGGATGGCGGCCATTTCCGCGATGCTCAACGCAAATTGTGAAACGTGGTCGCGCCTCAAAGGCGCACTCCGAAGTGTTCGACCAGCGCGGCCCGCCACTCGTCATTGTCCTGAAGCAGGCGCTCTTCGCGCTTTCCGTGCTCCGTCCGAATCAGGCGCAGATCGGAAAGCGTGATTCTTCCAATCTGCGTGGGCAGGGTGCAAATACGCTGCTGCACGAAGTGCGAATCTGGAGAAGTCTGCTGCCACTGGCAGCGCGGTTCGAAATCCTCAAGCGCGTGCGGATTGACGGTGAACTGGTACAGCGACTTCCAGGTCTCATCCGCGAGTTGCCGCTGCACAATCATCACGTTCCCTACCGGGACAATACGAAACGGGCCGACCGATTGTTCCTGATCAAACTCAGCTTTTAGACGCAGGGGCTCAAGAAAAGAATCGCCAAACCCCACGTCGGCCAGCCAGGGTTCCTCGAGATCGACCAGCAGCGCCATGTGATCGAACTCCGGCGTCGCGCTCCCATCCTCGCGAGCCACCCGCGCCGAAAGCAATGTGACCCGAAATCCAAGCTCCCGCAGCAAGGCCGCAAACGCACCGTTCAGTTCATAGCAAAAGCCCCCACGCCGCGAATCGACGACCTTGCGGAGGAAGCGTTCCTCATCGCAGCAGATTTGGCGCCCAAGCGATATATCCAGATTTTCGAAAGGAACGGTGTAGAGGTGAGCGAGATGCAGCCGCCGGAGGGTTTCCGCGTCAGGTCTGGCAGAGCCGGAGAATCCGATGCGCGCTAGGTAGGCCGCAACGTCCATTACATTTATTGGATGATGGATGAATCCACGAGACTCAGCGGGTGCGAATGAAAAACCCGTGTCCGAGTGCCAAGTGTTTGGGATTTACGATCGGATGTCTGAATGTTTGCGGGTCGTGATCTGGGTCAGGCGGAACTTGGCCAAAAATTGGTGCCGGAGGCATCTTTGAAAATAGCCCGGCGCTTTAGCGCCGGGGGAACTGTCCAAGGTAAGCGCATCCCGGAGGGACGCCTGAACACTCTGCAAAAGTCAGCCGTCCCTCCTGGACGGAACTCGCCACGCCATCTCTTCCCGCCACTGAAGTGGCGGGCTATTTTCAGCCTGTCCTACGGCAACCAGGAGATCGGCAGAATACTAACCAGTTGAGCTTTTCCAACATCCCACGACTAGATCTGAAATTCGTGCTGCGACCACTCCGGCTCCGGCCGAGCCTCGCTCGTCAGGTCGAGCACCAGCTTCTCCAGCACCAGGCGCTTGGTCGGAGGATTCGACCGCAGGGCCAGGTCAGCCTTCCCGACCAGGCGGATCGCGCTGGTCAGTTCGCGTTTCGATTTATACCGGCGGGCCTGACGGATAATGTCCTCGGCCGCAAACGGCGGAACGCGGAAGCCTTGCCACAAAGCCGCCCACAGCGCGCGCTGGTCGCGTACGTTGCGCTCGAGAATCACCAGCATCTGCCGAAAAGTCTTCGCCAGCATGTAGAGATGGCCGATCGCCGCTTCGTCGCCATCGCCCGTGGATAACATCGCATCCAGTACCTCGAGCGCCCGCACGCGATCCTTGGCCGAAATCGCGTCGGTCAACTCGTAAAGCGAGCGCTGCTTGGCCGCCAGCACCATCGTCTCCACATCGCCCAGCGTGATGCGCTTCTTCTCCCCGACATACAGAATCAGCTTCTCCAGTTCATTGGAGATCATCATCATGTCGCCGCCCAGCGCGTCGACCAGTTCGCGCGCGCCGTCGGCTTCGACTTTAACCTCGCGCTGCGCGCAGTATTCCGAGATCCAGCGAACCGCTTCGCTTTCTTCCACGCGCGCCAGTTCGACAATGCCGCAGAAAGAGCCTAGCGTCTCGCGAATGCGCTCGTAGCGCTCCTTGTCGGTCATATCGATGCGCCGGACGTCGGCGGGAATGCTGATGTGGTCGGCTACCAAAATCAGCAACGCGTCCGGGTTGGGATTCTTGCAATACTCCTCGATCGCTGCGATCTTCTCTTCGTTCGAGCCGCGCCCGAACAGCGTCTTCACCCCACGCACGAAAAACACCTGGAAGGGCGCCATCAGCGAGGGCGTGCGCGCGCGATCTAAAACCTCCGCCAGATCGGTATCCGCCAGATCGAAATCAAACAGGCTAAAATCGCGCAATTCACCCGGCACGAGGTGTTCGAGAATCGCTTCGCGGAATCGCTTGCGGAAAAAGACTTCATCGCCGACGAACACGTAGGCCGGACGCAGTTTTTTCGCCGTCACTTCGGAAACGAAGCGCTCGGCCTGCGCGAAGGCCTTCATCAGAAGCCCTCCAGCACGCTGCTCACCAGCGTGTGCGCGAAATCGCGCGACAGACGTTCCATGGCGGGCGAATCTTCTTCGAAGAAGCTGCTCGGCTCCTGCGAGACCTGGTACTGCTCGCGAAACACGTACGATGGATTCTGGAACAGCACTTTGCCCTGCCGGTCCGTGAGCGACACGCGCATGCTGACTACCACCAGGATACTTTCAGCTCGCCCCGTCTTCGAATCATAGGTCAACGGAGATGCCGTGGTGGTCAACACCGTTCCGCGTAAGGTCGCATCTGCCGCATCATTAGCCTGGTTGAGAATCTGGTAGTGGGTGCGTGTAGTGAATTCATGCACCACGGCCGAGGTCAGCGTCTGCTCAATGCGGTAGGTCTGTGAAAGATTGACGAAGGCGGGAATGGCAAGTGTCTTGACGTTCTCCGGCAGAGTGACCACGTGCCCAGCCGTGTGATATCCACAGCCCGCACTGATCAGCAGCGTGGCCAGCACGTACAAAAAAAATCCCGCGCCCGGGCGTCCGAAGCGCCGGGTGCGGGAAGGCAGATCCTGCACACTCACTGAATCTGGCCTCGCGGTCGTGTTGGAGTCATGGTTTCGGCACATTCCACGGCCGTGACGGCGGCGATGCGCAGGTTGTCGGCCGCGGCCCAAATCCAGACTCCGTTCGGATTGTTCTCGTCGCGCGCCAGCGATACCAGAATATCTCCTTGCCCGGCCGCATTGACGTTACTTGGTGAATCCTCCGCCTGCCGTGCCAGCGTAACGTGCTCCCCTGCAAGCGCCTGCGAAAGATCGCCCAGCGCAATCGGCGCTTCCATCTCCAGATAGATTGAAAACGCGTGGCCGTGGAAAATCGGCGCCTGCAGCAACTGCACCGACGGCTTCAGCGCATTCGCCCCGGCGATCCTATCGTAGTGCTTCAGAATCCGGTGCTTCACCGATTGCAGCGTGGGCGACGCATTCGCCCCGTAATTCTCCACCATGTTGAAGGCGACCTGTGTGTCGAAAACGTTCTTGGGCAGTTCCTGAAACGAGAGCAAATTCACAGTTTGCTCGTGCAGTTCGTCCATCCCCTTCTGCCCGTGTTCCGAAGCCGGCTCAAGGATGGTTGCGATCGCATGCCGCACTTTTGCTGCTTTGGCTGCCCGCGCCACCAACAGCGCCAAGCCCACCGCTGCCGGATGCGCAACGATGCACGGTCCCGGCTGCAGTTCAAAAGCCGGCGTCTGCCCCAGTTCCTTCTCCATCCAGGGCGAACGGATCGCCGATGTCGGCTCTTCCTCAAGCGCGTACGAGAGATCGACGATCGCGCTGCCCGCATCGCGCGCCACTTTCCAACTCTTGCGCGTCGACGCCTGATCGGAAGCGAAGAAGGTAAAGTCCAGATGATCGAACTGCTCGTTGCGCACGCGCTGGATGAACGTCACTTCGTCGCCCATCGTTTCCAGCTGGCCCAGCGACTCGTCGTCGTCGAGCAACTTGATGTCTACCGCCGGGAAGTTGCGATCGTTCAGGACCTCGGCTACTTCTTTGCCACGCAGCGACGCCGCGCCCACGATGGCCACACGATAGGGCTTGGCGCGCATGGGATCGGCGGTGGGAACGGACGCGGGTTTCAGCGGAGAACTCATGAGGGCTGCGAAGCCTCCTTGTAGGCGGGTGGAGCGGGAGGCGACGGCCTGCGCCGAATGATCCACTGCAAGCGCCACAGCACTCCCGAGAACATGTAGATGAGCGCAATGGCGAAAAGGACCCAGCGCGAGTAGAACCAGATCAGCGCGAACAGCGCACTGATGAGCACGATCAGACGAAACGGCTGGCGCGTGTTGAAATGAATGTCTTTGAAGCTGTAAAAGCGCCAGGTGCTGACCATGAGATATCCAACCGTAGGCACCAGGCAGAGCCACACCACCGAAGGGGGAGAAGAGGTCAGCGGCTCACCCAGCGCCCGGTGAACAATGGCTGCAATCACACCGGCGCCCGCCGGGATCGGCATACCCACGAAATACTTCTTGTCGGGGCGCCCGGGATTGGATGGCTGTGGATTCACCGCGATGTTGAACCTCGCCAGGCGGCTGGCCCCGGCAACTAGAAACAAGAAGCTCGCGACTGCACCCAGTTGTCCCATCCGCAGACGAATCTCCGGATCGATGGGTGGCAGCAAGTGAAATCCCCACATGTAAGCCAGCAACGCCGGAGCCACGCCGAACGTGATCACGTCCGCGAGCGAATCGAGTTCGCGTCCGAAGTCGCTGCTGGTATTCGTCAGGCGCGCGATGCGCCCGTCGAGTCCGTCAAACAGAACGGCAAACCCGATCGCCTTCGCCGCAAAATCAAAGTGCCAGGGCTCGGCAACCGTCCCGTGCATCACCTGCAGAATCGCGTAGAAACCGGCGGCAAGATTTCCAGTCGTGAACAGCGACGGCAGAATGTACATACCCTTGCGCTGCCGCCGCACCGGCCGATCACTCTTCCGCCGCTTCGGAATCTCCACGATCGCCGGCTCCGGCATGCCGTCCATTTAGTTCGCCCCCGCAACAGCTGGCTGCATCTTCGAAGGCGCGGCGTCTTGCGCCACCGGAGCGTAAGCGAGAACGCTGGTCGCTCCTTTAACGTGATCGCCCACTTTAACCGCGAGTTTCACTTCGGGGCGCATCAGCACGTCGACGCGCGAGCCGAACTTGATCAGCCCCACGCGCTCGCCACGCGCCACGGTATCGCCGACCTTCTTGTTGAAGACGATGCGCCGCGCAATCAGTCCGGCGATCTGCTTGAACGCCACCGTCTGGCCTTCGCCTTCCACGGTGACAACGTTCTGCTCATTCTCATCCGCCGAATTCGCGGCCATCGCGTTTAGAAACTTGCCCTTTTGGTAGCGGACATTGCGAATCACCCCGCCGATCGGCGACCGGTTCACGTGGACGTTGAACACGTTTAGAAAAATGCTGATGCGCAGCCGCTCCACACCCTCTGCCAGCACAACGGAGATATCCGTCACCTTGCCGTCGCCGGGAGAAACGATCGCCCCGGGAGCATCCGGCACCGCGCGCTCGGGATCGCGAAAGAACCACAGGCAGAATGCGGCCAGCAGCCAGGCAGGCAACGCCCAGAACGGGTTGGCGAGTCGTGCGATGAGCACGCCGGCCAGCAACAAAGGGATGGCGTAAAGATAGCCGTCGCGAACCATGAGTTTTAGAATTATAGAGCAGCGAGACGGTTGGGCTTTAACTTAACTGCAATAAAAAAAGGCGCTTACAAGCGCCGGGTTCGAGAGACATATCACCCTCAACGGCTACGCCGTCTCTCGTTGGTGGTGGATTAAGCTACCTGGTTCTGAACTGATTGGCGAAAGTGCCGCTCGATGGACTCCATCTGGTCCTTCAGGCGCAGTTTCAGCTTCTTCAGACGAACCTCTTCCAACTTCTCGTCTTCGGTTAGATATCTTTTTTCGGTGAGTGAATCGAGGCGTTGCGCGTACGTCATGTGCTCGGTCGCCAGCCGACGAAACTCATCGTGGCTGGCCAGGAGCTGGTCTCTCGGAGTCATCCTGCAGACCTCCCTAGCCGAATTGAGAATTAAAAATTAACACAGTGTGAATTTGGCAGCAATCCAATTTTCATAGGAGGCATGTGGAAAGTCACAGAGATATGTGACTGAAGTTGCACCATTTACGCGGCAATTTGTGGTTATTCGCAAAGGCCATTTACATAAGGGATAAGCGGTACACGATGGCATCTTCTTGCGGCTGAGCGTAGTAGCCGGAACGCTGGCCGCTCTGCTCGAAGGACCACTTTTCGTAAAGCAGTCGCGCCGCATGATTCGACTCCCGCACTTCGAGAAACACACTAGTTCCTCCTTGGGAACGGGCGTGCTTGAGAAATTCTCCCAACAGTCGGGTGCCGAGCCCACGCCGTCGTGCGGCCCCAGCAATCGCAATGTTTTCGATCTCCCACTCCTGCGCGATTTCATGCGCGACCAGAAATCCCTGCAGCGTTGCTTCCTCTTCAATCACCAGCGCCAGCCGTCGCGGAGCATCTCCGCCAAACAAGCGATCGTACTGCGCGCGCGACCAGTGCGCCGCCGTGGCCGAGTGATTGACCAACTTCATCATGGCGGGTATGTCGGCGGCAGTGGCGGGACGGATGAGCATTGGAGTTCAGGTCACAGGTCACAGGTCACAGGAAGGCGACGCGATTCGCTTTTGTGAAGCCCACAACTTTTTTCTCGAATTCATGGATTGAGGATCTCTCGCTCGCAGCTAGAGGCTCGAAGCTCGTAGCTACTCACTTCCTTGCGAAAATTTCGGCATCCGAGCGCCGTATGTAATTCGCTTCCAAACCTTCCGGCGAGGTTGTTTCACCTCGCATGATTTTTTTGAATCCCATGCGAGCGATCGCCGCACTGTTGGGCGGCGCGACTTCTTCCACGGACAGCCCTGCATTGATCACCGCATCTACGAGAACACGCTCCGGCGTCACGACCTTCGTCTCTCTCGCGGTGCTCAAGAATTCTTCGCGCGAGACCAGTCTCTCTGCGATGATCTCCGCACGCTCACTCACGTCATACTCCCCGAGATAAACGTCGTTGCGTCCCGCGTCCAATGCAGCAATGACCTTGCCCTGACGCTTGCCAGAACGCGCCACGACTTCCAACCTTGAAACGGCCACGATCGGCTTGCCTAGAATTTCAGCGAGTCCCTTCACGGCTGCCAGCCCGACCCGCAAGCCGGTGAACGATCCCGGCCCCGACGCCACCGCGAACCCGTCGATCTGTTCTTTCTTCAGCCCGCGCTTCATCAGCATCGCCGCAATCTGCGGCACAAGCTGCGCCGAGAACGTTCCGCCTTCCAGCGGGACCACGTCCAGAATGTCCACCGAGTTCAGGTCAGCGCCGGCATCCCCTCCGGCGCGAGCCAGTGCGATGCTGCCGTCTCTTCCGGAAGTATCAATTGCGAGGAGAATCATGAATCAGCTGCTAGTCGTCAGTCGTTAGTCGTTAGTCGCTCGCCAAAACGACGGTGGCCACATTGCACCCATTGCATGCGTCAGGCTGTGCAGTCACGCTAGCTGAAACTGCAGCCAGCCTCTTGAGGGGCGGACAGATCACCGTGAGGCAACAGCCGTCCGTCACCTCGAGTGCCTTGGGCCCGGCGACTGGAGACTGGTGACTGACTCCCTATTCAACCAACTCCAGCAGCACGCCCCCCGCACTCGATGGATGCACGAACACATACTGATGCCCGCCGGCCCCGACTTTGATTTCCTCCGACACCAGGCGCACGCCGTCGCGCTTCAGTTTTTCCACGGCCGCCGCGAGATCGGGCACGCGCATGCACACGTGGTGCAACCCCTCGCCGCGTTTGGCGATGAACTTCGCGATGGCCGAGTCTTCCGACGTCGCCTCCAGCAACTCCAGCCGGCTTTCGCCCACGGGCACCATCACCAGTCGCACCTTCTCCTGCTCGACGGTTTCTTCGGGGGACACGGCCAGCCCCAGCTTCTCGTAGATGCCCTTCGCCGCGGCCAGGGATTTCACAGCGATCCCGAGATGGTCAATTTGGAAAGTCACCGTCCTGCCTTCTCCACGATTTCCTCCACCAATGTGTAAGGATCGCGCTTGTGCTGTGCGACCTCAGCCGCAAATGCCTCTACCTGCCCGTTCCCGAGCTGTGCGCGCACACGCTCCAGCATGGCGTCGCGCAGCATTTCAATCAAGCGCGCCTGCCAGTTGTGAATGTTGCGCTTGAGAACCAGGTTCTCCTTTTGCAAGTAGCTCTCATAATTCGCAATTGCCGCCGCGAGCTCTCCAATTCCCTTGCCTTCGCTGGCCACGGTCTTCACGATCGGCGGAACCCAGTTGTCGTGGCGCGTCGCCAGCGATTGCATGGCGCGAATCTCGCGCTCCACGTTTTCCGCGCCGTCGCGATCGCTCTTGTTGATGACGAAGATGTCGGCAATCTCCATGATGCCGGCTTTGATGGTCTGGACGTCATCGCCCATACCCGGCACCAGAATCACGATGGTGATGTCCGCGAGGCGCACGATATCAACTTCATCCTGACCCACGCCCACCGTTTCGATCATGATGAGATCACGCCCGGAAGCGTCAAGCACGGTCGCTACATCGGCCGTGGTGCGGGCCAGTCCACCGAGTGATCCACGCGTCGCCATGCTGCGGATGTAGATGCCTGGGTCGGCGTGATGGTCTTGCATGCGGATGCGGTCGCCCAGAATCGCGCCACCCGTGTAGGGACTGGTCGGATCCACCGCAACGATGCCCAACGTCTTGCCCGCACGTCTGTAATGCTTGGCAAGTTGATCGACCAGCGTGCTCTTCCCCGCCCCGGGCGCGCCGGTAAGACCCAGGATGCGCGCCTTGCCGCTATGCGGGAAGAGCGCTTTCAACAGTTCAGCCGACTCGGCGCTGCGATTCTCGACCGCACTGATGGCGCGAGCCAACGCGCGTGCGTCACCCGCACGCAGCCGCTCTATCCAGGGTTGGAGGTCGCTCTTCAAACTTTTCAGTGTAAAGCAGCCGCGCAGAGATGGGAAACGCGCGAAAAGTAGCGCCGGCGTCCCGCCGGCAGTCCAGAGGGCATCCTGCCCTCTGCGGCTTCATCCTGATGCCCTACCCTCTTCAACTATGGGAAACTATCTTCAACCACCCAGGAGGAACCATGCCAAAACGCAAACTCGGAAAGAGCAACCTAGAAGTTTCCGCTCTCGGACTTGGCTGCATGGGACTCAGCTTTGGCTACGGTCAGGCTGTCGATAAGCAGCAGGGGATTTCGCTGATCCGCGCAGCATTCGATCGGGGCGTGACGTTCTTCGACACGGCTGAAGTCTACGGCCCGTTCACCAACGAAGAACTCGTAGGCGAAGCGCTCGCGCCTGTCCGCGACAAGGTGGCGATCGCTACCAAGTTTGGTTTCAAGATCGATGCCAATGGCAAGCAGGCCGGACTCGATAGCCGGCCCGAACACATCAAGGAAGTCGCCGAAGCCTCGCTCAAGCGTCTGAAGACCAACGTCATCGACCTGTTCTATCAGCACCGCGTCGATCCCAATGTGCCGATCGAAGATGTTGCCGGAGCCGTGAAAGATCTGATTAAGCAGGGCAAGGTCAAATACTTTGGGCTCTCGGAGGCAGGCGTCAAGACCGTTAGGCGCGCGCACGCCGTTCAGCCGGTGGCGGCACTGCAGAGCGAGTATTCGCTGTGGTGGAGAGAACCCGAGGCAGAGATGATGCCGACTCTCGAGGAACTCGGAATCGGGTTCGTCCCGTTCAGCCCGCTGGGCAAAGGCTTTCTCACAGGCAAGATCAGCGAAGACACCCAGTTCGAAAAGAATGACTTCCGCAACATCGTCCCGCGCTTTACAACAGAAAACCGCAAGGCGAATCAGGCGCTGGTTGATTTGATTGGGAAGTTTGCGCAGCAGAAGGAAGCGACGCCCGCACAAATTGCGCTCGCCTGGTTGCTCGCGCAGAAGCCGTGGATTGTGCCGATCCCAGGCACCACAAAGATCGAAAGGCTCGGAGAAAATCTCGGCGCAGTGAACGTGCAACTCTCAACCGACGATCTCCAAGAACTGGCGTCAATTGCCTCCAAGATCCCGGTGCAGGGCGCTCGTTATCCCGAGGAATTGCAGAAACTCGTAGGCCGCTGAACAAACATCAACGGGGAGCACGGTTCAGCGGATCAGCCTAATACTGCCAACTCACGCCGGGGTACAGACTCGGTACCCGATACGCTCGGTACGCATATAACGGCACGGGAGCGATATCCATTTTCCAGATAATTTGCGGCGAGGAGGTTTGAGTGACCTCCTGCACTTCCGATGCGAGATTCGCGACCGGGAACAGGCCGGGAGCGTTCATGTCGAACTCGATATTTCCGTTGGGCAGTTGGTTGACGCTTCCTCCCCAGATCGAAAGGTATCCCGGCAAAGCCTGCCAGGATAAGTCGGCAACCTTCGCGCCTTCGTCAAGATGGAAAACCTGCGCGCGCGAGTAACAGGGGTTCGGCGCATTCGCCGCCGGGTTCGTGCAAAGCGTGCCACTCGTATCCAGCACACGAGCATCCCCGTTATCCCACAGCACCAAGCTCGTCTGGGACCCGTTCTGGCTGATGATCGAAGGAAAATGCTGGTACGAGAACCACAGGCTCGGATCGTCGCCCTGTTTGAGCGCGAAGTCCCCTTGATAGCCGAGTTTCCACAGCACGTTTCCCGAGCCTTGGCCGTTGTTGTAGTCGATTTTGATGACCCACGACTGGTGACGCATCGACAGCAGCAGGTTGCCGTCCTCGGGCGAATAGACGACCGCATTGCCGTGCGTCCAGTCCGGCAATCCGTTGAGGTGCCGGTTCACATCCAGGTGATCGAAGGCCGACCACGCCCACACCGGGTTCCAATTCTCGTCCAGATCAACGATCGCATCGCCCAGCACCTGTGTGGTCCCGGGATAGCCCGGTAAATCCGTAAAGCCTTGAAAGAAATTTCCCAGCACGATCAGGTGGCCGTTATCCATGGGCAACACGTCATGATGAAAACCCGTAATCATGAAACTGAAGCCGGCCTGTTGCATCTTCTGCGCGAGCACTCCGGTATCCATCTCGCGCACGGTGGCGCCCGCCAGGTCGACTTCGCGCAATACGGTTCCGGCCGTCACACTACGAGTGACGCTGAAGATGAAGTGCCCGTTTGGAAGCAGCTTCATGGTGTAGGGCGCGTTGCCATCGGCTGTGCCAACGTCGTAATACCAGATGGGATGGCCGTCGCGATCCGTGAAGAACGCCTGCAGAGCGTGGGAATCGGGCGCGAAAATATTCACCAGTTCGATTCCCGGACTTTCCTGGGACGAGAGCGCAGGGTCCGGACGTGCAATCGAAATCGATGGAAACGGAGTCGCCGGAAGCGCACCGGTCGTAAACGTCTGGTCCGCGCTGTTCACGGTCGCGCCGGAACACTCGAGGGTGGCTCGCATGTGATAGGTGGTGGAGGCGCGCATTCCCGCCACCAGAACATTCACGGTCGCGTGCTTGCCGGGGATCGGCTGCCATGACGTGCTGCGCCCGTAG